>Ga0182027_10003512_pt1 | contig 24791 bp, 28 predicted proteins | sample 712E1DmetaG_FD_121300 | JGI IMG/M metagenome (GOLD analysis project Ga0182027, IMG submission 121300) | Permafrost microbial communities from Stordalen Mire, Sweden - 712E1D metaG (Illumina Assembly) | ecosystem: Environmental > Terrestrial > Soil > Wetlands > Permafrost | place: Sweden... | reverse complement strand
TTCCTGCAGAATATCTTTGGAACGGTTTATTTGGGATTCAGGGAATGGATTGTAGTACTTGGAATATCATGCTTCGGATTCATAATGATGGAGTTAAGCAAATTCTTTGTAAAAGAAAAATATTCAGTAAAGGTACCTAGCGAATTAGCGGTGCCGAAGATATGAATAATTATTATGGCTTGAATAAATATTACCGCCTTATGTAGTAATATGCAAATCTTTGCAGTGGGCATTCAATACTTTTTATATTCCATAAATTCTTAATATTCTTCTAGAATTTCATAAAATTTTATAAACAAGTCTTTATTCTCTTGACTTAATGGCAAAATTATTGGATATTGATGAAGTCATAGAAGAAGTCAAGAACGAATCAGATATGAACCCAGATATAGATGTAGATGCAAATTCCGGTTCTTATAATGGTCATCCAACAGCACACCATCTTGAAAAAATTCCAAGAAACGTCGATGTAAAAAAAAGATTCGAGGATCATTATAGGGAGCTTCTTGGCAAAGATTATGATAAATTCATGAATTATTCTTTGTCGTACATAAGAAAATGTATTCGAGTAAATACATTGAAAGCTGATGTCAAGGACATAAAGAAAAGGCTTGAAGATAGATGGCAGCTCGAAGAGATTCCGTGGTGCAAAGAAGGATTCTGGATAACATACAAGGACGGAAAAAGATTTGATTTAGGAAATTTGATAGAGCATCATCTAGGATATATCTACGTGCAAGAAGCAGCTTCGATGATTCCTCCGAGAGTTCTAGATCCGCAACCTGGAGAAACAGTTTTGGATATGTGTGCAGCTCCCGGAAGCAAGACGACGCAGATAGCGATGTATATGCAGAATACAGGAATATTAGTTGCTAATGATGTTTCAGGTTCAAGATTGCGAGCATTAGGGATGAATATGCAGCGCTGCGGTGTTCGTAATTCCGTATTGACGATGATGCAAGAGCATAGGTTTCAAAGAATTGCAAACCAACATCCAGAATTTAAGTTTGATAGAATTTTAGTCGATGCACCATGTTCAGGAACTGGAACAATCAGAAAATCATTAAGGACTATAATTATGTGGAATCCGCTTGGTATAACAAAGTTGAGCAAGATTCAAAAAAATCTTATTGATGTGGCTTTCAATTTGTTAAAGCCAAATGGCGTGATGGTATATAGTACATGCACGATTGAGCCTGAAGAGAATGAAGCTGTAGTTTCATATTTATTGGATAAATATCCAAATGCAAAACTTGAAGACATCGACGATAAAGTTCTTGAAATCAAGCGAACGAATGCAATAACGAAATTCCAGGAGCTAAAAATACGCCCCGACGTACAGAAGTGTTTAAGGATCATGCCCTATGATAATGATTCTGAAGGTTTTTTTGTTGCAAGGATAAGAAAAGTAGAGTAGTGCCGTCTTTGACGGCCTTTTTTTGATAAACCTTTTTCTTAAAAAGGTTTATGCGTTATGATAATGATTCTGAAGGTTTTTTTGTTGCAAGGATAAGAAAAGTAGAGTAAAACATTATTGAATAAGTATATTTATAAATTTATTATTATTCTCGATTTCTATGTATAATAATTATCCTGAACAATTGACGTACGACGAATTATTGAATCCGAAAAGCAAATATATGTCTATTCTTGGCCCGAGATATATTCCTATTCATCCTGCCGTCTATAATTCTGAATTTGCCTATACACGTGATTTTGCAGAAAAAGTTTTGAGTTCATTGGATGATTCAGTATTATATGATATAAAAATCATAAACAAAACACTCGGAATAAAAATAGAATGCGAAAAGCCAGATATGCGATTCTTTAACGTTGTAGCAAATCCCCTTAAGAGAAGCATCGATGTAGAGTATGGCAGTTCTAATATCGCAGCCGAACCAGAATCCAATATTGAAATTATGCTGACGAAGAACGATTTATCGGGATATATGATTGAAAAGAGAGCAAAAATATTCTCCATGACTTATGATGAATTAAAAATTCCGACATGGTACATACACAATATTGATGATAATAACATCGGAATCTACTTATTCTATAGAAATTTTGCGATATTATTCAATAATTTAGGAATAGACGAATTAAAATCCCCTAAATAACTCAAGTATAACACAAAATATATAAATAACGTCCTCTAAAGTTCAGTTATGGCAAAACAATCTAAGAAACATCAGGAAGATCATATGTCACATATATCCCATGTGATTCAAACTTCGCAAGCAATTCATTCATCACAAGGCAAGCATCCAAAGATAAGCAATGAAGTTTTGGGAGTAGTTGCAATACTTGCAATATTCTTGATTGTGTGGTTTGTCGTCAAGGATGTGAATAGAACAAATCAAGGAGTGATTTCTAGCAATTCTGATAGTGCTGGTCAAGCTTCACAAGTATTGGTACACTCTTTGTCAGACGGACAAACCTCAGATGCTCAGGATTCTTCTCTATGCCAGATACTGGTAGGACAGACGACAGTATATGACGCTACAACATTGTCTGCAAGTCTTTCGGTCGGAGTGCCGGCATATTACGCTGATAACACAATTACTGTTCGAGAAATAAATTCAAATGGTTGCGTAATCGATGTGAGTGGTACTTCTGACTTTTTAGCTGTCGGTCAAGTGGAAAAGCTAGGAACAGTATATGCTACAGTGAAGCAAGTGGTTTTATCTTGAATATTTTTCTTATAGTTTAATTGGTTGCATTAGCGCGCTTGCATTGATTTTTTTATTGATTGTTTCCCGATTTATTTGTAATGGCTCATTATATTTATGGTTCGCTGGCGTTGATTTTTATGGTGCGTAATTTCAACGATAAATTTATATTGGATAGAACACTCTTGACAAGATGGATTTCACGCTTATATTATTTATCTTGAGTCTTTGCTTTATAATATTCTTTAGCGGATCTGAAGTTGCAGTGCTTGGAATTTCGCATATGAAAGCGAAGCAGATGGCGCATTATAGAATCCCTCAAGCCAAACATCTGCTTTACCTAAAAGAGCACATAAGCGAGACATTAATAACTATACTTATTGGAAATACTGTTGCAAATATTCTTGGAACTGTCCTCGCGACTAAATTCACACTGGATCATTTTGGAGATATTTATTTAGCGTTATCGACGGGAATTTTAACTTTTATCGTATTAACATTCTGCGAGATACTGCCAAAAACTTTGGCCGCAAAAAATGCTAAGCAAGTTTCATTATTTGTATCTCCGATACTTGTATTTTTGATTAAGCTGTTCACCCCATTTGTTTGGTTTTTTAACACGCTTTCAAAATTCGTCAATAGTCTGGGAAAGAAACATTCAAAAGAACCTTTGGTTACAGAGCAGGAAATAAGATATTTGGTAATGGTGGGCGAAAAAGAAGGCGAGATAAATGAGCAGGAGAAAGAGATTATAAACAATGTATTCAAATTCAATGATATAAAAGTTGAAGCTGTGATGACCAAAAAAGATAATGTTTTCGCATTGGAATGGAATACGACGTTGAGGGAAGCGGTACCTTTGCTTGAAGAACAAGCTTATACGAGAATTCCTGTGTATGACAAAAATACTGACAACATCAGGGGAATAGTCCGTGCACAGGATGTTATGGGTGTGGCGTTGCATGATGAGAAGGGAGATGAAAAGGGAAAGACATTGAGAAACCTCGTCGAATATACGGTATTCGTCCACTCAGACAAGAAGATAGATCATGCATTGAAGATGATGCAATTAAGACATGTGCATATGGCTATAGTAATCAATAAGAAAAGGAAATTTCAAGGAATAATAACTATGGAAGATATCCTGGAGGAATTAGTAGGCGAAATTTTCGATGAATCAGACAGGGTCGATCATTTGATAAAAAGAATAGACAAACATGAGTGGATAGTCAGCACCAAAGTCGATGTAAGATCTCTCAATAAAAGGTTAAGGCTTCATGTGCCGATAACAAATAGCTTCAAGACGCTCGCAACATTTCTTAAAGAAAATATGGCAAGTCCAAAAAAAGGCTCCGTGTATCGTTTTGAAAAAGACAACGCAGTATGTGTAGTCCGAAAAGTTTTGGATGGCAATATTCGACAAGTGCTGGTCAGAAAAAGATGAGAGAAGCTAATTTGAATTGTTAAATCTTATTCTTGGTTGAAGAAACCATTTTCGTTGCAATACTTCAAGGATTCTTCAAATATTTTAATCATAAAGGGGAATTCATGAAAAAAATTTATTTTCTTGTCTCTTAGAAATTTTTCATTCCATCCCTTCCAATCTTTCTTATAATCTAGTTCATGCAGTTCCGCATCCAAATTGTCGACAGCTTTGGCAAATCTTGATTCAATAGTTTTTCCATCTTCAAATTCATTGAATAATGCACTGTATTTTTTAGCCATAGAGCTTGGTAATTCTGTAGTTAATCTTTCAAATGCCTCATGTTCTTTTTCTTTCTGAATTATTTTTTTTTGTTCTAAATTTATAGGCGTATCTCCAGCATAAATTTCGACCAGATCATGATATATCAATAGTTCGTATACTTTTTTTTCGTCAATATTCAATTTAGATTCAGATAGTATCCAGTCTGCAAGAATTAAACTTGACCAGGTGTGTTCAGCTGTGCTCTCATGCCTATCAGCGACACTATTTAATCTATAGATGGATTTTAATTTATATATTATCCTGAATTTATCAAGGTCTTGCATAATAATGATAATCAAATATTTTTTATAAAGCTTGTTAAAAAATATGGAAAATAATTAAATTTAGTAAAAATTTAGTAATAGTAATATTAGTAATATAATTATTAATTTTATTATATTAGCATTATATTAAAATCATTAAGAAAACAAGTTTATCTCTTGTTGATAAATTTCTTTATCGCCATCACGAAATCAAGTGCCTCTCTGTAATATGCTTCGTATTGGTCTCCTGTTATATCGTGGACTTGCCCATGAGTTATGCTCTTTCCAAGGTTGTAGAATGTTCTCATCGTGTGCAAATGTTTTTTGTCCAATAATCCTGTTTTTATGAGTTTTTCATCCATCATCTCGTCTACATGCGCAGGGCTTGGAGGAACTTCGCCGACATACATCAATGCTGCATGTGCTGCATCAATTACAGCCCAGTACAAATCCAATGTTCCCTGAATTATATGTCCTCTAGAATTTTGCAAAGTTTGAGGCGCCATCATCAGATAATTCTGGATGCTTTCATTGCTTGGCCTTATCCTTCCTTGCTGCAGCAATAGTTGCAATGGTTCAAAAAATCCTGTATCGAGTATTGCAACACCATCTCGCAGCATGTTGACTGCTATCGGATCTCCTGCGCGTACATATTCCCAGAAATTAGTCAATCGAAGACTTGTTACGTGTAATTTTTTTGAAATTTTAAAAATTATTTTTTCTACAATTATTCTATATGTTTGAATCAATTCAGAAGTAAATTGTATTGAGACATCGTCTAATACTAGAAGTATATCTATATCATTGCTTTTCTTATTCGTATCAACATGTCTTGCTGTACTTCCAAAAAGTATTATTCCCTTGAGCATGTTTCCTAATTCTTTTTTTATCTCTCGAGAAAAAGAATAGACTATATCCATGTCATCTTTCTGATACTTCTCTAAATGTGATATCTTCCTATTTGCTACTGGAAAATCCAACCTTACCCACCTCTTTATTGACTATGCACTATATTATATCGTAATGTATTGTAACAATCATCAGCACTTTATTAAGCTTAATAACTATTTTATAGTAGACACGACATATTGTTTATGTTTTATAATTCAATAATTCTTGAAATTTAATTACGAACAGTACATTATTCCAATGGAACTTCTGACCATAATTTGAAATCGTTGCTTGGAGCATAAGCTCCGACGATATAATTTGGAGGAGCTGCATAACCAAAATGTCCGTGCCTCATTTGACCCCAAGATCTTGAAGGCATTCCTCTGCCTAATGCATAAATTGGACTTCCGAATTCGGCTAATGTATCTGGCAATATTGTATTTGCATTGAAACTTCCAACTTCTGTAATAAAATCTTTGAAGCCAGCCTTCTCGAGCATCTTCATAACTTCCTTGTTCGGAGTATTACCTTGTCCAGGCGTTAAATGCTCGTCATCATATCCCCAATTATCAGTCAAGTGGACATGACCTATTATTTTTGCGTCGATCATCTTTTGAACTTGGCCGAGATACCATTTCTTGAATTCTTTCTCGCTGCCTTTGTAATGCTGCCTCCATTCGTTCATATGTCCTGTATCAAAAGTCGCCTTGATGTGCTCTTGAGCTTTAGCTTTTGCCTCATCTTCACTTATGTTTCCTCTTGCTCGCAATTTTTTTGCCATATCACTTCTAGATGCTTCAACTATTTTAATCAATTCATCAGCACTTGAACCATAAAAGTCCGGGAACAAATTTTCTGGAGCAACATAAATGGATTCCTTCAATTCTTTCTTGTGTCTTTGAGTTTCTTCCATCGCTTTTATACCTGCCTTAGCCAACGTATCAGCAGTCCTTTTTATACCAACTTCTTCTATTGGCTTCATACGATTCATTTCTTCTAATATACGTTTTTGTTGCTCTAATGCGGATGCTATTGTCGATTGATTTCCTGTAATGAAATTCCTTAACGAATCTTCTTCCTGTTTAAGCAAATCTTTTTTTGGAATGTAATCCGAAAAAATTCCTCTAGTTAATTGTTCTTGTTCCATCAACCTCCATCTATCTTTTTCTGGAGTCACATCCCAAAGTTGTTCTTCAAATTTACGTTTTTCTATTATCTTTGCTAATGCTTGTTTACGTTCTTCTAATCCTTCGGTAAATCTTAAAGCTTGACCTTCTGCTTCCCTTAATTTTTGTTCGTTCATACCATACATCAATATTTGAGCGTCAGTCTTGCCTTTTAATTTATCATCAGCAACGTGGCGCTTTTTAATATATTCGAGAGCATCGTAGAAACCATATTCTTTAACTTCGTATTTACCCTCCTTGTCTTTCTTAAGATATGTCATCCCTGTTTTTAGATCCTTTTCTTCTTCCGGAAAATAAAATTTCATCTCTCTATTCAACGCCTGCAACTGACCTGTTTTTTCATCAGCCAGATATATTAGCGCTTTTTGATATTCTGCATCATATTCCTTGAAGATTCTGTCTTTTTCAGAGACTGAATGAGGGTTTTTTAATCCGGCATCCATTATAGGTCTCTGCCATTCTCCAGTATGAAATACAACTGCTCCACCTTGTGTTGCTGTGGCTGCAAATTCAATGGCTTTATTTATTTCTTTCAAAGTTTTCTGAGCTTCTTCCTCGCTGAAACCTTGCTGCGTCAATCCTGATAAGCCTTGCTTTCCGAACGTTGCATGAGTACTCACACTTACATCGTTGATTTTGGCCATCTCCCTGAATTCTTCACGCTCTCGTCTTCCAATAATCTCTGGAGTGGATCCTCGTCCATTGAATCCGCTTTTTCCAGCGCCAGCAAATGCTATCTCTAATTTTGCTACTCCTTGCCTGATCTTTGCTTGCAATTCCTGGATAGGATATGTATCTGGAGCCATTGTTGTACCAATCTCTCTTGCTGTTAATTTCGAGTCAACTGGATTTGCTTCTGGGAATTCACCGCCGATATAAGTTCCATCCCTCTTGGCTTCAGAAATAGTTTGCTGGCTATAATATCCTCTGTCCAAAGTTGTAAAATATTCAGTGCTGAATATGGTCATGTTTTTCCTCAATTAATATTCATTGTTCAAGTGTAATCTGTTATTTTTAATCTGATTTTAGTCTATGATATTTTCCAATTTGTTCGATTACATTCATAGATCTCTTGACATATTGGTTTTGATCTTTTTCTAAATATGTCTCATTATTGTTGAATTGCTCAAATTTGCCTTTCAACCTTTCAATAAACATCTCTTCTTCTGAAGTTATCTCGCCATTTGCAGCCCTGTCCCTCAAATTAGTTAAATTAGAATAAAATTGGTTATTTGTTATATCATAGAGTCTTTGCGGTTCTTGAAGATTCTCAAAAAATTTACTGTAATTGGTATTTACACCTTGAGGTATAAGTTCAGAATTATTAGGAGCTGTATTTGCTACTTCTTCAAGATTTGTTTCTTTACCCATCTTTCTTTTTTGATCTTCATCTTCTTCATGCAATAATGCTCTCTTATGGCGCATCAAATCCTGAAAGCTTCTTTCTATTAATTCCTGTGTCTCTTCTATCTCTTTAACTTTTTGCTTTTCTAGATCCTCAAGTTCTTTACGTTTTTTATCCAGATTTTCTAATTCCATTTCTTTCTTTTTTTCCATTTCATCAAGCAATCTGCGCTTCTTTTGGTCCCAGTCTTCAATCTCTTTTTTCTTGGTCTTTTCTAATTCTTCCAATTCTTTCTTTTTGACAGCAATGCTCTTTTTCTTCTCAGTATTTATATCTTCAAGTTGATCCATTCTTTCTAACGCATCCGAATCCATGACATTGTTTGCTGTGTTTACCATTTTATTTGCTCTCGATTAAACTTACATATTTAATTAAACTGATTTATTTATTAAATTTGAAATATAAGATCTGTATAATTTTCATATTAAGGAATGTTTAAGTTTAATATTCTATTTATAATTTATTATAATTACGCTATAGCTTTACCATGTCAATAATTGATGTGATTTTTTGTAATTTGTCCAAATCAACTTCATTTGCACAGTAGCAGCTTTTGCACCCGTCTTCTTTTTGGAAGGACCTTTTTTCTTTCCGCCGCTAAAACTTGGAATGAAAGCTCCAATAATCTCTCCGAAACCCATAAATATTGCTATGAATGGTTCAAGTATTCCTCCATCGCTCTGTTCTTGCCCTGGATGTTTATTCAAGAATTTTTGCATTGCTGTGCGATTATCTTTCTTTGCTTCCTTTTTTTCTTCAATCTTATCTTTGAATTCTTTTTCTCCAGCTTCAGCAAGATATCTCTCCAAGTCATCTGACAATGCATCTATTGTTGCTTTTAATGATTCATCTATAATGCCAAGTAAATCCATCTCCTGTTTTTCTCTATATTTTTTGTATACTTCAATCTCTCTTTTAGACCATCCATAACTTCTCATTGTGATGTCGACTTTTCCAACGTGTACTGGTCCTCTCTGATAACTTTCAGGCTGTTGATAACTTAGTGACGGCTTGACAAAATATTTATAGTTTAGTAGAATACAGGGGCTATCGTCCTCAATAGATTTATCATACGCTAAAATCTCGATTTCAAGGGCTGCAGTCTCAAAAGCTGAAATTATTTCTGGTCCTAAAACTTGTTTTTCATTCATGCTTAATCTTTTTACATTCCTTAAGTATGGTTTAAGCCACCCCATATACATTTTTATTATCGCCCATTGTTGTCTTAGATAATGTAATGTGAATGTTCGCCTGTGTCTCATCTCCTTTTCTGTCTCTTCCTTCCATATTATGAACTCGAGTAGTTTTCTTCTTAGAACATTCTTAAGATTATTATTTGTATTAAGAGCGTCAACAGTTTTATCTATTTCTTCTTTTTTGTATACTCGTGTATTGAAATAGAAATCAGGCAGCGTCGTATATCCAAGATTTTGTGCAAGGCCGTATACTGATGAAGGTTTAGTCTGTCCTCCCTGGCTTTCTACAAAATCTATGAATAATTGTTTTAATGTAGCGTCAGCGCTTTTACTCTTATCGTTATTCCATGCATTATACGCGGCCAGCCTTTCATCTATTATCCTCAACTCCCTGACTATTGCAAATAAATCCTTGACCATTTTACCGACGGTGGCAAGAGTGCTTTGTATCCTGTCCTGCTGGATTCCTAACCTTTGCGATGTCTGGCCGAATATTGAACTATTTTCAGCACTGGAGAAAATATCTGTTATCTTATCGACGTTCGGGAATGTCATATAATATTGTATGTGGCCAAGTATCCAGAAATATGTCTCTTCCATAGATAGCGAGAATGATTCGTATATTATACGATATTTTCTGTGCGGCTCAGGATAATCTGTCTTTACATATACATCTTTATAGTCTTCAAATACTTCTTCCTTCCACGGAAATTCTTTGCCGGCCTCTTCAATGCCGCTTAAAGGTTTTTTCTCTTCTTCAACCATGACTTGCCTCTTTTAATAATCTGCTTGTAGACCACAATCTACCTAACAACCTACTTGATTATATACTCTAGAAATAAGTATTTATAAAACTTACGTTCGTGACAGTAGTATCATAATGATTTGCGAAGTTCTCCGCTTACATCAACGATCTATTTACAATCATTACTTTCTAGCCGCCTAGCGAGCATACGATATTATTACCGAATGCAAATAAATCGGAAATCAATAGAAATAATAATCTATGCGAGCGCAAAGAAATGCATGTAGGCATTTCTTGCGCAAGAAATTCTATACATAGAATTTCTTTGCGAGGCAAAAATATATAGATGACATCCATATGAGCGCGCAACCTCTAGTTAAGTCTATTCTATCTTCTAGTCAATGTTACCGTGAATCCTATTTTCTGGACAATCTTTGAGAATGTTTTTGCAGCGATTTCATCAAACACTGCATTCTTATCTTTATTCACAATATATGCTGGTAATATCTTTAATTTGACTAACTTATTTCTTGATAATAATTCATTGATATCGGCTATTACTTGGTCTGTCAAGCCATTCTTGCCTATAATCATGTTTGGAGTCTTAGTCATTGCCTCGCTACGCATTGTTTTAATATGCTTGTCCATTTTGGTCCTCGTATTTTTATTTTCAATTATTTTTGTTTCTTAATCGTGCATTCGGACGGCAGACTACGCACTATCTCGTCCAATTCTCCACCGATGATTCTCTGTATTTTTTTGGCTACATCGCTTAATTTATCTTGGCCTTGTATTATTTCGACATACTTCAATTCTTTATCTTCACATTGCTTTTTTACGGCTGTTACTGGTCCACTCATTATTCGACCGACATTGCATATGGCGATATTTAATACGGCATCCATATAATTTCTTTTGCCGTTTATCATAAAAGATCCTTTGGCCAAGGCTCCAGTCCCTGATGGTGCTTCCTTACTAACTTGCTCGGGAGTTATGTGATATACTTCGGCTGTTGTTCTTGCTGCCTTCCAAGATTTACTGAATGAAGCGCAGAACTCTGCAGACTCTTTGATAGTTTGTTTTGGAATCTCTTTACTTTCAGGATTCTTTATGATGACAAAAGGGCTTCCTGGAAGTTCAGTATGGAAAACTACATCATTTTTAACGGTATACTTTTTTATCACAATCTCGTTTGTAGTCGCATCTCTTCCGCCGATAACGAGGAAATCATCGGACGATATGAACCACCTGAATTTTTCAAACCACTCCTTTTTTGGTCTAGGTTCTCGAACCACACGCTCTTGCGAACTTATCTCCTCGGCCTTTTCGAGTTTATCTTTGTAAATATCAAGAACTTTCTTTATGGCCGGAATCTTCTTCTTGTATTTCTTTGCCTGATCAAAATATTTCTCTGCATTCTGTTCCAAAGTCTTGTTGATAGCAAGTTTTATTTCCATAGCAATCAAGATGTTTGAGGTTTTTATAAATTTATTTAAGAAAGATATATCGTCTAAAGATTATTTACGGTAATTATTTTTTAATTGATATATCTAATTGCATGGGCCAATATCGTCTGCAAATACATATTTATCAGAGCAGACGCTTTCTTTTCCGCCTACGGTAATTATAGGGATTATCTCGACGCGGAACTTGCCGCTGTGAATATAATCTATGCTTTTTGTCTTGATATCGCCGGATTTTATTGCGCTATCCGTCAAATCTTTGTCTTCAGTATTAAAATCAGGTGTTATCACTCGCATCTTCAATCTATTAACATCTGTACTGCCAACATTTTTTATCATGACATTAATCTTATTGTTTAAAGTATCATAACAGAATAATGGTTTTGCACTGATCATCTGAACTTCCAGTTTTGTTTCTGAACAATCGCCTACAGCCACAGAATCCTTATTCCAATTCATGATCATGGTTCCTATAGACACTGCGAAAGCTATGAGAAGAACTGTTGCTATTAACGGAGATATGCCTCTATTGTTCAATCTAAGTCTCGAACCTCTCTTTAACATAATATATCATAATAAGAAGTATTTAAATAGGTTACTATTATTGATGAATAAAAATAAAAAAAACATTGCACTAATTCGTCGCTACTCCTGATATGTGTACATTAAAGGTTCTTATGCTGCCATAATTACTTGTGTAATTAAAGCTTACTGTTCCATTTACATTAGTGTTGGAAAGACTGCATCCCCTTAATATCAGAGTAGAAGTATTATTGCTTTCTAAATAATAATTAGAACTGCAATTGCTCATGTTATCTCCTGATCCACATATGGTCATGTTACTGCTACCAGGACAAGCTATATTGCTTAGACTCACTTGATTGGATTCTAAATAGATATTATACCCAATACCGTTGGATATTGAGAAGGTTATGGAATTATTGATTATTATCGGTTTACCCAAACAACCAAAACCTAAATCAGTTATACATGTTGTAGGTATTAAGTTGCATGTTGGTGGTCCTTGGCATCCGTTTTTATTTATTGTTCCTAATGCGATTTTTCCATTAGTACACCATCCAGGTTGAGGAGTTAAATACAATGGGCAAACTGTTTTACAATAACTATTATTGACAATATTCCTTCCTCCACCAGTTATACATTGATTTATTCCTGTAGTTGGATTCGTTATACAATTAGCACACTGACTTTTAGGCATCATAGTATAAGTCGAAGTAGTTTTAATCATATTTGCCCCATAACCAAAACTCTCGCAACAAACATTACTATCTGTTTGTGTTATGCATGCACCTTCTACACATCCATTTGGACAAGTATATGAAATGAAATTTACATAACCGTTGTCGCAGAATCCTTCCATTAAAATCTTTGAGTTCTTCCCAGCACCACAATAATCTGCTTTAGGATTGCCGTTGCCATATTTATCAGGACCAGAAATAGTTCCTTTGACATAATAATTCTTACCACCGTCGCTATCGTTGCATGTTTGCGGTATTACAGGACATCCAATCCTTATTTTATAGTCTTTACAGTTGATTTTTTTGGAATTTTTGCCGTTTAGGGAATTTTTACATACTAAACCTATGTTTGTATCGCACGTGACATTTTGCTTTGTTGATGAATATGCTGCACCGTCTGATGTCGTACATTGTATTGCTATAGGATTTGCACATATTTCAGGATGAGTTTTTCTTATGTCGCTTATCAATTCATAGTCTCCAACTGTACTAGGTCTATTGGAATCAATCCATGCAGTCCATTTAATATTGCTTTGCGCTGATGCCATAGCAAGACCTGCTGAATCTGCATTCAAATTATTAGTCTTTCTAATATCAATTGCAACTAGCATTGTGATTATTATAATCGCTATTACTGCTGTAAATCCAAGAATGTACATGCTATGTCTACTACTCACGCAAGCCACCTCAAAGGTATTAATTCTTAAAATTATAAATTCGAATCATAATGTACTCGAATGTATATTTAGTTACTTAAAAGAACTAGTATATAAATCTTTTTTAAGAATCTATTCCCATTGCTTTATTGCTTCCTCTTCTATGAAATGCATTGTTCCAGGAATTATCAAACAATGCAATGGTCCTCCGAAATCTTCATTCATCAAATCTTTGGCTTTGCCGAATTTAATCTTGAAATTAGAACAGCCTATTCGTGCACATCCTATGCATAACGAATCTTCGGTAAATACATTCTCTTTTCTATTATCTTCAATGTGCAAAAGATATTTTATAGCCTCGTTTACTGTCATGAATCTGTTTTCATCAGGTCTTAGATCAAGCAATACTAAGGCATGCAATCCTTCCTTGCGATTCATCTTAATGACATCGTATGGTGTTTCAGGCATAAAACTTTCAGTGCTGAATGGAATACTTGTTATCTTTCCATACTTATACAATTCCAGGCCGACGATTCCTATAGCATTGATTATGGATACGTTGTGAATATATTCGCATTCAACATTTTTTTCCTTTGCTCGAAGCCTCAAATCAGTATGCGTAGTTGCACCAAATATGTCTCCCACGACCAAGAATGCAACATTATGAGTCAATGCATGTTCAAGTATCATGTCTGCATTCTTTTCGACCATCTCTCTATTTGCAAGAATTATCTTCTTATGATATAATTTTTCTAAGTCGGCAATAGAACATTGAAGGATAGATGTATATCTTTCAAGATAAATATAATCGCATTTCTTGATAGTTTCAAGTCCCCTGACTGTAATATCATTTTCATCGCATAATCCTAAGCCAATAAAGTATAGAGTCATTATATGATATAGCACAACGACTTTAAAATGTTTATGATAATAAGTTCTTCAAAAATGCTTGATATAGAATAAGAAATTAATTTGGTTTGATAATCGGGTTTGAATATAGAAAGAAAAAAGCGAAATAAAAAATATTTTTTATTCCATAGCTCTGATTATACGTCCACTGACGTGCATTTACAATCAATTGGTTTGGTTAACTGTGCACCTACAGGCATGCAAATTCCATTTAGAGTGCCTTTTGCATTTCTACATCCTGCACCTATTGATTTGCCTCCACAATAGTCACCGCTATCACATGAGGCAGAAGTGGCATACATTTGTCCTGCAGTATCTATCGCTGTGCTTGTTCCAGAATATACGCTTCTTCCTTTACTTTCGCCTGTTACCATTATTACTAGTGCTACGACGGCTATTATTCCGACTATCGCTACTATATATAAGTTCGATTTTGATTCTTCCATTAATGTCAACCTCCGAATGCTAATAAAGAATCTTGGATTAGCTTATTTAAATATGTTTCTATAAAAATTTACAAGTTCATTTTTTATTTTACAAGTACATTTAGTTCATTTTTTATAATTGCCTATATTTTGATTAATTATTTTTTCATCGAAAAGCTTAGTCCATAAACCATTATTCTGTAGAGCATATAAAATAATTATGAAACTGATTTCGTTATTAAAGTTGAATTACGAAACTGTTATTTCATTAATTTAATAATTATTATTGATTATTTCACAAAATATGCTTGTTATTCATCTTTAAATGGTAAAAAAACCTCTGAACAAACTATTTAAACCATTACTATTAGAATTGCTATGTTAAGATTTTAGCAAATGAATTTCAGAAATGTCAGTTAATTGTTTTCATTAAAATAGATGTGATTGGTTTATCGTTAGTTTATCATTGCGTCGACAAGAATCTATTAGAGATGATAAAAAACGATAATAATTGACAAGAAACTTTTTCGCTTATTTTAAAGAGAGGTCAAGTATGAATAAAGGGATTGTTTTTGAATATCCTGCTGAATATTGTGATTACTGTTTTGGTCGAGCATATTTTTCTAATTTAATTATTTTTAAAATAAGTATTTTGATTCGAATAGATAAAAATATATAAAAATTAAGAGGTGCGAAGAATGAGAAAATTGAACATGAAAATATACATATTATTAATTTGTTTAGTGCTGATAAGTTCAGTGTTTCTTTTATCGGGGTGTAGTTCCAGCAAGAATTTGCCTGAGACTAATGAGAGCGCTCCGCCAGTAGTAAAGCAAGAAGTAAACGCACTAACGTTTTATGATTGGTGGACATCCGCTTCAGAATCTGCTGCCATAAATTCATTGATAAAAGTTTTTACAGATAAATACCCTTCTACTGCTGTAATGCCAACACCTGTAGTTGGTGGTGCAGGATATACAATGATTGAGGTGATAAAACCATTGGTTTTAGCGGGAGAAGCTCCAGATGCATTCCAAATGCATGCAGGATATGAGGCAAAACCTTACTTTGATGCAGGATTATTGGAACCAATTGATGATATTTGGCAATCAGAAAATTTAGAGAATGTAATTCCTGTAGTTATTCGAGATATGTGCAAGTTTGATGGGCACTATTATGCAGTTCCCGTAGATGTTCACAGATCAAACGTAGTATGGTATAATAAGCCTCTTCTAGAAAAAAATAATATTGATCCGAATAGTATCAAGACATGGGATGACTTTTTTGCAGCATGTGACAAACTTAAATCTGCTGGAGTAAAGTATCCAATTCAAATTGGAGAAACATGGACTGCATCGCACGTATTTGAACAGATACTTGCAAGCCAGGGAATAGATTTTTATCAAGATGTAGTAAACGGAAAAGTAACATCTGCCTCCGATCCAAGGCTTGTCAAATCTTTTGAAATATTTCAGAAATATTTGAGCTATACAAATCCCGATGCTTCAGGAAATACTTGGGATGTCGCAACAAAAAGAATAATTAAAGGAGAGAGTGCATTCAACATAATGGGCGATTGGGCTAATGGAGAATTCAAAATTGTAGGAATGGTCTATGGCCAGGATTATGGCTCTTTTGCTGTTCCAGGAACATCCAATATGTATGGCTTGGTCGTGGATACATTCCAGCATCCAAAAGGAGTATTGCATCCGACGAATTCTGATAACTGGTTGCGTGTAGTCGTTTCAAAAGATGGTCAAGATGCATTCAATCCGCAGAAAGGATCAATATCAGTGCGTAGTGATTCTGACATATCCAAATATGATGCATACCAGCAATCAGCAATTGCAGATTTCAAGAATGTGACTTATATGTATCCAAGCATGGTTCATGGCAGCGGAGCTCCTGGTAGCTTTTTATTGAAATTAAACGAAGTAATAGCTGCTTATGTCAATGATTTGGACGCTGTCAAGGCCGCAACTGCTCTGACGGAAGAGACAAAGAATATATCAAGCCAATATACAAAGGTATGGTATCTAAAATAATTTAGAGGCAATGCTCTAGCTTTTTTTATTTTTTGTTTATTTTATTTTTTTTAGTTATTATTTTAATCATTATTAATCAATATTTTGTGGAGTATTATGGCCAAAATTAGAAGAACAATGATTGTCTCGTATGTGATAATAATCTGCCTAATGTTCGGACTAGTCATATTCTTCAACATACTTCACACCAATGCAGAGGCCAAATATGCTTCAATTACGAATACATTGATTTTAGAGAATGGCATTTCGCAAAAGACGTCTAAATTAGTGGCGCTGCACTTGTCGTTATTGCAGGATATCAATAATTCCGAATTAACGTCAGAATATAATGTTACAAAGCAGTCAATAAGTATGGATTTAGAGAAGTTAGATGTTTTGATTACGTCTAATGAAAGCGTACTTGTGTATATCAAATTGAAAACAATCATAGAAAAATTGGAGGACGAATCTGCTCAGGGTATACAGAATACTAGGAACAAGGATTTTACTAAAAGCGACTATACATATAATTATATACTTCAGGACGAATCGTATATAAAAGAGACTACAGCCAATCTTGTGGTAGCAGAATTGAATTATGCAGCGCAAATCCAGAAAAATATGGATAATATCAGAAACATAACTTTTTTTGTTGGCGCTACGCTGGTTTTGATTATTATTCTGTTCTGCGGCATTATAGCCTATTACTTTTCTAATAAATTAAGTTCTCCATTAGTAAAACTTTCAGGATTAGCAAAAGAAATTTCTGGAGGGAATATCTCTCAACGTGTAGACAAAAATTTGATGGAATATAAGGATGAAATAGGCAGCCTAGCAAATTCTTTTGATAATATGCTCGTCAGACTCAATTCTGAAATAACATCGCAAAAATCAGCTAATGATTCATTATTAAAAACTGAGACAAAATTAGGCGAAGTAAATATTAATTTGGAGAAGGCTAATTTGAATCTTAAGAGCCTTGATTCACAGAAAGATGAATTTATTTCTCTTACAGCCCATGAATTGAAAACCCCTCTGACAAGCATAAGAGGATTCACTCAAATAATGCTCGAGAAAGATAAGTGGGGTGACGCTGACAATAAACATTATCTTGAACTTATCAATAAAAATACGGACAGACTTTATACTTTGGTTACAGACATTGTTGACTCTTCGAGGATAAGCCTTGGAAAATTAAAACTCAATATTGAGGAAGTAGACATTTACAAACTATTCAATGAAATAAAGGAGAATATGACTCTTGTCATCTCCGGAAAGGGATTGGCGCCGATATTTATTATCGACAAGAAATTACCGAATATTATGGCAGACTTTGAAAGGACAATGCAGATATTGCATAATTTAATCTCGAACAGTGTAAAGTTTACCGAGCATGGTAGAATATCCTTGCACGTGAGCCGCTATGATGATTTTATCAGATTCGAAGTTCTCGATACCGGCCAAGGGATACCTAAAGAAAATTTTGACAGCATATTTTCCAAATTTTATCAGGTAGATTCTTCAATGACTAGAAAAATTGGAGGATCAGGGCTTGGACTGTCTATATGCAAGGGACTCGTTGAAGGTATGGGCGGAAAAATAGGCTTTAATTCAGAATTAGGAAAAGGGTCGATATTCGCTTTTATTCTACCAATAGTAAATAATAAGTCCATAGTAGATAATAAACAAGCAGTAATTAATAAAAACCATAATTCATAATATATTAAAATCGGTGATGATACCTAAAGATATTACTTGATTATATTGGAGGCAAATGAAAATGTTCAAGATAATGGTCGTTGATGATGAACCGGACAATATTGAATTAATGAAGATAATACTTTCAAAACACAGTTTTGAGCCGATATTATTCACAAAACCAGTCGAAGCCCTCAAAGCCTTGAAAAGCGGAGTGTGGCCAGACTTATTGATACTTGACATGCGCATGCCTGTGATGAGTGGAACAGATTTTTGTATAGAATTACGCAAAGATTCAAAATTTGATAAAATAAAAATTGTTTTCTTTACTGCATCAAGCGATTTGGATGATGAATTATTGCGTAAATATGGTGCACGCGGATTTATCTACAAGCCTTTCAACATAAATGAATTAATACAACAGATAAATAAGTTTTTGGCTATGAAATAAGATTACTAAATTATGCTTCAAAGATTAAAAAACATTTTATAATATTTTGTATAATATATTGAGAATTCAATTCTTCATCGTTCTCTGTAGAATCAATAAATCTTCTGTAGTCAATTTCTTTCCAGACTTTATTTTTTCCTGGACATCATGGTCTTTCTGCTTCAATATCTCATGATTGCTCTTTTCTACATCTTCCTTTAACTTGACGTTATTCTCGCCCAAAACTTTTCTGAGTTCGTCCATACGATTCATCTTGACGTTCAATTCGTCATTTACAACCGCCATCTCTTCTTTATATTTAGCGGCTTCTGATTCGAATGTGTCTTCCTTCTTTTTTAGCTCATCAATCTCTTTTGATGATTCAATCAAATCAACGTGATGTTTCTGCGATTCTTTTGCTGAAACCTGGACTATCTTTTTTGTCATGTCCATCATTTCGCTTAAGTCTCGTAATTCTCTGAATTTTGAACTTAATTTGTGCTCTATATCAATGATTGCTTTGCTGCTCTCATACTGCTTTTTCATTTTTGACAAGACTTTCATCAATTCTTTCTCTTTCTCAAAAGTGACTCCTTCAGTCTCTATCTTGAATTCTAATTTCTTAATCTCTTTTTTGAGCATCATCGGATCACTTACGCCGATTCTTTGGAGAGTCTTTGTTTTTTCTTCTTTCATGTTCTTGATTTCATCATCGAGAACTTTTAATTTGGCCTCTAATTCTTCTTTAGAATGCTTTGTAGTCTTCACAGCTTCTGTAAGATTATTTCTTTTGTCCTTGGAATCTTTGGCTACTCTTATTCTAGAATGAATGTCAGAACTGATCTTTCTTTTCTCTCGGTATAATTCTTCTTTTTTCCTGTCGAGATTATTGAACTTGTTTCTAAGGTCTCGAACTTCAGACCTAACACTGTTCAACTCCATTAGTAGTTTATCAATTCCTGCTTGATCCAACATTTTTTACAATTCACCAATTAATTCATGTATAAAAGATTTATCAAAATAAAAAGTTTCTTGATTTTAAGCAAATAAAAAATAATTAAAAAAAAATACTAGCACCTATCCGAATAATGCGCTCAAGCCTGCTGCTGATTGCTCTTCTGCCTGCTTTTCTTCCTTATGCTCGTCCTTCTTAGCTGCTGCTGGCTTGTGGCCTTCTGCTGCTGGAGCGGCTGCAACTGGAGCTGACATGACTGCTGCACTCTTGATTGCCTCGTCGATATTTACACCGTCAAGTGCTGCAACTAAAGCTTTAACTCGACCATCGTCGACTTTTGCGCCTGCTGCTTCTAAAACCTTCTTAACATGTGCTTCATCTACTTTGTGTCCTGCTTTGTGTAAAAGCATTGCGGCATATACGTATTCCATTTTAGACCTCCTAAAAATATGACTGTTTGTCTTTTATTTTTTCAATTTTTTTATTTATTTACAATCTCAGACACGGCTGCTGCCTGTGCGTCAGCTTTTGCCAGTATCTGCTCTATAACTCCATCTGCAAGTATGTCTCTATCTATTGCAATTGCCTTGCTGTCCCTGAATGATTTCTGTATCAATAATACTATAGTGTCAGTTGATGCATAAGCTGCTTCCAATGCTACATTCATAGCTTCTCTTGCTGCTGTCTGTATCTTCTGCATGAATACTTTATCGTCGATGTCTAATACATCGCCAGTCATTATGTCGCCATTTTCGTAGGCTGCGACTAGATTCAAGCCAATTTCCATAGGTTCAATTCCAAGTCTCAATAATAATGAAGCTAACTTATCGTTGATTATGTCTCCCTTCTTTGCGACATGTGCATCGTCTTTGATTACTATCTTTCCAGCTTCTATTCCTGCCTTTATCTTCATCATTCCAAGTTCACCAATTATTGGCCCTGGAGCGAATGGAGTTGGTCCTGCTGGAATCACTAAATCCTTAGGAGTTGCTTGTCCTGCCTTTATTGCTGCTGCACTCTTGCTCTGCTTTAATAACTTGTAAATCTTGAATGGATTCTCGTTAGATAAAAGCAATGCTGGGCTACCGACAAGATATTCAGATAATTTAGTAATATCCTTCTTATTGGAAAGTTCCAATGCATGTTGTATGATACTTTTTTTTGTGACTTTAATCTCCAAATTCTTTCTTAATTTGGTTTTCATCTTCTGCAATTGTTTTGTTGGAAGATTCTCTAAATTGATGATTGCTACAACTGGATATTTATCTATTAATTCTTTTATCTCTTGGACGCTCTTCTGTTTTATTGGAGACACAGTAGTTCTGCCTTTCTTCTTATTTTCAGTGGTGGAATCTTTGCTTGCCATTTTTATACCTCCACCTTTGAAGACTTGCCCATTGTCGTCTTGATAAACATGTTCTTTAGATTGTTTCTTTCTTTTGGCAAATGATGTATGACCTGCTCATGTACAGTCATCAAATTATCTGCCAATTGATCGTCAGTCATGTCTTCTTTGCCGATGCTGATCTGGATTATTGGCTTGGCTCTTGCAAGAACCCTTACAGTCTTTTGCAATTTATCGTATAATGGTTTAAGATTTGTCTTAGGTAAAACAACGCATCCTGCTTTTGGATTAGGCATCTTATTCTTTGGACCTAATACTCGCCCGAAAGTTGCCGCAATCTTGTTCATTATAGTTGATTGAGCGATAAAGAAATCATTCTGTTTTGCAAGTTTCTTTATCTTCTTCTTATCTTTAGCAAAATCCTCGAATTGATGCAACGGAATTACCACGTCACAGCACGATCTTGCTTCATCAAATAAGTCGACATCGACTAATGCAGCAATATTTCTTTTCTTACCAATATTATGTGGCAATGTTATGTAGAAATCAATCTGGTGCTCAGGTTTCTTGAAATCCAAATCCTGAAGATTCATGATTACATCTACCATCTGCACAAATTTCTTCTTAGTTTGATCCTTACGTAAATTCTTAATTACTTCCAAAGCTTCATTCTTGTTCATGTTGCCCTCCTACGAACGTAGTGAACAGACAGTCGTCAATAGAAATTGACTGAGTGCCTAACGGGTATAGATAATAGGAAATATAAGTATTTTATAAATGTAACGATTTTAGAAATCTTATATTCCATAATATTTATTGGATAATATTTGTACGTCAGTAGGGTATGTTTTCTTTTCATATTCCCATAATTTAGGGATTATTGATATAATTCTTTGCTGTTCATATAAAGTGCCGAACTCATTTCTATCGCTGAATACTATTCCGCCGTGTGTAACATGTTTGGCTGTTATTATTAGGCGTAGTGGACCATCTTTCTTTTGTTCAATTTCATAACCTAGAGAATAATTTAATTCTCCTGCTATCTTTTGAAATCTATCAGCAAGATTTTCAGCAGCCTTAGAAGCAATATTCTGCTCAACTTCCAAAACAGAATTATTTATCGTCATAATTTATTGTTTCTATTATAGAATTATAAATTTTATGATTTGCAATACACAATTACGCGTCTATTAAATAAACTGTAGATTTTAATTAAATATTCTGTCGTATAAGTTCGCAAGAGTAGACAAGAATCCGCCCCTTGTAGGATCATCTATTCTTAATTCTATTGGGATAATAACTTCTTGATATTCCTGTGTTTTTGGAACTAACTCTATCAATTTTTCCTTAGTCTTCCTTGGTCCATATTTCGATCTAAATTCATAAGAATGATAAGCTGTGATAAAAGTTACAGGAGTTCTTTCCTTGTCGAAAGTGCTTCCTGAACCATAGATTACATTGTATCCTAATTCTTTAAATGGTTCTCTTAATTTATCCGCCAGTAATTTGCCTGCGATTAATCTTTCGTAGTGCGTAATCTGTATTGTTTGAGAATTCTGAATCGTATCTTCTATCGGCATGATCTATTACTTGTGTTTCGACTTTTTAAATTTAATTGATTCATTCTGATAAAATTAATAAATCTCTCTACATATCCAAATATCATGGAGCCAGATGAAATAACAGAATGGAAATAGTTCTCTTTAAACGCACTTCCAAAACCGATATATTTTCCGAGCGAAGAATTGTTAAAAAATTATACAGAAAAGAAATTTTATCAGAGAAAATAAATCGCCGACGCCCGGATTTTTCTGCACCCTTTTTGGAAAAGGCTGCACCGAAAAAGGTCGCTTATTGCGACATAAATTAAATTCGCCGACGCCCGGATTTGAACCGGGAAACCTTGCGGAACAAGATTTCCAGTCTTGCGCAGTACCAGATTGTGCCACGCCGGCAGATAATCAGTGAATACAATATGTTGATTTTTTCGACGGAAGTCGAACTTTTTGTTTTGATAAACCTTTTGTAAAAGGTTTACGTCATTACCAGGTTGTGCCACCACGGCATATTCTTGAAGAATTGGTGATGATTTTTAAAGGTAGTGGAAATAATTTTAAGTTTAATAATGTAACTCATACCCGCAAGATATATAAACCCTTTATACTATTATACTCTTATGAAAGTTTTAATCTTTGTCTACAACACTAATTCAGGATTTTATTCCTCGTTAAAAAATCATATTAATAGACTTACGTCTAGAAAAGATTATGCTTGTAAACTCCATAAGTTAGTATATGGCAAAATATTCATGAAGCGTGTTTGGAGAAATTTTTTAGGAAACCTTTCGTATCATAAAGTTTTTTTTCACAAGAAGGAATTCAAGAAGGCGCATCCAGAATATGCATATCTTGAATTGCCATCAATTCTCGTCAAGGATGGAGACAAGATTTCTGTTCTCATCACAGCGCAGGAAATTAACGCTGTCGAGAACGTTGACGATCTTATCGGTTTATTAGGACAGAAATTAATGTGATGATTAATAATTTTGTTTATGTTTTTTCTAAATCTTCAACAATCTTTATAACTATCTTTACGTTCCTCTTTTTATGAACGATATATTTAGTTGGGAATTATTTAATGAAGACTTCGTTAAAAAGCATCCGTTGCTTTGTTATACGACTTATTTTAGTCAATATAATAGAGGAGAATTATCTCAAATATGTAATCCATTATATACTGAATTGAGAAAGGCCGATCTATTGCATCATGTCCCTACAAAACAATTGTCTGGAGAAGAATCATTAAAGTTTTATCATGAACATCTAGCAGGCATGTCAAGAGGAGAATTGAGTGTAAAAGCTAATACTATCTATAATAGTTTACGTACGCATGGATTATTAAATGAAGTTCCTTTAAAGGATAACTTTGGCGGCGATCCATGGACGTATTACAAGGAACATTATAATGGTGTTACAAAGGGAAAACTGCATGAGATAGACCATAATTTGGAATATGCATTGAAAAAATATGGATTACTCGACAAACTTCCATCTATGCGGAATTCATATCGAAAGAATCCTTCTAAAACATGATTATGTTATATTTGTAGATTGAGGATAGCGCGCTCGTATAGATATTTTGAGCGATAGGTTCTCGAGCTATTTAGATTCGCAGTCGATATCAATGACTCGCTTGGCGCAATCCTCGACTTGTAATACCTTGACTTTAGAGTCTGATATTTCCTAGAATTTATTCATATTCAAGAAACTTCTTATCTCATTCTCTATCTCTGTGCAGTCTCTTATGGCTTCGCCGTCATAATTTGATGTATAAACTCGATAAATGAACTTATCAAAGACGTTTTTAATAAAAAATATCCATGGTCTTGTCTCCCATTTATTCTCGTAATCTGTGACGATGTATGCATCGAAGTAGAATTCTGCCCTTCCCTTATTCATCTTATGCCGAATATTTTCTTTCTCAATATCTATCTCTGAAAGTTTTGAAAATATCATAAATAT
>Ga0182027_10003511_pt1 | contig 24794 bp, 20 predicted proteins | sample 712E1DmetaG_FD_121300 | JGI IMG/M metagenome (GOLD analysis project Ga0182027, IMG submission 121300) | Permafrost microbial communities from Stordalen Mire, Sweden - 712E1D metaG (Illumina Assembly) | ecosystem: Environmental > Terrestrial > Soil > Wetlands > Permafrost | place: Sweden... | reverse complement strand
TGCGCCTCATATTCTTTTGGATTGGAAACCACCACGTCCCAATCCTTCTGCGACTGCAGCAGCGCGATCGCTGCTGGCGACATGGGCTCAGCAACCAGAACTTTCAATTTGTTCCTCCCCTTTTTTCAGACGCTGGCCGTCTTGAACGCCGCTTCGGCATATACGCGCTGCACTGCGGCGACCCCTTTGCCGAATTCGACGGGAATGCCCTTCGAGTGGAGAATCAGCTCCAATTCGGCGATCACCGCGAACAGATCCGCAAAGTCGAAATAGCCCAGGTGCGCGATGCGGAAGATCTGCCCTTTCATCGTGCCCTGGCCGTTGGCAATGATCGAGCCGAAATTGTTGCGGAAGCCCTTCACAATCTCACCCGAATCCATGCCCTGGGGCGCGCGTACGGCGGTCACCGACGAGCTCGGGGCTTGCGGCGCGAACAGCTCCAGCCCCAGCGCCGTGACTGCGCTGCGCGTGCCGCGGGCCAGGAGTTGCGCGTTCTCGATCAGCTTGTCCATGCCCAGTGCCTTGATGTACTTCAGAGACTCCGCCAGCGCCAGGATCAGGCTGACGTTGGGCGTCCACGCCGATTCGCCCTTATCCGCCATCTTCTTCTCCCGCTTCAGGTCGAAGTACATCCGGGGCAGCTTCGCGCCCGCATTCTGCGCCCACGCCTTCCCGCTCACCGACACGAAGGCCAGCCCCGGCGGAATCATGAACGCCTTCTGCGATCCGCCGACGACGACGTCCAGGCCCCAGCCATCGATGTCCAGCTTCATCGTGCCCAAGCCCGTGATGGCGTCGACAATGCACAATGCGCCGGTCTGCTTCGTGATCTCGCCGATCGCCTGCACGTCATGCGCCGCGCCGGTCGAAGTCTCCGAAGCCTGAAAAGCCACGCCCTTCGCCGCCGGGTTTTCCAGCAACGCCTGTTCCACCCGCTCCGGCGCGACGACTTCGCCGTAGGGCGCCGTCAAGACCACGGCGTTCAAGCGGTAGGCCTTGGCCAGATCCACCCAGCGCTCGCCGAATTTCCCCGCCGAACAGATGACGATCGTGTCACCCTCGCTGAAAAAATTCGAGATCGAAGCCTCCAGCGCGCCGGTGCCGGAGCTGACCATGATCAGCACGTCGCCTTGCGTGCCGTACACCTCCTTGAGGTCGGCCAGGACCTGCGGATAAAGCTTGATGAAGTCCTGCGTCCGATGATGAATATCGGACGCCATCATGGCATGTAGGGCGCGCGGCAGGAGCGGCGTGGGCCCGGGGGTGAGGAGTCGCTGCTTCCGGATATGCATGGTGTGGGAAGATATCTCCTAGGTAGCACAATAGGATATCAGAATATGGCGCTAATCGATCAACTACAAAAAGACATTATTGTCGCAATGCGGGCCAAGGACGAAGCGCGCCTCAGCGCCATCCGGATGATTAAGTCCGCCCTGATGAAGGAGAAGGCCGATTCGCCCAAGGGGGTCGATGAGGCCGCCGAGCTCAAGATTCTGAATATGCTCATCAACCAGCGCCGCGATGCCGCCGACATGTATCGCCAGGGCGGCCGGCCGGAGCAGGCCGAAAAGGAAGAGACGGAGCTGCGCCTGATCGAAACCTATATGCCCGCCGCTGCGACGGAGGACGAGATCGACGCCGCCATTTCAGCCGCCATCGCCGAAACCGGCGCCACTACCGCCAAACAAATGGGCCAGGTGATGAATGCCGCCAAGGACCGCCTCAGTGGCCGGCGCATCGACGGTAAGTTAATGAGCGAAAAGGTAAAAGCCAAGCTCGTCTGAGGCCGCCATCAAAACCTGGCATCCGGCAAAAGCCAGCCTCGGCTCAAGCTCCCGGGTGGCTCTGGGGGTTGATAGGTTCTACCGCCGCTCGACCGCCGCCATCTCGCCGGGGGCACTCCCTTTAGGCGAAATGCGCTGCGTTCTTCTCGGCGCAACCGGCGTGTTCGGGCGGCAGTTCCTCCAGCAGGAAGATCGAGTTCGTCGGGCACACCGGCACGCAGGCGCCGCAATCGATGCATTCCTCCGGGTGGACGTAGAGCTGGGCCGCGCTCTCGAAGTCCGCTTCATCTTTCGTAGGATGAATGCAGTTCACCGGGCAGGCTTCGATACAGTGTTCGTCTTTAGTGCAGGTGTCAACAATAACGTATGCCATGAAAAAGGTCTCCGCCCCGCATCAGTGCACGCGGGGGGCCAAACTTCCGCCTCCCCAAACTGCCTGAAACATCAAGAATCGTTCTCGAACAACCTCGTCGCGGTGGGCGAAATGCCCCAATCGGACGATCCTGAAATGGGGCAAGCCTGTATTGCCGACAAATTCCTCTCCCCCCACTTCCCGCCGCTACCTGCCCGCGCTGTATGATGTTCTCTCAGTGCGGGGCCGGGCGCGTGTCGTTAGCGCCCCTCCGGCGCGTTAAAGGAGTCACAGCTGCGATGGCTAGCGAAACTAAAGAATACCGGCCGTTTGTGCCGCCCACGATGAAGATGCGCGAGTTCACGTTGCGCGCGGTCCTGCTGGGCCTGGTAATGACCGTGGTCCTCGGCGCGGCCAACGCCTATCTCGGCCTGCGGGCTGGCATGACGATCGCGGCCACCTACCCCGCCGCGGTCATCGGCATGGCCGTGTTGCGTCTGATGAAGGGCTCGATCCTCGAAGAGAATATCGCCCGAACGGTCGGTTCCATCGGCGAATCGGTCGCCGCCGGCGCGGTCTTCACGATCCCCGCCTTTGTCATCACCAAGGCTTGGCCCGAGTTCGACTCCTCCACCGCCTACTGGCAGTCGTTTGCGCTCATGCTCGTCGGCGGCGTGCTGGGCATTCTGTTCGTCACTCTGCTGCGCCGCGTCATGGTCGAAGACCCCGACCTGCCGTTCCCCGAATCGGCCGCCGCCTCCGAGATTCACAAGGCCGGCCAGCTCGGCAGCAGCGCCGCCCGGACGCTGTTCCAGTCGATGGGCATTGGCGGCCTGATCTATCTGCTCGGCGAGTTCAACCTCTTCTCCGCCAGCCGCGATTTCTTCGTCAAAATCGGCACCGTCGGCAAGGGCGTGGTGAAGCTCAGCGCCGACCGCCTGATCGCCGTCGGCGGCACCACCACGGCTTCGCTGCCCGCCATCAGCCCCGCCTATCTCGGCGTCGGCTACATCATCGGGCCGCGCCTCGGCGCGCTGAACTTCGCCGGCGGTGTGGTGGCCTGGGGCCTGCTGGTTCCGTTGATCGTCTATTTCCTCGGACCGGCTGTCTCGAATACCGCGCCTGACGGTGTCGTCGACTGGGCCGTGCTCACGATGCAGGTGTGGAGGAACATCGTCCGGCCCATCGCCGTGGGCGGCATGCTCGTCGGCGCCAGCTATACCCTCTTTAAGATGCGCTCGAGCCTCGCCACCGGCATCGGCCGCGCCATCCGCGACCTCAAGCAGGCCAGCTCGCAAACCGAGGCCCATGATCGCACCCAACTCGACCTGAACGGGCGCACCGTATTCCTCGGCCTCGGCGTGGCCTTCGCGGCAATGCTCGCGCTCTACTTTTTCTTCACCCGGGACTTTCTCGCCGCCGGCGTCGCGGCCGTGGTCATGATCATCCTGGGATTCTTCTTCGCCGCCATCAGCGGCAACCTGGTCGGCACCATCGGCTCCTCGAACAACCCGATCTCGGGACTCACGCTGTGCACCCTGATCATCGCCGCGCTGCTCATGGTCGCCATCGGCGTGAAAGGCACCACCGGGGTGCTCGCCGTGCTCGGCGTGGCCGCGGTCATTTGCGTCAGTAGCGCCGTCGCCGGCGAGATGCTCCAGGACCTCAAGGTCGGCCACCTGCTCGGCGGCACGCCGAAGTTGATGCAGATGGGCGATTTTCTGGGCGTGCTGGCGGCCAGCGCGGCGCTCTATTTCCCGCTGTTGTGGCTGCACCAGGCCAACATCAAGGAAGGCGGCATCGGCTTCGGGGACGCCAAGCTCTCCGCGCCCCAGGCCGGCCTCATGGCCAGCCTCTCCCAGGGCATCGTCGGCGGAGGCATGCCCTGGGCGCTGGTGCTGGTCGGCATCTGCATGGGCTTCGCGCTGATCATGGTGCAGGTCAAGAGCCCGATGCTGTTCAGCGTCGGCATGTATCTGCCGCTGGAAACAACTTTTGCCATTTTTGTCGGCGGCCTCATTCGCTGGCTGTGCGACGTCGTCCGCGACCGGAAGAACTATAACGACGCTCAGAAGGCGCGCATCGAGAACGCCGGCGTGCTCTGCGCTTCCGGTCTCATTGCCGGCGAGGCACTCATGGGGCTGGTCAAGGCCGGTGTCGTCATGGGCACCGGCAAAAAGGTCACCGACCTGTTCCAATTCTTCGCCGAGCCGCCGCTCGCCATCGGCCTCGCCGTGCTCGTCCTGCTGGCGCTCTACCTGATCTTCCTCCCGATTTCCAGAGCGGGCGATCCCAACGAGCCGGCGCCGCCGGTCGCCATCATGTAGCGGCCCACAATTTTCGGCCGCGCCAACACCAAGCCTGCCGCCGCCTTCACGGTAGGATAGTAACTTGTCCACGGTCTCATCCCCTCATGCCGCGCGCCGCCCCGCCTGGAGCGCCGTGTACGCCGGCGTGGCGCTAACCACGGCCGCCATGCTGATCCTGGAACTCGCGCTGACCCGCCTGTTCTCGGTGATCTTTTACTACCACTTCGCCTTCCTCGCCATCTCCATCGCCCTGTTCGGTCTGGGCGCGGGCGGCGTCCTGTCCTACTTTTTCCCGCAGCGCGGCCCGGCCCTCTATCGCCGTCTGGGCGCCATCTCCGCTTTGAATTCGCTGGTCACGGTGCTGACGTTGATCTGGATGCTCGGCCGCGGCGGCGGGACCTCCTTCACGTCCCTCGGCAGCGTCTACTTCGCCGCTTCGCTTCCGTTCCTGTTTTCCGGGCTCGTGGTCTCGCTGGTCATCTCGGAGACCATCGAGCGCGTCGAGCGCATCTACTTCTGGGACCTTACCGGCGCCGCCCTGGGCTGTCTGCTGCTCATTCCGTTGCTCAATCTCACCGGCGCGCCCGGCGCGGTGCTGGCCTCGGCCTTACTCTCGGCCTCGGCCTCGGCGGTCTGGTTCGGTCTGGGACGCGCGGTGCGCGGCCGCGCCTTCGGCGTCGCTCTGGCGCTCGTGCTGGTTGGCCTGCTGGTCTATAACAAGCAGGCGCACCTGCTCGATCTGCGCTCCGCCAAAGGGATCGCGCTCGAGGACGAGATCTTCGTTCAATGGAACAGCTTCTCCCGCATCGCCGTGAAGAGCGACCCCGCCGGCGGCCTCACCGTCGTCATCGACGCCGACGCGACCACCGGAATTTCACAGTTCGATCTGGACCATCTCACGCCCACCGACCGCGCGCAGCTTGCCTCCGAGGGCCCCGGCCTGGTCTATCGCGTGCGCCCCGGCGCGAAAGCGCTGGTCATTGGCGCCGGCGGCGGTTGGGACGTGGCCCGCGCCTTGGCCTCGGGCAGCCGCGACGTCACCGCCGTCGAGATCAATCCGATCATCGCCAGCACCATCATGCGGCGGCGATTCGCCGCTCAAAGCCAGCGCCTCTATTTTCGCCCCGAGGTGCGCGTCGTCGTCGAGGATGGCCGCACCTACGTCCGGCGCTCGCCCGAACAATACCAGGTGCTCCAGGCCACTCTCGTCGACACCTGGGCCTCCACCGCCGCCGGCGCATTCGCACTGTCCGAGAACAACCTCTACACCGTCGAAGCCTTTGTCGAGTACCTCGACCATCTCACGCCCGATGGCGTTCTGGCCTTCACCCGCTGGGGCTTCGACCCTCCGCGGGAATCGCTGCGGCTGGTCTCGCTGGCCCGCCAGGCCCTCGCTCAGCGCGGTGAGAACGAAGCCTGGCGCCACATCGCCGTCCTGCGGGAACAGACCCGTAAGCTCGGCGGCTGGGGCGCCACCGACACCGTGCTGATTGCCCGCCGGCCCTTCACTTCCGAAGACCTCGCGCGGATCCATCTCGCCGCCGCGGCTGGATTTGAAACCATCTACACCCCCGATGCGCCTGGCGCCACCGCCTTCCGCGATCTTCTTCTGGCCCGCGACCCCCAGCGCTTCTACGACTCCTACAGCTTCGATGTCCGCCCGCTCCCCGACGACCGGCCGTTTTTCTTTTACACGGTTCAACCCCGCGACGTCTGGGGCTTCGTCCGCGCCTTCAACCGCGAGAGCGCCGATTACAAGGTCAACCTGGCTCTGTCGTCGCTGTTCGCGCTGCTCGGCGTCAGCGCCGTGGCCACGCTCGTGACCCTCCTGCTGCCCCCGCTGCTGCTCGGCGCACGCTTGCCGCGCGAGCGCGGCGTGGCCTGGTTTCTGCCCTATTTCCTGCTGCTCGGAGCGGGCTACATCATCGTCCAGGTCGGCCTTATTCAGAAACTCATCCTGCTGCTCGGCCACCCCACCTACGCCCTCACGGTCGTCGTCTTCTCGATGCTCATATCGAGTGGTCTGGGCAGCTTCGCCAGCCGCGCCATCGTCAAGCGCGAGGAACGCCGTTTGCGCCTGGTCCCGCTAGGCGTGGCCCTGGCCGTGGTTGTGCTCGCCCTGCTGATCACGCCCGCCAACTCGGCGCTGGCCGCCGCGCCGGCCTTCGTGCGCCTTCTGGCGGCCGTCCTGATGGTCGTGCCGGCCGGCTTCCTGATGGGTATGCCATTCCCCGGCGGCCTGGCCGTGCTCGAAGCCTGGCAGCCATCGGCCGTCCGCTGGGCCTGGTCCATGAACGCCGCGGCCAGCGTCTTCGGTTCCGCTCTCGCCATTTGTTGCGCGATTTATTTCGGGCTGCGCACGGCCCTGTTTTTGGGCGCCGCGTGCTATCTCGCCGCGTCGTTCATTCTCTCTGCCACGGCGCGCTTCCGAATGCTCCCCTCCGTACAGCCGGCGCCCGCCTGCCGTCCCGAGTCGGAAAGTCGTTGAATCGATCTTCGTCCGGCCGGCGACATAGGTAACTCCTCGGCCGCCGGAATCACCGGTTCGAAACTCCTGAGCGCGTTTTCCAATTCAGGACTGTGACGAACGCCCGCGTGCCGGAGCACGCACCCTTCTTCGTGATCGGGCGGTGGTCGATGGTGGCTCAGTAGTTCTGATCGGCCTTGGTGAACCCCTGCGAACTGGAACGTGCCGGGCGGTCGTTGGACGGAAGGATCCACTCGGGAGCGGGGCGGCGGCGGCCCGGACGTTCCGGCGCGCCGAGAGTGTGCGGGGCCGTGGGATCGGGCTGCAGGAGCAGGTAGAAACCGGCATCGGCGCCGGCGGGGCTGCCGCGGGTGCTGCCGTCGGTGACGGGGAAATCCGCGGAGTCGGTGTAGCCGCCGACGATCAGGTTGCCCGCGGCATCCAGGGCCAGGGAGGTCACGGTGTTGAGCGTGGAACCTCCGAAAGTGGTGGAAAAGACGAGGCCGGCGGAACCAGACTGGGCGGGGTCGATGGTGGCCACGAACGCGTTCTGGAGCTGGAGCGTGGACTGGATGGAGATGGGCGCCACGATCGGCAGGTCGAGCGATCGGGTGTAGCCGCCGATGGTGGGGCGGCCGAGGGAATCGAGCGCCAGCGCGAAGGGAACGGTGGTTTGCGAGCCGTTGAAGAAAGTGGAGTAGGTCAGGAAGGCGGAGCCGGATTTAGTGACATCGACGCGGGTGAGCCAGGCCGCCGCGACGCCGCTGAAGGTAGTCTGCACGGCGTTGGAGGTGACCGGGAACAGAGTCGAGGTGGTGTAGCCGGCCAGCCAGACCCGGTCCTGGGCATCGAGGGCCAGGGAGGTGGCGACATCGAGCCCCTCGCCGCCGAGGTAAGTCGAGTAAACCAACTGACTGGCAGGGGCTTGCGTCGGATCGATCACGGAAAGGAAGGCATTATCCGAGCTGCTCAAGGTCGTCTGATAGGGCGTTCCGGCGAGCGGGAAATTGGCGGAGGCGGTGGATCCGGCGACATAAATGCGACCCTCGGCGTCGACCGCGACGGCGTACGGGATGTCGGTCGAGGCGCCGCCCAACAGGGTGGCGTAGAGCAAACTGGCGGCGGGGGTGGTGGCGAAGGGATCCACCTGCAGGACAAACACGTCCTGGCCGCCGGCGCTGGCGGACTGGATACCCGCGTTGACGGGGGTCTGGGGCAGCGACGCGACCGAAGTCGTGCCTACGGCGATGATGTTGCCGTGCGGGTCGAAGGCCACCGCGGTTCCGTAGTCGTTGGTGCCGCTACCAAAGTAGGAGGCATAAACCACCTGGGAGGTGCTGGCCTGGGAGGGATCGAATTTCAGCACGAAGGCGTTCCAAGAGCCGCCCCAGGTGGATTGAAAAGCGGTTGTGGTCGTGACGGGGAAATCCTTCGAATAGGTGGAGCCGACGATGGCCAGGGTACCATCGGCAGCGGCCACGATCCCGGCCGGAATGTCGTCATCGGAGCCGCCGATATAAGTATAGTAGGCCAGCGTGGGGGCGCCGGTCGAACTAACTGTGATTTCGGCCAGGAAGAGGTCCAGATAGGCATCGCGCGCGGCCTGGAAGGGGGTGACTCCGGTGGGGATGGTCACGGTGGAACCGGTCGAGCCGACCAGCCAGTAGCCGCCGGGAACCGCGGCCACGCCGTAGACCGTGTCCTCAGTGTTGCCTCCGATGTAGCCGGCAAAGCCGAGGACGGGATCGATCACCAGTTCCCGGGCCGGATCGTAGCCGCGGACATCGAAGCCAACCGAGCCGTCGCGTTGCAGGCGGAAATTGGAGGCGAGGTCCACGCGCTGGCCGGCGCGGTCCTGCCAGGCGGCAGGCTTCAACTGGCGGAAGGTGACAGCGCCGTCGGTGACCTGCAGGTCGCCGGCCGAGTCCACCGAGGCGCGCCAGCCTGGGCCGAACCGCAGCCGGACGCGGCGCAGGTCGGAACCCGGGGCGAGGACGAAGTCATACTCCATGCGCCGGGCCTGGCTGTAGACCAACAAATCGACGCCCGGCCACACCGAGGGCGCGCGGACCCGGGAAAACTGGGGCACGCCGGTGCGCCAGCGGGAACGATCGGAGCCGGTGAAATAGGAGGTGGCTCCGGGCAGTTTGCGCTCGCCGGTCCACTGCAGCCAGTGCGCGCCGGGCAGCGAGACCGGCAGGACGCGGGCCGGTTGGCCGTCGCCAGCCGGGAGCGACAGGAAGATTCCGCGTTCCTGCAAAGCGACCGTAGGAGCGTGCCCGTGGGACACGAAGACGCCCGGTCGCTGCGGCTCAAACCAGCCTGGAATGGCCGAAAAAGCCTGAATGGCCGGGGAATTCGGGTCGGGGGCCGAGGGCGCGCCCGAGGATAAAGGGGCGGCACAAAGGGCCAGGCCGGCGCAAAGCATGGCCGGCGGAAGGGCAGCGACGAGTTTTTGCAAAAGCATGAATGAGTTCCGGTCGGGACGCAAATCCGAAACTTCCATTATACGGGCAAGCGCCCGGGTAGCAGGAAGCCTCTGGGATTAGATGGCGGCGCCGGGCCGGGCGGTTACATGGTTATCTGCGAACCGAGCGAGCGGATGGCCGAGCGCACCAGCAGTTCGCGGTTGAGCATCCGCAGTTCCTCGCGGGTGGTGCGGTGGCGGAAGCGTGTGGAACACTCGTCGCAATGGTAGGCCGGGAAGTTCAACACCATCAGCAATCGTTCGAGGGGGCTGTTCGAGCGCGAGGGGTAAACATCGCGGCCTTGGCACTTGGGGCAGGTGATCAACATGACAGGTCCAGCATAGGTTGCGGCGGCATAGGCCACAAGAGGTCTTAGTACTAGTGCCGAGGCGAAAGCAAGGCGAAAAGGATCAGGACTCACACGCGCAGCCGGGCCGGGGCGAAGCGGGGGCAGCGCCGGGGCGCGGAGAAGGGAGGGGGAAGGCGCGGATGGGGGGCTTGTGGAAGAATCGGGGTATGCGACCGAAGTTTCGAATCGGACTGGTGCAGATGACCTGTTCCGGGGATCCGCAGGAGAACCTGGAGAAGGCGGTGGCGCGCATCCGGGAAGCGGCGGGGCGCGGGGCACAGATTGTGTGTTTACAAGAACTGTTCCGCTCGCAATACTTCTGCCGGGAGGAAGATGCGGCACGGTTCGAACTGGCTGAGCCGATACCCGGCCCGAGCACGGAGATTATGGGAGAGATCGCGCGGGAAACGGGCACGGTGGTGGTGGCGAGTCTGTTCGAGCGGCGCGCGGCGGGCGTGTATCACAATACGGCGGCGGTGCTGAACGCCGACGGCACGCTGGTGGGGATTTACCGGAAGATGCATATTCCGGACGACCCGCTGTACTACGAGAAGTTCTACTTCACGCCGGGCGACCTGGGCTTTCGGAACTTCGAGACGGCGTGCGGGCGGATTGGGGTCCTGGTGTGCTGGGACCAGTGGTACCCGGAGGCGGCGCGGCTGACGGCGATGCAAGGGGCGGAGATTCTGTTTTATCCGACGGCCATCGGCTGGCATCCGCGGGAGAAGGAACGTGAGGGGGCGGCGCAACTGGATGCCTGGCGGACGGTGCAGCGGGGCCACGCGATCGCCAACGGCGTGTACGTGGCGGCGGTGAACCGCACCGGCTTCGAGGGCCCGGCGGACAACGGCCTGGAGTTCTGGGGCCATTCCTTCGTGGCCGATCCTTTTGGCGTGATCGTGGCCGAGGCCGCGAGCGCTCGGGAAGAGACGCTGGTGGTGGAGTGCGACCCGGCGCGGGCCGAAGAAGCGCGGCGCGACTGGCCGTTTTTCCGCGACCGGCGCATCGACGCCTACGGCGGCCTGACGTCGCGCTGGCTGGGCAAAGCATAGACGACGCAATTTGTTCCGGGACGCCATTGTGCCACGCCTGTCGGCGGCAGTGCGGCGGAACGTTAATTAGGCTAAGAAATCCTAATTTAGAGTTGAATCAGCCGCGGGAGTGTCGCGGCCCGACGGGCCACAAAAGGGACGCCGGCGTGGTCGCGTGGGACTCGAGGTGGGCATCCACTATAGGACCAACGTACTCCTCCTGGAGGAACTGGCGTCCCAGGCGCGGGCATGGATCGGGTGGGGATTGGCGGAAGAATCGCACTTTGGAGTCTGCAGAGGCGGTTTTCGGCAGAAATGTTGCCGGAAGAAGGGGATAGTGTGGATGACTGTGGTCCTAGTCCGGCCAGAGTTAGTCCAGGCATAATTCAAGGAAATATGTACTAGCATGTGCTCCAACGGTTGTACCCCACAAAATTGTGAGTTCCGGTTCATTGTTGTTTACCGAGCCAGGCGGGATCCTTGAATTGTCGGGAGAGGATGACCGAGGAGAAGTAGAAGAATGGCTTTGCCAATCAGTTTTGGCGCAGATCTGAGCGACGGTCGCCGGGACAACGATCGGCGCAATCCGGGGCGATTTCCCATGGATCGCGAGATACGATTTCGAATGACGAACAAGCGGAATGAGCTGGTCGGGACGGGCCGCACGGTGAATATGAGCAGCAAAGGGCTGCTGTTTCTTACCGAGCAGAGACTGCTCGCCGGCAAGCGGCTCGAAATGGCCATCAGTTGGCCGGCGCAGCTCGACCACAAGTGCGCCCTGAAGCTGATCGCGCGCGGCAAGGTGGTGCGCGCGGAAGCGGGCATGGCCGCGGTGTCGATTGAGCAATACGAATTCCGCACGCTGGGCCGGAGCGGTCTGGCGGTCTGAGTCAGCCGGAATCCTGCACGACGGCCGCCGGAGGAGAGCGGGGCGTGGGTGCAGAAACGGAGTTCTTGTTTGAGTGGTTTTTCTCCTCCTCTTTCCACGCGGCTTCGAGCTAGTGTTCGAAGCCGCTTTTTTTATTGAATTCACAACCGTTCAATTGAGACCTGCAGCGGGCGGCCCGGCGCTTGATCCCGATGGGCCGACGGTGTGGAGTGGTTTCCGCCGGGCGCTCAGAAGCGGCGCGGGCCGGGGCTGAATTCCAACGCGGCGTGGTAGATTGGGGCGTCATGGGCGCGCTGCATCGGACCGGGCTGGAAATGAGCGTTCTGGCGACGCTTCTGGCGATCTCCGCGCTGCTGTTTGCCGGGCCGATGAAGAGGGTCCTGGCGACCATCCTGGGGTCGAAGCCGGACTCGGATTTCCGTTGGGCGCCGCTGGGACGGCGCGTTGCGGATTTCCTCTGGAAAGTGGTCTGCCAGGCGCAGGTGATCCGCGAGCGGCCGCTCGCGGGGCTGGCGCATGCGTTCGTGTTCTGGGGTTTCTGCGCCTTCTCGGTGGTAACGATCAACCATGTTGCGATGGGGTTTGGCGGGCGCTGGATCGATCCGCAGAAGGGCGTGTTCGGGCCGGTGTATTTCGCCGTGGCGGCACTGTTCGCCGGAGCCGTGGCGTTCTCGATCAGTGTACTGGCCATGCGCCGGTTTGTCCTGCGTCCCAAATGGCTGGGGGAGCAGTTGAGCCTGGGATCGGGGCTGGTGGCGCTGCTGATCCTGATCCTGATGGGCACGTACCTGGCGGATTACCGTCTGGGGCTGGATCCGGCGAGCGGCGCGGGGCGGCTGGTGTGGTGGATTCACACGGCCGCGCTGCTCACGTTTTTGCCGGTGATTGTGCGCACGAAGCACCTGCACCTGCTGCTCGCGCCGGTGACGGTCTTTCTGTCGCGCGGCGGATTCTCGCGCATCCCGCCGCTCGTGGGGGAGGAAGATTTCGGCCTGGTGACGGGAGCTGACGCCACACGGCTGCTGGCGCTGCAGGCGTTTTCCTGCGTGGAATGCGGCCGCTGCCAGGAACACTGCCCGGCGTACAACACCGGAAAAATTTTGAACCCGAAAGAAATCGCACTGGGCTTGCGGTCCTATCTCAAGGCTTACGGGGCGGGTGCGGACAAGCCGCTACTGGGCGAGTATCTATCCGAGGAAGCGATCTTCCAGTGCACGACGTGCGGCGCGTGCGAGTTTCAATGCCCGGTCGGGATTGAGCACCTGCCGCTGCTGGTGGGGCTGCGGCGGGGAGCGGTGAATACGGGCCAGTGGGAGGACGCGTACGGCGGCGAGTTGTTCCTGCGACTGGAGCGCACCGGCAACCCGCTGGGCATGTCGGCGCTGGAACGCGACAAGTTCATCCGCAAGGCGGAACTGCCGCTATACGACGGGACGCAGGAGTACCTGTTGTGGCTGGGCTGCATGGGCGCCTACGACCCGGCGGGGCGCGAAACCGTGCTGGCGCTGACGCGCGTGATGCGCTACCTGGGGGTGAGCTGCGGCGTATTAAAGAAAGAGAAATGCACGGGCGACGCCGCGCGACGCCTCGGGAACGACTTGGCGTTTCAACAACTGGCGGAGTTTAACATAGGCCAATTGAAGGCGGTCCAGGCCCGGAAGCTGATCTCCATCTGCCCGCACTGCGTGCGCACGATCGGCGAGGATTGGCAACAGGCTGGCGCGTCGTTCGAGATTGAACACCACTCGGTGTTCCTGGCGCGGCACGACGCGAAGCTGCCCGCGCCGGGGGAGCGGGAGCGCGTCGTGTACCACGATCCGTGCTACCTGGGACGGTACCTGGGGACCTACGACGAGCCGCGGGCGGTGGTTGCGGGCGCGGCAGAGCCGATCGAGGTGGCGCGGAGGAGAGAGCGCAGTTTCTGCTGCGGCGCGGGCGGGGGATTGGCATTTCTGGGCGCAGAGAAGGGCACTCGCGTGAGCCACGAGCGGGCGGTGGAACTGGCCGCCACGGAGGCGGAGATGGTGGCCGCGGCGTGCCCGTTCTGCCATACCATGCTGAGAGATGCGCTGGCGGCCGTGAGGCCGTTCGATGGACCGCAAATCGTGGATATCGCACAACTGGCCGCCGCGCGCCTGCCGCGGACGCCGGGAGCGCGGACCGGCGATTCAAAGTGAGACGCCGGTTTCCTGGGCTGCGCCGCCAGGCAGGGGCCGGGCAGGCTTAGCGCGGTTGGGCCGGGGCTGGGGTTTTCGAACGCCCGGCAGCAGGGCGCGAGGCCTTGCCGATAGCGGGTCGAGGTTTGGGTTTCAGGAATGGCCGCCAATCGTAAAACTGAAGGCGGCAGGGGGAGCAGTATAACAGCGGGGCGCCGAGGAACTTCTGAAGCAAGCTGAGAGGATTGCGGAACAGGCGATCGACGGGATCGAGGCCGGGCTGAACGCGTAAGGCCGTGTTGCCGCACTCCGGGCAGCGAGCGGCCGGCGAAAGCATTGGGAAGTGTTCGAGCTGCGACTCCAGATCCTGGCAGTGGCATTTCTCACACTCGTAGATCGCCGCGTAGCGGAGCCGCTCGGCGAACGAGCGATGGCGCCGGTGGAGGTGGTTGCTCTTACAAACGGGGCAGTGCATCAGGTTCAACCGCGGGCGCTCTCAGCGGGCCGAGGAAGTCGTACGCCAGACAGGCCAAACGGTTATTATCTCCGTAAGTTATAGGCTGATTCGGATTCCTCGGAGTGTCAAGACACGATGGCTGGTAAATGTGGGCATGGCGGAGGATTTCACGGGCGTCAGCAGGAGCGGACGCGTCGATGCGGCGGGCGCGGGGCGCGGCGGCCGCATCGATGCTGAACCAGCCGCGAGTGCGCCGGCGCGTGGCTCCGCAGCGAGTCGCGTAGCGGCTGAAACGGCGAATATGTTAAATTAAAAAGAAAAAGGACCCACCGATGAAAGCTGGCATCCACCCCGCCTACAACGTTGTGAAAGTGACCTGCGCGTGCGGGAATACCTTCCAGACCCGTTCCACGCATAAGGGCGACCTGCGCGTTGAAATCTGCTCCAGTTGCCACCCCTTCTACACCGGCCGGCAAAAGCTGGTCGACACGGAAGGCCGCGTCGATCGCTTCGTGAAAAAGCTGGCCAAGTCGGCCGAAGTGAAGCGCAAGCGCGCCGCGGGCGTGCCCGCGAAGTAGGCCCGGCTGCACAGCGCGGCCGCTCCGATTTCAGTTTGCCCCGCAAGCACAAGATGGCGTCAGCGGCAGTTCGCCGGCTGACGCCATTTTCGTTGCCGGGCCACAGCTCAAGCGTGGAACCGGCGCGGCCGGGCGTCTACTTCTTCTCGTCGCGTTCCATGCGCGCCTGGCGCTCGGCCTCGATTTTGTCGTAAATCACGCGCTGATCGGGGTGCAACAGAGCCGTGATGCGGGCGTGCTGGCGGTCGTGCATGGACTTCATTTCGTCCTTATGGCGCTCGCGAAAGTCCTGGAACTCCTTGCGCGAGTCGTCGAGGATCTGCTGCAACTGGGAGACCTGTTGCGAATCGAGATTCAGACGCTTAGTCAGATCCTCGACCATCGCCTTGCGGAAACTTTCGGCGGACTGGTGGGGAGGGAACTCCGGCCGGGAACGCGCGTGAAGCGCGTAGCGGCCCGCCAGCGCGCCGACAACAAGGCCGGCGACAAAGACCAGCGTGAAATAGAGCGCAATGCGCCAGCCGGCAGGCTTCATCGTCCGTCCACCCCAGGGGCCGGATTCCGCGGCGACGGCGGCGGAGTTTCAGCCTGTGCGACGTCCTGTAGGAGCATGTGCTCGGGGCCGGCCTCCTCGCTCAACTGGTCGAGGTAGGTCGAATGGTAGTAGACCGGCGCGGACTGCGGCACGACCTGCAGCAGGACGATCAACAGACTCGCGGCGGCGGCCAGGCTCAGGAAAGCCTCGGTCCAGCGGCGCCACGCCGCCGCGGCCTGGAACTCCCGCCGGCCCTCGATGCGCGCCCACAGGCGCGGCATGAAGCCGGCCGAGGGCTCGGGTTCGGGACAGGCGTCGCGGTAGGCCGAGAACCACTCGTCCAGCCGGGCGTTCAGCTCGCCTTGCTCACGCGCGTCGAATTGTTCCCTCATACGGCGCCCTTTCTAAGAGGAGCTTGCTCCCGCAGTGACGCAAACGCTTTGAGCACCCTCTGCCGGGCCCGGAAGAGCCGGACCTTGAGAGCGTTCTCGTTGACATCATAGACCGATTCCAACTCCTTCAAGGAGAGTCCCTCGACTTCCTTGAGGATCAGCAGCAGCCGGTCCTGCTCGGAAACCCGGCCCAGCAACTCGTTCATGAACTCGCGCACCCGCTTCTTTTCCCGGTTGTCGCGGTCCGCTTCGGTGCCCACGCGCGCGTCGGCGGCCAGAACCTGCTGCTCGCTCAGATCGGACATGCGGGACTCGGGACGGCGTTTGCGCTTGCGCAGATAATCGAGCGAGGCGTTGGTCGTGAGACGATACAGCCAGGGTTCGAAGATCTGCGGTTGGCGCAACTGCGCCAGCGAGTCATAAAGCCGCATAAAAACTTCCTGGGCGACATCCTCGACGTCGTCCGGCCGGCCAATCAGACGCGAGACGGTGCCCAGAACACGCCGGCGGTAGGCATTCACCAACGCGGTGAAGGCGGCGGGATCGCCATCCCGGGCCCGCTCGACGGTTTCTACGTCCACCAACATTCCGATGCATGGAACAGCGCCGCCTTGCACTCATCTCCACATATTGAAAGGCGACGCCCGTTCACTGACAGGTTACAACAATTAAAGGGGCTTTCGGCCGGTTCGCGATGGGAAACCAAGGCTTTTTACGTCAATGGGTTACGGCGGATGGGTGACACGCGGCGAGAAACCGGCGTGGTACACTGGCTTCTTTCCCCCTCCCGACATGGACTTCCTGGCCGGCCTCAACCCACAGCAGCGCGAAGCGGCGGAGCACTTTGAAGGCCCGCTGCTGATCCTGGCCGGGGCGGGCAGCGGCAAGACGCGCGTTATCACGCACCGCATCTGCCACCTGATCCAGGCCCGGGGCGTCGCGGGCGGGGCCATCCTGGCGGTGACCTTCACGAACAAAGCCGCGGGCGAGATGCGGGACCGGGTGACGCGGCTGCTGGGCTCGGACTCGTCCCTCGAAGCGCCGCTGATCAGCACGTTCCACAGCTTTTGCGTGCGCCTGCTGCGGCGCGACGGCGATGCGCTCGCGCCGTTGCGGCCGGGGTTCACGCGCAACTTCCAGATCTACGACGACGACGACCAGGTGGCGGTGCTGAAGCGCGTCTACAAGCAGCTCGGGATCGCGGAAGAGTTCCTGAAGCCGCGCGCGGCATTGTCGATTATCAGCCGCGGGAAGAACCACGCTCAGACGCCGCAGGATTTCTACGAACAGGCCGCCAGCCCGCAGGCCGAGCGGCTGGCTAAGGTCTACGAAGAGTATGAAAACGGCCTGCGGGAGGCCAACGCGCTGGATTTCGACGACCTGCTGCTGGAGGGCGTGCGGCTGCTCGGACACGACGCGGCGACGCGCGAATGGTACAGCCGGCGCTACCGGTTTCTGATGGTCGACGAGTACCAGGACACCAACCGCACGCAGTACGAGCTGATGCGGCTGCTGGCGTCGAAGCATTCGAACGTGGTGGTGGTGGGCGACGAAGACCAGTCGATCTACGGCTGGCGCGGAGCCGACATCCGCAACATTCTGGACTTCGAGAAGGATTTCCCGGGCGCGCGCGTGATCCGGCTGGAGCAGAACTACCGCTCGACCAAAACGATTCTGGACGCGGCCGGCGCGGTAGTGGCGAACAACATCGCGCGCAAGGGCAAATGGCTGTGGACCGAGGCCGGAGCGGGGACGCCGATCGGCGTGTTCGAAGCCGACGACGGCGAACAGGAAGCGCTGTTCATCGCCGAAACGACCGACAAACTGCTGCGCGCCGAGCCGGCGTCGCACGTGGCGGTGCTGTACCGCACTAATTTCCAGTCGCGGCAGATCGAAGAAGCGCTGCGCCGCTACGGGCGCAAATACAAGGTGGTGGGGGGCTTCAGCTTCTACCAGCGGGCCGAGGTCAAGGACGCGCTGGCGTACGTGAAACTGCTGGTGAACGGGCGCGACAACGTGGCGCTGCTGCGAATCCTCAACGTGCCGGCGCGAGGCGTGGGCAAAACGAGCGTCGAACAGTTGGAGAAGCTGGCCGGCGAGCGGCGCATCAGCCTGTGGGAGGCGATCACGCAGGGCTCGGACGAGCATAAGTTCGGGGCGCGGGCGGAAGCCGCGCTGGGGGCCTTTCGAAGGGTCATTGAGCGACTGCGGGAGGGGCTGCCAGGCCAGGCTCCGCACGAGACGCTGCGCCGGATCGTGGACGAATCGGGCTATGGGGCGATGCTCCGGGCGGACCCCAGTCCGGAGGCCGAATCGAAGCTCGGCAACCTGCAGGAACTGATGGCGGCGGCGGCCGACGCGGCGGCGCGCGGCGAGTCGATGGAGGAGTTTCTGGACCACGCCGCGCTGGTGTCCGACGCCGACCAGGTGGACGAGACGGCGCCGGTGAGTCTGCTGACGATGCACAATGCGAAGGGGCTGGAGTTCCCGGTGGTGTTCATCGCCGGGGTCGAAGAAGGGCTGTTTCCGCACAGCCGATCGCGCGACAGCGAGGAGCAACTCGAGGAAGAGCGGCGGCTGTGCTACGTGGCCATGACGCGGGCCCGCCAGCGGCTGTACGTGAGCCACGCGCGCAATCGGCGCAGGTACGGCGGCAGCCCGCCCGAGCCGTGCACGCCGTCGCGGTTTCTGAAAGAGATTCCCGCGCACCTCGTGGAGATCCTGAGCGCGCGCCGGGCCGACCCGTATCAGGTGGAACTCTCCGACGAGCAGCAGATGGTGCGCGAAGTGGCGCGCCGCAACACTTATACTGGAAAGACATACAACTCGCTGGATCACATCTCGCAGTTCTTTGCGGAGCGCGGAATCCAGACCAATCCGCCGCGGCCGGCGGCGCCCGGCCGGGCCGCGGAAAGCAGTTACGCAGGCGGGGCGCGAGTTTCCGGACCGGCTCCGCGGCCGCGGGTTGAACCGGCGGCCGGGGCGTCAAAAGCCGCGAGTTCACCGGCAAAACACGGTGAATCAGCGGCAAAAAACGCGAGTTTTGCGGTGAATCCCGCGGCCGGGCCGAAGCCGGCAACGCCCGTGAAACGCGGCGGGACGATTCGCGCGGGCGCGACTGTGTCGCATCCGAAGTATGGACAGGGACTGGTTCTCCGCAAGGAGGGCGAGGGCGAGGACGCCAAGTTGACGGTGAGTTTTTCCGGCCACGGGCTGAAAAAGCTGGTGGCCAGGTATGCGAGTTTGAAGGTACTGGATTAGAACAATGGACACCAAGAAAGTTACCGACACTAAAGAGCGGAAAGAACTGAAGCGCAAGGCGCGGGCGAAAGCTCCGGCGGCCACGAAACGGGCTTCGGGCGTGGCCCGCGGCTCGATGAAGAAAAAAGTCAAAGTGATGGCCAAGGGCCAGCGCAAGCGCTAGCGGACGGGTGTTAGCGGCGGCGACGGCACGCACGCTCCGTCTGTGGCGGCGCGGTTGTGCGTCGAAAAAAGAAACACCGGCACGCCGCGCGCTAACCAGAGTTGCGTTCACGCGCCGCGGCCGAAGCTGCCGGATCGAATCGACACGCGAGACCCTGATAGTCTTGTAGGACCAAACAAGCGGTGAGACCGGGCGCCACGCCAGCGCGCGCGATTCCGCTTCTCCAACACAGGGAGACGCTGTTGAATCAACTGTTCCGCACCAAGAGCATCGACGCCCTGATCGAAGCGTCGAACGAAGAGGGCCACCGCCTGAAAAAATCCCTTGGGCCGTGGAGCCTGATGGCGCTGGGCATCGGCGCGGTGATCGGTTCGGGGATTTTCACGCTGACCGGAACGGCGGCCGCCGGCAAGGTCGAGAAGCTGCAGTCAATCCTCAACGCGACGGTGCTCGACGTCGTGCTGTTCGGCTCGCACGCGGGCTCGCAGATGGGGCGGCCCGGAGCCGGACCGGCGATCACGCTGTCGTTCGCGTTGGTGGCGATCGCGTGCCTGTTCGCCGGGCTGTGCTACGCCGAATTGTCGTCGATGATCCCGATCGCGGGCAGCGCCTACACCTACTCGTACGCGATTCTGGGCGAAATTTTCGCCTGGATTATCGGTTGGGATCTGATTCTGGAATACGCGGTTTCGAACATGAGCGTGGCGGTCGGATTTTCGGCCTATATCCAGGATTTTTGCCAGAACGCGTTCGGTTTCCACCTACCGCCGCAACTGGCGTTCCCGCCGTTGCCCGCGCCGGGCCAACCCGGCGGGTGGTTCAACGTGCCGGCGCTGGTGATCACGATGCTGGTGACGGTGATCCTGGTGCGGGGCGTCAAGGAAAGCGCCCAGGCGAACACGACGATGGTGCTGATCAAAATCGCCGCGATTCTGATCTTTTGTTTCGGGGCGGCGAGCGCCATTAAGCCGGAGAACTGGCATCCCTTCGCGCCCAACGGCTTCTCGGGCGTGCTGACGGGCGCCTCGATCGTGTTCTTCACCTACATCGGTTTCGATTCGGTCTCGACGGCCGCCGAGGAGTGCCGGAACCCGCAGCGCGATCTGCCGATCGGAATCATTTCGACGCTGATCGTGTGCACGATTCTGTATGGCGCAGTGTCGCTGGTGCTGACCGGCATCGTGCGCTACGACACGCTGGGCAGCGATTCGCCGGTGGCCGACGCTCTCAGAATGCTGGGCTTCAACCGGCTGCGGCTCGTCGTGACGGCCGGAGCGCTGATGGGCATGATGTCGTCGCTGCTGGTGTACCAGTACGGACAGGCGCGGGTGTGGTTCGCGATGTCCCGCGACGGGCTGCTGCCAAAGCTGTTCTCGAGCGTCCACAAGGACTATCAGACGCCGCATGTCAGCACCTGGATCGCGGGCCTGTTCGTGGGCATTCCGGCCGGCATCTGGGACATCGCGACGTTCGCCGAGTTGTCCAACATCGGGACGCTGTTCGCGTTCATTCTGGTGTCGGCGGGCGTCATCGTCCTGCGCAAGAAACAGCCCGAGCGGCGGCGTGCGTTCCGGGTGCCGTTCGTGCCGCTGTTTCCGCTGATCTCGATCGGCTGCTGCCTGACCCTGATGATGGGCCTGCCGCTGCTGACGTGGCTGCGATTCTTCGTGTGGCTGCTGATCGGGCTGGCGATCTACTGGTTCTACAGCCGCTTCCGGAGCGCGCTCAGGTGAAGCACGATTTTCGAGGGCTCGTAAAACATTGTGATGTATAATTGATCCAAACAGATTTCCGCCTTCCTGTATGAAACGGACGTTGCTTGGTGTGGTTTTATGTGCGGCGTCCTGGACGCTCGCGGCCCCGGCGCAGACGGAGCACCAGCACCATCCGCCGCAATCGGCCGCCGAATACGCCAGCGTACTGGAAGATCCCGCCAGAGACGCCTGGCAGAAACCCCACGAGGTGCTTGAGGCGCTGCACCTGAAAGGCGCCGAGACGATCGCCGACATCGGCGCGGGCACGTGCTATTTCGCGCGGCGTTTCGCGCGCCACGCCGGGCAGGTCTACGCGGTGGACATCGACGCGAAGTTGCTGGAGATCTGCCGGAAAGATGCGCCGGCGAATCTGAAAACCGTGCAGTCGCTCCCGGACGACCCGAAGCTCGCCGACGGCGCATCGGATATCATTTTCTTCTGCGACGTTTTGCACCACATCGGGAACCGCTCCGCGTATCTTGAAAAGGTCAGGCGGGCGCTAAAGAGCGGGGGCCGGGTTGTCGTGATCGACTTTCACCAGCGGCCGCTGCCGGTAGGGCCGGGACCCACAATGAAGATCGCTCGCGAGACAATGGTGGAAGAGTTCGAAAAGGCGGGATTCCAGCGGGTGGAGGAATACGAGTTCCTGCCCTATCAGTATTTCCTGGTATTCGCGCGGATCCCATAGGGGCAAAGCCATGGTGGACTGGGGCAATTGGGAATGGCTGGCGCCGGCCGCGCCGTGGATCGGAGCGGCGGTGGCGCTGGTCTCGGCGCTGCTGGCCTCGGCGACGGTGTGGGCGCGATGGCGCCCCGAACCGGGCGACGAGGCTGGCGGCATGCCGCTTTCGCTGCGCTGGATTCCGGCGCTGACGCTGGGCATCGCCAGCGCGGCGGTGATGTGGCTGATGATGCCGCCGGGGCAGCCGGAACTGCAGATGGCGCTGGGCGCGGCGGCGGCGTTCGGCGTGACGGTGGCGTGCGCGTTGTGGCTCGGACGCACCGGCGAGCGGGCTGTGCGCGCGGCGCAGGAAGAGTCGTTCTGGCGGCTGAACGCCGAAGCCGTGGCGGCGCACATGCGGCACCTGTTCCTGCGGGAAGAGGTGATGGCGTACGCGGCGCAGGCGATCATGGAAGAGCTGCACGCCACCAGCCTGCACGTCTACCTGTTGAACAATCACAACTTCGAACTGGCGGCCTCGCTGCCTTCCCCGGCGGCGCAGGCCGAAGTCTTCTCGAAGCGCGGATTGGCGGCAGTGGCATTCTGTCCAAACCATAGAGCGCCGTTCGTGGACTATGTCGACCCGCGCACGGGCGTGCCGACGCGGTGGGCGCATGCGCTGCCCGGCGCGAGCGCCTACGATGTGCAGTCCGAGCAGAAGAAACTGGAGGCCATGGGGGCCGAGGCGGGCGTGGCGTTCTGGCGCAACTCGAAGCTGGCGGGGTTCCTGCTGATCGGAGGACGGCTCAAGAGCGAACCGTTCAGCGACGGGCAGCGCGGATTCACGGTCGAAGTGGCGGCCGAAGTGGGCCGCATGCTGGACGTGCTGGGCGGGGGCGCCGAGCGCCTGGCGCAGTTGCGGGCGGCCGAGGAGCACGTGAAGACGCAAAGAGAGATGGCGGTGCTGGTGCGCCGGCGCATGGCTCCGCCGGAGCTGGCCGAAGTGGCGGGATTGGAGTTCGGAGTCTCGACGGACCACGCCGGAAGTGGACGCGCGGCCTTCTGCGACACCGTAGTTCTGCCGGCCTCGGCGCTGGGCCTGGCAATGGCCGAGACCGACGCGACGGGTCCCCAGGCGGCCGCGGACATGGTGCGCCTGCAGGCGCTGCTGCGCAGCCGGTTCTACGTCTATGGCGAGGACTTGCGCGAGATGCTCGATTCGGTGGAACGCGCGGTCACCGCGGGCGAGGCGCCGGAACAGCCGGTGCGTCTGCTGCTGGGCCACTACGATGCGCGCACACGGCGCTTCGTCTACATCAACGCGGGTTACGAGCCGCCGGTGCTGATGAAGAATCGTGGCGACGGCTCGGAGACGCGGCGGCTGGGCGTGACGGGACGGGCGCTGGCCGCCGGCGGCGCGGCCGATTGGGTGGTCGAAGAGATCGAACTGCGGCGGCGGGACCTGCTGGTGCTGCTCAGCCCCGGGCTCGTGCGCTCCGTGAACCCTCAGGACAAGTGGAGCGAGTCCGTGCTGATGGAGAAGCTGTTGGATCTGGAGATTCACTCGGCGGCGGCGATGGCGCAGCGGCTGCTGCTCGAAGCGCCTGTGTCCGATGACGCCACCAGCCCGGCCGCGGAACGCAGCGTGATCGTGCTGCGGCCGTCGGAGATAGCGGTGCGGCCGCTCGTGATGACGGCGCGGGCAGGCGCGTAAGGGCTGCGGGCGCGGTGGCCAACCGGGGTGCGGCGCGGGGCGAAAAAGCGCCGCGCGGAAGCCATGCCGGATCGGCCGCAGCCATGAGCAATTGGGCAACGATTTCCCAATTAATCATTTTTCGTCTTTTAGAATCAATTACTTAAAAACAGTATTGGGCAAAAGTGCCCAATTGGTCCAGCGCGGGCACTGAAGATTCCTGGAGGCGGGGCAGGATCCAGGCGGCTTCTAACCACTCGCCAACGTCGCTCGCGCGGGGTCGGGCGAGTCCGGCTGGACGCGGTGCGGAGACAAGGGTGTGAGCGGCGGCAGGCAACAACGCAACCGCTCCTTGCAGTCGCGGCTCCGTCACACGTCGCGGCTCCGTCACGTCGCGGCTCCGATCCACGGCAAGTGGCGCGGTAACGTCGTCCGGGCTAGCGCCGGCGGCGCGTGTAGCTGGCGGTAATGCTCGAATAGACGCCGCCGCGCGGCTGGAACTCCCCCGTGACGGTCATCTGGCGCGGCTTCGAGGAGCGCACGCAATCCTCGAGAAAATGGTTGACGACGTTCTCCTGGAAGATGCCCAGGTTGCGGTAGGCGAGCATGTACAGCTTCAGGCTCTTGAGCTCCAGGCACAACTTGTCGGGCACGTAAGAGATGGTGATGGTGCCATGATCCGGCAGGCCGGTGCGCGGGCAAACGGAGGTGAACTCTGGCATCGAAATCTCAATCTCGTAGTCGTTCGAATACTGGTTGGGCCAGCATTCGATGTCCAGAAAATGCACGTGCACGCCCGCCGCGGCGTGCGCGTCGGTGTACAGGCGCTCGGACTGCTTGCGGCTCAGGCCGGGCTGCGACTTCTTGGTGGGCATTGAATCCATTGTCGAACAGGAAGCGGCGAACTGCCGCAAACGAGCTACCGGCCGGGGCGGCCGAACAGCCGGCTCAGAAAGCCGCCGGAGGAGGCGCGATCGGGCTTGGGCATCCAGGATTCGACGGGCTCGCCAGCGATGACCGCGCGCGGGTGCGCGACGAACAGCAACTCCGCGAGTTCGGCGCCGTAGTGCGCCGTCACCCATTGGAAGGCGAGGTCGAGGCGCGGCGGGCGTGCGCGCAGGTCGTGGCCGTCGCTGGCAACGAAGTGGGCCAGACCCTTTTCGATCATGGAAACGGCGAAGCGCTGTGCCTTGGGGCCGAATCGACCGAGCAGCGACTGCGCGGTCAACTGCATGTAGCGGCCCTGCGCGACCCACTCCTCGATGCGCTCCATCCGATCCTGCAGCAGCGGGTTGCGCTCGGGGTGCGTCAGGATGATGCGCATCCCGGCGTTCTCCAACTCCTCCCACATGCGGCCGGTGTTTGGGAAGATCAGCATGTCGGAGAGTTCCATCAGCAGGTAGGGCCCGGCGTTGATGGTGTAGCGGGTGGGGTGCGCGAGCGCGTCCTGGATGTTGTCCAGCATGAGATGGAAATCGCAGCCGCGCACGATCCG
>Ga0182027_10003510_pt1 | contig 24797 bp, 20 predicted proteins | sample 712E1DmetaG_FD_121300 | JGI IMG/M metagenome (GOLD analysis project Ga0182027, IMG submission 121300) | Permafrost microbial communities from Stordalen Mire, Sweden - 712E1D metaG (Illumina Assembly) | ecosystem: Environmental > Terrestrial > Soil > Wetlands > Permafrost | place: Sweden... | reverse complement strand
TCTTTGCCATGTTTGCAGGCCTCAAATGATAAGAGGCAACTTAGGTTTTGGAGTCATTTAGGGTTGATTTTACCCCGAAAAATTTTAATGCGTAAGCCCTGGCGGCAAGTCGCGGAACCGACATACCTGAGGCTGGCTATCAGATTAAAATATAGATAGCCGATATGTTCTCATAATGTAGACCCGTCATGCTCTCTAACTTCCAGCCCCAAACCCATTGACCCCACGCCCCCATTTCTCTTACCATATCAACATCAGATTGATCGGAGGAGAACCAATGACTACCCGCACAAAGCCGTGCCTTGCACCACTCCCAAAACGATTCTCAATGAAAGCCGGAACATTCAATCCAACCGGAAAGAAATACATAAAACTCGAAGCCGCCGACCCCCAGGCCCTGATGCCCGCCGCCGCCAAAACCGGGCTGAACTGGCAGATCACAGCCAGCCCGAAAGCGCCCAAATCGGAAGTCGGGCTTACCATTCGCCTGAAACAAGATCCGGACATCCAACCCCAAGGCTACAAGCTATCCATCCGCCCCGATCACATAGAGATCACCGCCTCCGATCCGGCAGGCGCGTTCTACGGCGCTTGCACCCTGGCCCAAATATTGGAACAGAGCGAATCCCAAAATCTGAATTGCCTATCCATAGCAGACTGGCCGGACTTCCCGATTCGCGGGGTTATGCTGGACATCAGCCGAGATAAAATCCCGACTATGGAGACCATATATCACCTGGTAGACCTGCTCGCAAGCTGGAAAATCAATCAATTACAACTTTATACCGAAGCCGCTTTTGCCTATCTCGCCCACCCCGTGGTATGGGAGCACGCCAGCCCCATGACCGGGGAACAGATGATGGCTTTGGACGCATACTGCAAGTGCCGATTCATCGACCTGGTTCCGAATCAAAACTCATTCGGCCATCTGGAAAGATGGTTCAAACACAAGGAATACAACTCCATGGCGGAAGCGCCGAAGGGATGCGACACTATCTGGGGTTTCCGAGAAGCCTACAGCCTCTGCCCAATGGATAAAAGAAGCCTGCCGTTCGTAGAGGGACTGTTTGAAGAACTTCTCCCCCATTTCACCAGCGACCTCTTCAACGTCGGCTGCGATGAGACCGTCGATCTGGGGCGCGGCAGAAGCAAGAAAGCCTGCCAAGAACGAGGCACCGGCAGAGTCTACCTGGATTTCCTCCTAAGCATCTACCGCCTGGTCGAAGAGCGCAACAAGACCATGATGTACTGGGGAGACATAATCGTCGAATATCCCAATTTAGTGCCCAGCCTCCCCAAGAACGCCATCGCCCTAGAATGGGGCTATGATTACGATCACCCGTTCGACGCACACGGAAAGATTTTTGCCGACTCAGGCATTCCGTTCTACGTCTGCCCCGGAACATCCACCTGGAACACCCTAAGCGGCAGGACGGATAACTGCGTCAAGAACATAGAAAACGCGGCAAAGAACGGTTCAAAACACGGGGCAATCGGCTTCCTGAACACCGATTGGGGCGACAACGGTCACTGGCAGCCGCTTTCCACCGCTTACCTGGGCTTGCTGGCCGGAGCGATGGCATCGTGGAACGTCAACGCGAATTTCGAGAAGTCGCTCACCGAAACCCTCTCGATTCTTGCCTTCAAAGACTCCACCAGAAAAATGGGAAAAGCCTTCTACGATCTAGGCAACATATACCGAATCTTCTCCAAGCGCACCCACACTCCCTGGCAAATCCTTTCCTCTGAGCCAGGAAACAAAACCGTCTTAAAAGACCTGACGACGGGCAAATTGGACGATATGGACAAAAAGGTGAACGAAATAGAAGCCGCGCTGAGAGGAGAAACCGCCTCATCCCCCGACGCCGACATCGTCCGTCAGGAGATAGCCCACATCATAAACATGCTCCGACTAGCAGGCAAAGTCGGCAGATTGAGGATAGCGGGCAAACCCTTCGATTCAATCCGCCCAGAAGCCAAAGACATAAAGAAGCGCCAAGAACAAATCTGGCTACTAAGAAACCGCCCCGGCGGCCTGTCAGACAGCCTTAAAAAGATGCGCGCCTTGGAATAAGCAAATGCCAAAAACTTTCCCTCTCCCGCTCGCGGGACCGTTGGAGAAGCCTCGAAGAGGCGGTAGATATTAGCCACGGGTGCCTCCGCCGTAGCTTTAGCGAAGGCGGAAAACCCGTGGAAAGACGGACAAAAAAATATCACAAGCCCCGAAGGGCCGACAGAATTCGTCTGATTGTATGCTTAAGACAAATTCTCTGCCGGCCCTTCGGGGCTTGAAAATACGTTGGGCATGAGGTCCACGGGTTGCGCTTACGCTCCACCCGTGGCTAATATCTTTCGCCCTTTCAGGGCTTTTTCGGTCTTTCGGATATTTGTCTGTCACAAGAGTCGAGGGGTTTGCGTTGTTTCGGGACGCCCTTGTCCCGAAACGGCCCTCTGCTGGACTCTTCGCGTGTTTGAAAAATGGATTTTTCAAACACGAAACAAACCTTTTGACTGACCCTGACCGCTTACCAAACGACCCTTCCGCCTTAACCCCTATCTCCTCGATAAAGATTCGTTATCGGCAGCCTTCGATCTTTTCCGAATGCCTTAGACGTTATCTTGATCCCCGGCGATGACTGCCTTCGCTTATACTCATTCCGGTCGATCATCCTCACCACTCGCTCGACCACGGCTCCGTCAAATCCCTCGGCCACGATCTCTGAAACGCTCTTATCAAGAACAACATAGGCATGAATTATCGGATCCAGAACCTCATACGGCGGAAGCGAGTCCACATCCTTCTGCCCCGGCCTCAGTTCCGCCGACGGCGCGCGCTCGATTATGCTCTCCGGGATTACCGGGCTGAGGCCGTTTCGGTATCTTGAAAGCTCATACACCAGCGTTTTCGGCACATCTTTCAGCACATTGAACCCGCCCGCCATATCGCCGTAGAGCGTGCTGTACCCCGTCGCCAACTCGCTCTTGTTTCCGGTGGTCAGCACCAGCCAGCCGAATTTATTCGAGAGCGCCATCAGGATATTTCCGCGCGAACGCGCCTGAAGATTCTCCTCCGCCACCCCCGGCTTCTCGCCTGAAAAAGCGTCGGCGAGGGTGGATAGATAGCCTTCATAGACCTGCTTGATCGGAATCCAGTAATGCTGCATTCCTAAGACATCGCAAATCTTAACGGCATCGCTCTGAGTCTCGTCCGAGGAGAATTCAGAGGGCATGACCACCCCAACGACCCTGTCTTTCCCCAGGGCATCCACGGCGACAACGGCGGTCAAGGCCGAATCGATCCCGCCACTGACCCCCAGCACCACGCGCTTGAAACCATTCTTGTTTACATAATCGCGAATGCCCGTCGTCAGCGCTTTGTAGATTTCCTCCAGCCTGTCCGGCGGCCCCGGCAGACAAAGGGCAATCTCCGGCTTAGGTAGGCTTGTCGGCATCCTTGGAATTTCAACCTTCCGAACCGTCCGTCCAGCGCTCCGAAGACCCTCTTTTTCCTTCCGACGCCGAGTATCCACCAGTCGCCGATGAAGCACCTGCTTCGTATCTATATCCACAGTGACAAGCGCCTCTTCGAAGACCGGCCCACGACAGATCATTTCCCCATCCGGCCCAAACACCAGAGAATGCCCGTCAAAAACCAGTTCATCCTGACCGCCGATAAGATTTCCATAGACGAAGAAGCAACTGTTATCCGAGGCCCGTGTAGCCATCATCTGCTCTCGAAACTGCCATTTCTCCGTGCTGAACGGCGAAGAATTGATGACAATGATGACCTGAGCATCCCCATCCAGCGCCTGAATCCGGTGCGGCCCGTCGGCGAACCAGCTATCCTCGCAAATCTCCACGCCAAAGACTATTCCACCGAGATCATAAACCGTAGTCTCCGTGCCCGTTCGGAAATAACGATCCTCATCAAAAACGCCATAATTGGGAAGAAATACCTTCTGGTTGATCCCCATCAGCCTGCCGTTCGATATCACGGCGGCGGCATTGTAGATATCCTCCTGAAGGTCCACAAAGCCCACAACCGCGGTGATCCCTTCGCTGGCAGCAATGATCTTGTGGAGACAGACAACGTTTTCCTTGATAAATCCATTCTTCAGGAGCAAATCTTCGGGAGGATAACCGGTGACGGCAAGCTCGGGAAAGGTGACGATATCCGCCCCAAGCTCTCGCGCGCGGCCAATGTAATCGATGATCTTCTCGGTATTTCCATCGAGATCACCGACGCTCGTATTGATCTGAGCTATAGCAATTCGCAAATTAGTATTCAATGACTTCTCCATCTCGACGCCTCCCAAGCAAGCCAGGTATATTTGAGTATACCGCTATTCCCCGGATTAGCACAAGAAATCTTGACCATTACGGGCAAAATAAGTTAAGATGTTGCGTAACTCATCAATTCGGGTTTCCAAAAAAGGATATGTTCTGAAATGCAGGTCATCCGCGCAAGGTCTTTCTTGATATGCGCCATCCTGGTCTCACTGGGAATATTGGCGAGAAATCCGACCGCCGCCAGTTTTGTCACGGATAAGCTGGGAATCACCCATCCCAGGCCGATATATCGCGCAGTCACCCGCGAAAAGGTTGTCGCCCTGACCTTCGACGATGGGCCGGATCCTCGTTTCACACCGCGAGTGCTCGCCATCCTTCATGACAAGGGCATCCATGCCACTTTCTTCGTCGTCGGCAAGAACGCCGAAAAATACCCAAATCTTGTTGAAGCAATCACAACAAGCGGCAATGTCCTGGGCAACCACACCTACTCTCACCCGGATTTCAAGGTGGAATCGAAGAGCATGATACGTTCCGAAGTGAACAAATGTGATCAGGCGATTTGGAAAATCACGAAGGTGCACACAAACTTGTTCCGGTCTCCAAAAGGCGTCTATGATAGTCAAGAGCTGCGGATGCTCACGGATATGGGCTACACGTCCGTGCAATGGGCGATCACGGTCGAGCACAAGGCAAGTCCTACCCCTAAGGAAATGGCTGCCAGAATTGTTCAGAAAATAGAGCCCGGCGAAATCATCCTGGCTCACGACGGCCGCCTGGATCGCAGAAAAACCGTCGAAGCGCTCCCCTTGCTGATAGATGGCCTAAAGAAAAAGGGCTATCGTTTTGCCACCGTCCCCGAACTCCTCAATCCTCCCATAGCACACCATTACGCCGGCCGTCGTCCTGATCTCAAATCTCAGGTCACAAAGTCGCGAGTTAATGCACGACCTCACGCAACTTGACGAACCTCAACTGTTCTCCCACAAAATTGACCGAGCCCATATACGTTCCATGATTTGACCCGAATATATCCGTCACATCATCGACGGGCTTTCCGTTACACGTAGTCCATCGTCCATCAGAAGTCGGCATACCGAATGCCATTTTCATCCTGCTGTAATCCGCCGCTATCAGCCGCTTCCCTCCTGTCCATAATAACTGACGACTCACGTTCTGACTGAGATCGATCACAAACATTTCACCTTTTCCCTCAAACAGGGCAGGATCGGTGATCATAACATACGGCCCACGGCCATTTTTTTCGGGATACCAGTAGAAATCCACATCCCCCTTCGAGCGCTGATAGGGAGAGATCCAATACGTTGCGCGCGATTTTCTGTATGAGAATATCACCCGCTCCTCATCATCCTTGGAAGTCGATCTAATCATGCCCTTTTGCTGCCTGTAAAGCAGAGTGCCTGATCCATCAGGCAGCGTTATGCAGCAAGCGGTATTCGGGTGCAGTAAGCTGTAGGAACTTGGGTCAATCTCATGAGATCGGTGAGGAGAAATAGAGAGGAAGGAAAAACTTAGCCACGCAATAACTCCAAGTATCGCGCAGCCCAGTCCCCCGATAGCCACGTAAGCGGGCCAGCTTCGGCCTTGCGCTTCGCTGTTTGTAGAAGGCATGAAGACGAACCTCCGTCCGCGAATTCTTGGAATTTCCTGATAATTGAATATACCGTATCCCCACGCCAATATCCTCTTTTTCCGTTCCATTTCGTCTAGTCTCCGTTGCAGATGACATCGGAAACTGGTATACTTCTCCTAATCCGGCAGGGCTGAGATAACAAGAAAATGAAAAACGAAGAAAGATCCGTCGGGATCGTCCAAACTCAATATTTTACCTTCGCCGAACCTCCGAACTTGATGCCGCTTGAATGCGGTCGAAGCTTCGGACCGATCACCGTCGCCTATGAAACATACGGCCAATTGAGCGACGCGCGCGACAACGCCATCCTCATCGTCCACGCCCTTTCCGGCGACGCACACGCCGCCGGGTACAACAGCCCGGAGGAAGAGAAACCCGGCTGGTGGGACGATATGATCGGCCCCGGAAAAGCATTCGACACCGAGAAATATTTCATAATCTGCTCAAACATCATCGGCGGATGCAAAGGTTCGACAGGGCCAAGCTCAATCGACCCGGAGACCGGCAAGCCCTACGGCATCGGATTCCCGGTCGTGACTATCAGAGACATGGTAGACGTCCAAAAAGCGCTAATCGATCACCTGGGCATAGATACCCTGCTCTGCGTATGCGGCGGCTCCATGGGCGGCATGCAGGTACTTCAATGGGTGGTCAGCTACCCAAACATGGTTCGCCTGGCGATACCCATCGCCACCACAAGCCGTCTTTCGCCGCAAGCCATCGCCTTTGACGAAGTCGGCAGGCGGGCGATAATGTCCGATCCCGACTGGATGAATGGAGATTACTACGGCAAGGCAGTGCCCAGCAACGGCCTAGCGATAGCCCGCATGATAGGGCACATCACCTATCTCTCAGATAAATCCATGCATACGAAATTCGCCCGAAATCTGCAGGACAAGGCCCAATATGGCTATGAGTTCGTGACCGACTTCAGGGTAGAAAGCTATCTGCGCTACAAGGGCGATTCCTTTGTCAAAAGATTCGATGCCAATTCATACCTGTTTGTCACAAAAGCCATGGACTATTTCGATCTCTCGCAACCCCAAGGCTCCTTGGCAGAGGCCCTGACCGTTGTGAAAGCCAAGTTCCTGGTGATATCTTTCTCTTCCGACTGGCTGTTCCCGTCGTATCAGTCAAAAGAAATAGTCACCGCGCTTCGCAAAAACAACGCCGATGTGATATATATGGAGATACAGTCCGACGGCGGGCATGATGCGTTTCTACTGGAGGTAAACCAGGAGACGCGCCTTATAAGCAATTTCCTGGAACACGGTAGGAAATAGCGCGACCTGTCTGAGTTAGTACGTTACGACTGAAATCCTTTACAGCATGGAAAGTCGTGGTGTTTCAGGAGACTTGCTCCCGAAACCTGAGATATTCCGTTTCGGGAGCAAGTCTCCCGAAACACCAATGATTTTCTTTCTTTGTTCCTGCGTCATCCTGAACGAAGTGAAGGATCATCTTCCTCGCAAGAAGATTCTTCGCCTGCGGCTCAGAATGACATCAATAGCGCGGGTTAGGTACAGTCACAGGAAAACACATGACAATTCAACCGATAAAACTGGATACCGGCACCATCGTAAACCTCGCGCCTGAGCACAAGATCATCCTCGAAATGATAGAAGAAGGCAGCAGGGTCATGGACCTAGGCTGCGGCGATGGTGATTTCCTGAAGGCGCTAAAAGTCCTGAAAAAGGTCAGAGCCGAGGGGATAGAGTTAAGCGAGGAATGCATACAAAGCTGCGTCGCCAAGGGGCTTTTCAACGTCCATCACGGCGACTTGGATGCCGGGCTGGCCGACTACGCGGACAAATCAGTAGATTACGTGGTGCTGGCAAACACAATCCAGGTTCTGCACAAACCGATGTTCCTGATGAAGGAAATGGCGCGTGTGGGGAAGAAATGCATCATCTCATTCCCGAACTTCGGATACTGGCCGGTCAGGCTGCAACTCTTCGCAAAAGGCCGCATGCCCAAAAGCTCACGACTCCCATACGAGTGGTGGGACAGCCCGAACATCCACCTGACCACGATTCCCGACTTCCGTGACTTCTGCCGCGAAGCCGGTCTAAGAATCCAAAAAGAATTCCCCCTCCGCACCACGGACGAGGGCGACTACAAAGTAGTCCACTTCCTCCCCAACCTCCTAGCCGACGCCGCCGTATTCCTTGTGGAATCAAACAAATAACCCGCATAGATATGGGAGGGGAAGGCTCCGTCCGCCCCTGCTGAATATATTACTGTGGGTGGTTCAGTCTGGTTTCAGGTAGAACTCATCGGCCTTAAAACTGTGCCGTGTGGTCCCGAATCTATGCGAGATTGCGACTTCATTCTTTTCCGTATTGTTATGGTTATCCGATGACAACCAAACAATTCCCTTATTTATGGATCCGGGCGCGATATTCTTGAGATCAATCACTATCTCGTTTCCTTTCTTTTCGGAACCGTGCTTGTTGTCGCTATCAAAGGTGTAATTACAGATTGTTCCATCTACGCGCACCGTTATTCGGGCATCTTCGGTCCCTGCACGGCCAGAGTTATCAACCTGAAAAAATAACACGGTGTCCGGAATAATCATCTGGTCTCGCAGAGCATCTGTTATGTCGACAGTGACTTTTCCGGCGGCAGCGCGTACTATACGTTCTTCTCGTTGAGAGAATTTGAGTGAAGAATCACTAGTATCGTGTTCCATATCTTTACGCATGATTGCAATCTTATCTTCGGAGAGGCCGTACTCTCTTAGAGTCTGTGGTAATTGAGATATCATTTTCTTGCGAATCTCATCTGAACTCAGACTAAACCTTATCATTAGTAGTTCCATTGCCTGTTTGGACGGAACTCCTAGGTCTATCGCCCCACATGAAATGCGTATGTTTGGTCTATTGAATATCCCCGGCCCCCATCCCAGACCGACAACACCAACGGCAATGGGTATTGCGATAATCAGTATCTTTCCATAAATCTTTGCGCGCGGAATATATTGCTTTGCTACTTGAAAAATCATGTTGCCTCCTCAGTGCCCACAATGACTCTTGTATCCAATTTTGTCGGGACACCATACCGCTGTTCCGCACAATGCAACGCTATCTAAACAAACCTATGAGCCAGGCAAAACTACTCTATCCAAACCGCCTCGCGCCCTAGGAGGCGTTCTATTTCTGAGATCAGCTTGGCCGATGGATCCACCGGCATATCCACGCAAACCTTCACCATCGATCCATTCGAGACGAAGTGGAAATACACATCACAGTCCCCGGTGTAATTCCCCAAAAGCGCCCTGAGAGACATCAGACGATCAGGTTGAACGCCGCCTACTCGAACATTCAGACGGTTCGAAGAATTCCCGTTCTCAGCGGACCCACCATTCTCTCCGCCATCGCTCGCCTCGCCACCGTTCCCAATCGACATCACGACTTCCCCGATCACCCCGACTTCGTGGTTCGTGTCGTCATCCTTATTCGTTCGCTCTCGGTGGTTCGCCCGACCTTTCACCACCACAATCTTTTCGACAACCAGCAGTTCCCGATATTCTTTGTGCGTCCTGGGGAAAAGCGTGACATCGATTGCCCCCAACTGATCCTCGATAGTCACAAAAGCCATCAAATCGTTCTTCTTGGTCGTGATAGTGCGAACCCGCGCCACCACCCCGCCGACCACGACCTCTTCTTTTTCCGCCTTTTCCTTCAACTCCACGCTCGTGGTGTTGACCAGCTTGTCCAGTTTGCCCTTGTGCTGAATCAGCGGATGATCGGCGATGTAAAGCCCCAGAAGTTCCTTCTCAGCCGCCATGATCTCATCGCGTGAGAGTTCCGTCACCTGAGGCAGCGTCTGAGGTTCCAAATAAGTCGCGTCCTCTTCGGACGAAGATTCGCCAAACAAAGAGACCTGCCCGCTCTTCTTGTCCTTCTGCGAGCGCAACGCAGTGCCAACGGCTTCTTCCAGCACAAACAGAAGCTGCGCCCTGTTCTTGTTGATGGAATCGAACGCGCCGACTTTAATCAGACATTCGATAGCGCCTCTTGTCACGGTCGAATCACAGACCCTCCGACAGAATTCATGCAGCGATTTGAATGGCCCGAGTTCATCACGATTGGCAATTATCGCGTCGATAACCCCACGCCCCACGTTCTTGATCGCCGCCATGCCGAAGCGAATCGCGCTGCCATCGACCTCGAATGTGACGCCGCTGGTATTGATATCCGGCGCTAATATTTGAATCCCCTGCCGCCGGATATCGTCGATATATCCCGACAACTTATCCTTGTCGTCCATATTCGCGGAAAGCAGCGCGGCGTAGTACTCAACCGGATAATTCGCCTTCATGTAAGCCGTTCTGTAGGCGACAAACGCATAGCAGACGGCATGAGCCTTATTGAAAGCGTAACCGGCGAACGGTTCTATCTGCTCGTAAATCTTCACCGCGATCTTCTCATTGATCCCATTCGCCTTAGCGCCTTCTAGGAATTTCCCCCTCTGCTCGTCCATGATCTTCTTGTTTTTGCTGGACATGCCTTTTCGCAGAATATCCGCCTGGCCCAGCGAAAAACCGGCGATGGCCGTCGCTATCCGCAAAACCTGCTCCTGATAGCAAATGACTCCGTAAGTCTCTTTCAGAATCGGCTCCAGGAGAGGATGCAAATACTCTATCGGCTCCTTGCCGAATTTCGATCTGACGAAGTTCGGGATGAAAGCCATCGGCCCGGGGCGATAGAGAGCCACAATAGCCGCGAGTTCCCGAACCGAGTTCGGCTTGAGGTCGATGACGTTCCTGCGCATCCCCGCGCCTTCAAGTTGGAACACCCCGCTCGTGTCTCCTCGACCCAACATATCGAAGGTCTTCTGGTCATCCAGCGGAATATCCATTATGTCAACATCGATCCCTCGATGTTTCTTGACGCGTTTCACCGCCTCAGCCAGGATCGTAAGGTTGGCCAGTCCCAGGAAATCCATCTTCACCAGGCCGATTTTGGCGATGTCGTATTTGTCTAGCTGAGCGACCGCCTCACCCTTGTTTCCATAATGAACCGGCACGTGATCGGTCAGCGGATCGTCGGAAATCAGCACCCCGGCGGCATGTACGCCGACGTTTCGGTTGACCCCTTCCAGAGAACGAGCCGTATCCAGCAGCGTCTTCACCTCCGGGTCAGTCTTGTAAGCGCTCTGAAGGTCAGGATGTTCCTCGACCGCCTGATCAATGGTCACGCCAACCGGAACCGAGGGGATCATCTTGCAAATCTTATCTACTTTGGCGAGATCGACCCCCAGCACTCGCCCGCAATCCCGAACCGCCGCGCGGGCCTTCAAACTGCCGAAGGTCGCGATCTGGCCGACGTGATCTCTGCCGTACTTATCACAGACGTACTGGATCAACTCATCCCGACGGTCGTCTTGAATATCGAGATCGACGTCAGGCATCTCCACGCGTTCAGGATTCAAGAACCGCTCGAAGGCGAGGCCGTATTCTATGGGATCGACATCCGTGATGCCCAGTCCATAGCAAACAAGACTCGCAGCGGCGGAACCTCTGGCTCCGACGTATATCCCCTGTCTCCGAGCAAAATCAGTGAAATCTTTCACGATTAGCATATAAGAGGCGAATCCGCATTGGTTGATTATGTCGCACTCATAGCGAAGTTGCTTCTCATATTCCTCAGATACCGCGCCGCCCATCCTGGCGGTCAGCCCCTGAATAGCCTCCTTGGACATGTGATCGTCGGGAGATATTCCCGACGGGATGCCGGGGTCGGGCAACTTCGTGCGTCCAAAATCAAACTCGAAATTGCATCGTTCCGCGACTTCCAGCGTATTGCTTAGAGCTTCCGGGACATCCTTGAAAAGCCTCAGCATTTCCTCGCCGCTCTTCAGATAAAATTCCTGGGTGCCAAAGCGTAACCGTTTCGGATCGTCGATCCCGGCGCCGGTCTGTATGCAGAGCAACACGTCATGCGCGTTCGCATCCGTCTTCTTAGTATAATGCGCATCATTAGTGGCAACCAGTTTAAGTCCAGATTGTTTGGCAAGCCGAATCATCCGCTCATTGACCGGCTTCTGCTCCGGCAGAAAATGCTCCTGCAGTTCCAGATACACATTCTCTCTGCCAAAAATATCCAGATATTCTCCCAAAGACTTTTCTGCTTGCTGGAAATCTTCTCTGCCAAGAAAATGCGGAATCTCGCCACCCAAACACGCCGTCATGGCGATAAGGTCTTCGGAATATTGGCTCAAAAGTTCCTTATCCACTCTGGGCTTGTAGTAAAAACCTTCGGAATGGGCAATGCTCACCAGCTTTATCAGGTTCTTATAGCCCTTTTCGGTCTTTGCCAGAAGGACGAGGTGATATTGCTCTCTATCGAGGCGTGGGTCGCGTTGCGTACGATGGCGAGGGGCAACGTAAACTTCACAGCCGAGAATCGGATTGATCCCGGCTTTCTTAGCTTCGTTGTAGAACCTGATGTTCCCGTACATCACGCCGTGGTCGGTAATCGCTATGGACTTCATGTCCATAGCGGCGGCCTGCTTCATGATATCCGTTATTCGGCACGCGCCATCGAGCAAGCTATACTCGGAATGAACGTGAAGATGTACAAAGCCAGGGTTGGACATTAGATGTAATCCTTGTGAGTCAAGTAGGCTCGAGGCGGTTGCGCTAAACTCTATTCTAACGAACTAACGACGAATTGTCCACAGCAAAATGAATCGATTTTTTCGCTCTAAGCGGTTGTGTTATTCCCACGAATCTGGTTTAATACAATTGGCAAAAGGGGAAGATCCCTTGATTAGTCAGTTGAGAATTCTAATAGGAGGAATCAAGAATGAGAAAGTCCGTAGTGATTGCATTGGCCCTTGCAATAGTGATCTGTGCGATACCAGCGTGGAGTCAAGGTCCCGGCGGCCCAATGGGAAGAGGAATGGGTGGCTCTATGATGTCATCTCCCTTAATGGCGGTTGCACCACCTCGCGCAGTAATGTTTGAGCGGATGGCAACCACGCTTCAGCTAACGACTGATCAATCGGCCAAACTCAAAGACGTAACGACCAAGTGTGATGCGGCTATGCTCCCGCTAACGACTAAGTTGATGGATGCGACAAGGGCGCTTCGCACAGCCGTTACGGGGACCACCTACGACGTCAAAACCGTCAAGAGTCTCGCCGCAGCCGCTGAAAAGGCGGAGGCGGATTGCATCGCCGCATGCATCGACGAGTGGACTCAGATAAGGTCGATTCTTACATCAGATCAGGCTGCCCAACTGCAGGGCATGACCATGCGTCCAGGCCCCGGTGGGCCAGGTGGACGAGGTGGAATGGCTCCCGGCGGCATGGGCCCAGGTGGACCTCCTCCAGCCGGCGCACCCGCGCCTCCCCCAGCCCCAGGACAGTAACAGCATAGTTTATTTACGAAGGGCTCTCGAATCATATTTGAGAGCCCTTCTTCATGCGCGTCCAATCTCCCTCTCCCCCTGTCTATATCTTCTGGGTTTTGACACGGTCGGCGTATTGATGTATCCTCATCTCGGAGGCAAAAACCATGGCTAATCAAGAACTGAATGTTGTCACCGGCGCTTATGGGTTCACAGGAAAAGCGATAACCCAATTGCTGCTTTCATCCGAAAAACGCGTGCTCACCCCGACCGCAAAGAAGAATGCCATGATGGCGTATGTGATGCTCCCTTCAATTTTGACAACCCCGACGCCCTGACCGAAAGCCTGAAAGGCGCGACTACACTCTATAACACCTACTGGATACGCTTCTCTCATGGTGCCCTGACCTTCGATAAGGCCGTCGCAAACACGAAAGTCCTGGTTCAAGCCGCCAAGGACGCAGGCATCCAAAGATTCGTCCATGTCAGCATAACCAATCCATCTCCCGACTCCGAACTCCCATATTTCAAAGGAAAGGCCATCTTGGAGCAGACGCTGAAGGACTCCGGCATCTCCTACGCAATCCTGCGCCCCGCCGTTCTCTTCGGCGACCAGGGCATACTGATCAATAACATCGCCTGGTTTCTCCGCCGATTCCCCATCTTCCCAGTCCCCGGAAACGGCGAATACCGCCTCCAACCAATACTGGCTCAAGACCTGGCCGAACTAGCCGTTCAATACGGCGGAAGAACGGACGATGTCACCATAGATGCCGTCGGCCCGGAGACATACACCTTCAATGAACTCCTGAGCCTCATCAAAAACGTGATCCACAGCCGTGCCCGCATCATCCACGTCAATCCCAGTCTCGCCCTAATGTCGGTCGGCATTCTCAACCACATAGTCCAGGACGTAATCATGACCCCCGACGAGGTCAAAGGCCTCCACGCCAATCTGCTGATATCCGCCCAGTCGCCCACCGCCCCAACTCGCCTAAGCGACTGGCTCTCCCAAAACGCCCACTGGCTAGGCGTCAAATACATGTCCGAGCTTAAGAAACACTACAAAACTTCCCCCAAATCACCGCCATGTGATAAAATATAATGACAATAAATCCGTTTGCGGAAAGGAAATGGTTATGACCGAAGGTTACGATGCGAAAACATGCTTCCGGCTTGACCGGATTAATGATGATAACTTCGCCGATTTCTGCCTGCAGTTAGGCGCGCTTGGTGAAGTTTACAGAGGCCCTGATGTCAAATGGGCCTACACCGGAGGGCCGGCTCTGAACCGGGTAGTGGATATGAGATTCACTATCGAAAACGCCGACGCCCGCATCTCCGAAATCATGGACATGTTCGCCGCCCGCGACGCCAAGCCTGCTTGGGTAACCTCGCCGCTCTCCACACCCGTGGATATGACGGAGCGCCTTCAGAGCATAGGATATCATTACATCCCCTGGAAAGGAATGGCCCTGGACATGCCGGACCTCCCGGACGAACTCCCCGTCCCGGAATCTTTTGAGATAACGGAGATCACCGACGCCGCCATGATAGCCTCATATGCCGATGTCGTCGCGAGGGGATTCGGATGGATCGAGTCGATCCACGAGCCGGTCAAAAAGCTCTTCACGGAACTGGGAGTTTGCAACTCTATACCGTGGCGACACTACCTGGGCTTGCTCGATGGCAAACCGGCCTCGGCGGTCACAATATATGAGAGCGCGGGGGTCTCAGGAGTTTATTTCGTTGCCACCGCCCCGGAAGCCAGACGTCGAGGGCTGGGGATTTACACCACCTGGTACTCGCTCAAGGAGGCAAAGAAAACCGGCCCAAGCATGGCGGTGCTCCAAGCCTCCCCAATGGGCAAAGGCGTTTACGAAAAAATCGGCTTCAAAACACACGGCGACATGGGCCTATTCCTGCCTTTCACCCCAACGCCGTAGATTGAATCAAAGGGGTCTGTCCTCAACACCACCCAATCAACCAAAACTTTCCCTCGCCCGCTTGCGGGAGAGGGCCAGGGTGAGGGCACTACCTTGAGAACAACAAACCCGCGCCCGACTGGTGACGGAAGGGGAAGTTTCCGTCCGCCCCGCATCCTGACCAGTAATCGCAAAACAATATTGTGGACTGCCGATTTTCGCTACCCCGCCAGCCACTCTCTCAAAGTTGCCGCATCCGCCAAAAATACGTCTGGATCATCGTTAGGCACGAATTCCAACAACACGGAATGCTCTCGCCCAGTGGACGCAATTGCGTCCAGATAAAGCTCCCAGCCCTTCTTCCCGACAACCAGCGGATGCAACGTATTATAATCCGGATACCACCAGTAGGCATGAACCTGGGTGAGCCAGGGCAGAATGTCCTTCAAGCCCGCCAACGCGTAATCTATCTCTTTCGCGTTCGGCGGCTGCCAGTACGTGGTGATGTTCTTATGATTGACCTCTTTCAGCAGCTTGAGCGCCGACTCGTTCGTGTCCGTCAGAGTCTTCCCGTGATACTCATATGAGACCTTGATCCCCGCCTCGGCAGCCATGTCGCCAATTCGACGAGAGTCTTCGACTACTGTCGCCCGATATGTCTCATCCGCATCCAGTGACCCCTTATGTCCAGCCCAAACACGTATCGCCGGAGCATGCAATGCCGCCGCCGACTCGAGCACCTTGCTGAAAGCAAGCTCATCTTCGTGCCCTACGTGATAGTATGATCCATACGACGAAACCCTCAACCCCGCGTCGGTCGTCATCTTATAAACTTCGCCCGCGGTCTTGGTATCGCCATGAGGCACATGAATATCCCCGCCCCACTCGATGTCCGTGAGCTTCGACTTCACCACCAGGTCCACGATCTCCTTAGAACTCAGTTTCCGAAACGTCACCGATACCAAACCGCCCCGTAACTTAGAAAACTTCTTGCCATCCGTCATAATAAAAACTCCTTTGTTGATAATTTATTGCCTAACCGGCGTAGCCGGAACCAAAGAGTTAGTGGTGTTTCGGGAGACTTGCTCCCGAAACCTGAGATATTCCGTTTCGGGAGCAAGTCTCCCGAAACACCACGATTCTAATTAAGAAATTTCAGTCTAGGCTACTAACACTTATTCCGCAATTTCCTCGCCGGATTACCCACCATCACGCTATTCGCCGGAACATCTTTCAGCACCACCGCGCCGGTGCCAATCAGGCATCCCGGCCCGATCTTCGTTGTCTCGCGCACCGTACATGCCTGCCCAAGATAAGTGCCTTGCCCAACATGCACTCTGCCGGCCAGACGCACACCGGTCGCGAAGGTAACTCCATCCTCGATAACGTCATCATGATTGATCACGCTACTGCTCAAACAGAAAATGTCATTCCCAAGTTGTGCGTTATACCCGATATAACAAGACGGATATATCACGCATCCGCACCCTATCTTCGCCCCGCGAGAAACAAAGCAACTCGGGTCGATGATAGAAACATACATCTCGCGCGGAGCGCCCGCATCTTTCGGCCACCCAAACTCAGGCACTAAACCCGCGATAGGAAATTCCGACAACACATCCACCCCGCCAAGGATAGGATACTCATTGCGCAACTCACCGGCCCCGGAGCCGTCCGCGCTGCAATACCCCAGAAGATTCCAGGTCGGCTGCACGGCATTGATCCGCTCCACAATCTCCACCATCTCCAGACTATGAATCCCCGTACCCAAAATAATAAGATCCCGCATAATCTTCCTCTTTGCCTACCGAACCACATTCGGGTAAAGCCACCCACAGAGCGTCACCATTATCGCGCTCCAGACAAACATTACGCCAAAATCGAGGCCGAAACCATACACACTCGCCCCGCCTACGACCATCATCCCTCTCAACGCATCAACCTCATAAGTCAAAGGGTTCACGCGCGAGACTATCTGCAGCCAGTGCGGCATCAGCGATATCGGGTAGATCGCGTTGCTCGCGAAGAACAGCGGCATGGTCAAGATCTGGCCGATTCCCATGAAGCGCTCGCGAGTCTTCACAATCGTCGCAATCACCAGCGAAAGCGTCGAAAAGATCGTCGCGCCCAGAAGAACCGCCAATATCACGCCCGCCAGCGCCTGTGGGTGCCAATTGATCTTCACGCCCATAAGCAGCACCAGCGCGTATATGATCACGACCTGTGATATCCCGCGCACGCCCGCCGAAAGCGCCCGGCCCAAAACCAGCGCCGTTCGCGGGATCGGGCTTACCAGGAATTTCTGCAAAATCCCCACATCCCGTTCCCATATCACCGCGATTCCGTAGAATATGGCAATGAACAAAATGCTTTGAGCCAGAATCCCGGGAGCCATGAAGTCGATATATCGCAGATGCCCGGTCGGTATCGCGCGCACGCGGGAAAACACATTTCCGAATATCAGCAGCCACAAAGCAGGTTGCACCGCGCGGGTGATTAGTTCAGTCGGATCGTGGAGTAGTTTCCTGACCTCCAATTCCGCGATCACAAACGTTTTGTACACGAAATTCGTAACGGCGTGAAGCGGTCTAGCCCAGCCGGCGGGCCGTGCGCCTGTTTCTTCGGACATCACGATAACCTCCGGTTGCTTCTATTTTTTCGCCTGTGTAATGGATAAAAACGTCATCCAGCGTAGCGCCCTTTTTCTCAATCGACTTCTTTAGCTCCGATGGAGTTCCTGTCACCACTATCTTGCCGGCGTTCATTATCGCCACGCGCCCGCAAAAAGCGTCCGCTTCTTCCATAAGATGCGTGGTAAGCAGAATAGTAGTCCCATAATCCGACCGAAGCTCTTCCAAATGATCCCAAACCGTCTTCCGGGCGGACGGATCCAACCCGACCGTCGGCTCATCCAGAAAAAGAACCCTCGGACGATAAACCATCGATTGCGCGATCTCAAGCCTGCGAATCATCCCGCCCGAATATTCCCGAACAAGCCGACCCGCGACTTCCGTCAGCCCCATAAAATCCAGCGCGTCATCTATTCGGGCCTTCCGCTCTTTTCCGGGAATGTCGTAAAGTTTAGCGAAAATCAGAAGATTCTCGTAGCCGGTGAGCGAACCATCGGCGGAAAGCGCCTGCGGAACGTAACCTATAACCCGCCGCACATCCCCCTGATGATGCACCACATCGAAGCCGCCCACCCGAGCGTTCCCCGAAGTCGGCGGCAGGAGGGTCGTCAGCATCTTCACCGCCGTAGTCTTCCCCGCGCCATTCGGCCCAAGCAGCCCAAACACCTCGCCGCCTTCGACGGCAATATTCATCCCATCCACTGCGGCCAGACTTCCAAACCTCCGTGTCAACTCCGTAGTCTCAATAATTCCCATAAGCCACTCTCACATCCCTTGCTTAACTTTCTCATTCTACACCCAAGAGTCTAACTGCCGCAAGCTTCCCAAATCTCAAATTCACGCGAAACATCTTGAAAACGCGCACAAATACGTATATACTATCCTGGGGGTAATAACATGTTTAATAGAAAACCAATTATCACAATGATCACCAGCATTGGATGCGCAGTCCTGCTTATCCTCGCCCTCTCCGGCTGTGGAGGCGGGGGCGGAGGTGGCGGCGGAGGTGGTGGAACTGTCACCGCGCCAACGATTTCGAATGTGTTGGCACATACGCCTGGACAGCCATCCTTGCCGGGAGATGCGGTAACTATCGACGCCAACGTTTCGCCCGTTTCGAACGTCTCCGTTGTCGCCTATACCGTTACCTACCCGGGGCAAGCAGCTACCACCCCGAAAAGCATGACGATAAAGACCGGCACGACAACCTACGAAGACACCTTCACCGTCCCGTCGACCATAACTAGCGGCACCGTGTACATCACGATAACCGTCACTCCGGTCTCCGGATCGCCGGTCGTCGCCCAAAACGCTACCAGCTTCACTGTTGAAGGTGGGCCGCCGCCGCCGCCAGGACCGCCCTAGATTCCGGCATGTAAACACTCGGAGTAGGAGGCGTTTTTACGCCTTCCTACTCCCTATAAGGCAAACACTGAAGACGTTAGCCTCGGATTGAATCTGAGCATAATTACGATTCGGGCTTTGTCCGCTCAAGAATGCGTTCGCGCTGCCAATACCTGATTTTGAGGAGACAGTAGTTGATTATCATAATGCAAACCGACGCCAAGCCGGACGAGGTTCAATCTGTAGAAGAAGAGATTCGGCGCATAGGATTTCGTCCGTTCATTAACCCCGGGGTCGAGCGAAAAGTCATCGCCGTTCTCGGTGGACTAGATGCGAAGAAAGCCGACTTGGTCGAGCATTTCTACTCATTCCCCGGAGTAGAGCGCGTCGATCTCATATCGCACCTCTGGAAGCTGGCATCCCGCGAGTATCACCCCGCGGACACGGTGATCGACATCTCAGGCGTCAAGATCGGCGGCAACCGGATCGCCGTAGCCGCAGGTCCGTGCAGCATTGAATCCGAAGCGCAGATCGTAGAGATCGCGCATAGCGTAAAAGCGTCGGGCGCGCACATGCTTAGAGGAGGCGCGTTCAAACCCAGAACCTCACCGTACGCTTTCCAGGGGCTAGGAGAAGAAGGACTGAAGTTCCTTGTGAAGGCCCGCGAGGAAACAGGCCTACCAGTCGTGACTGAAGTCATGGATACCGGCGATGTAGACCTAATTTCCAAATATGCCGACGTCCTGCAAATCGGCGCGCGAAACATGCAGAACTATTCTCTACTAAAGAGAGTCGGTGCAACTACGCACCCGATTCTTCTAAAAAGAGGCCCCGGCTGCAAACTGCGCGACCTGCTCATGTCCGCCGAATACATAATCGCCGAAGGCAACTGCAACGTAATCCTGTGCGAGCGAGGCATCACCACTTTCGAAGATTCCACTCGAAACACCACCGATATTAACGCCGTCCCCGTACTCAAACATTGGACACACCTGCCTGTGGTAATGGACCCGAGCCACGCCACCGGGGATTGGAGATACGTAGAATCCGTATCCAAAGCCTCCATCGCCTCAGGCGCCGATGGATTGCTGTTGGAAGTCCACAATGACCCAAAACGAGCCTTAAGCGACGGACCTCAATCCCTACGCCCCGAAAAATTCGACGCCCTAATGAAACAACTAGCGCGCGTAGCCCAAGCCGTCGACAGAGTGATGTAGGGAAGGTAAGAAGAGAATTTGGGAAGTAGTTTAATTTCTGTTGCATACTTTCTCTCCGCACGCAATTGCAACCGATTTCTCCCCACCGCGTCCGCTGCTCATCTTAATTCGACAGGTGCTCGATTGCAACACGGCATTGCTCAAGAAGCTCGTGGATTTCTTCCAATGCAGACATCGGCAGACTGTCAGGGGCCCTTTCAATAGCAGTACGAAGGAGGTCTTCCGCCGACCGAAAATCTCCCGTGTGGACTAATGCATGCCCCTTGCCCCAGTAGTTGCCGTAGAAGTCTTCATCCTCAAACATTGCTCGCTCAAACGCCGCGAGCGCATTCAGCCAGCGATGCCGATTATTATGAAACCAGCCGAGGTGAGTGTAAAAAACAGCCTGCGATTCTCCACTGTCTTCTGCCCAGTGGATCGCATTAAAGTACTCTTGCTCTGCTTTATCAAAATATTGATTAGCGTACGATTGATTTCCTTCTTCCTCCGCAATACGCGCAAGACCACAGAGCGCTTTCGCAAGTCCATCATGGGCCATCTGGTGTTTATCGTGGCTTGCCACCAATGCCCGCCTGAACTGCTCAACAGCCTCTTCGTAACGCCCCATGTCAAGTAGAAGCCTCCCATAACTGTGCCGCGGATTCATGGATCGTGGATGTTCCTCCACAAGCACCATGAAAACACTCTCAGCCTCGTCCATATACCCATGATGATGCAGCCACCGCCCATAGCTGTTTCGGATAACAATATCCTGGCGATAGTCATTTATAAGCTGGGCATATAATTCGCGAACTCTGTGTTCATCAAGTAGGTCTTGCATTAGACCCAGATAGCGAGTCGCAATATTGCGGTCTTTTAGATGTACTTTTATGGCGGTCTTTGCAAGTACTAACGCCTCATCAACTCGATGAAGAGTTAGCAGTAAGATGATTAGACGGTCATGCACATGTGGATAATCCGAATGCAAATTCAGCCATTTGCGGGTATCTTTGAGCAACTTCTCTACCTGAGCATCAGATCCTTTCCTCTCAACTAGACCCATGTAAGCAGTTCGCACATTTGTATCTTTTAAGGATTTACTCAACCATTTGCGGGTATTTCTGAGCACGTTTTCTACCTGCTTAGCGGTTCCTTTTCTCTCAACCAGACCCAGATAGGCAGCCCGCACGGTTGTATCTTTTAAATGCTCATCCAACCTGCGGGTATCTCTCAGCACATCATCTACTTGCTTAACGGTTCCTTTTCTCTCAACTAAACCCAGATAAGTGGTCCGCACATAAGTATCGTCCGGATGCGAATCAAACCAAGACTGGGTTTCGTTGATTGCTGTGTTTCCTTCTTTGTCTGTTCCATGACGTTCAACCAGTCCCAGATAGGCGGCCCATGCACCAGGCGCTTTAGGATGTTCATGAACATACTTATACAATACAGTGAGAGCGTCACGCTCCCGTCCCCGTTGTCGGCAGAATTTCAGAATCAGATTGCAATCTGCCACGGTGACAGGCTCACAGCCCAAGGCTATATTCGTACAATGCTCCATCGCTTCGTATTGCCCAAGGTTGCCATATAACTGTATCCAAATATATAGCTCGCTGACACTAGAAGCACTTTGCAGGCATTGAGTCATAAATGGTTCAAACTTGAGCATTTCAGCACGAATAAACGATGAATCTTTTCGTGCAAGAATGCGGAGCAAATGGGCTATATATCGCCTTTCCGCCCAGTCGGCCGTTTTCACTGTCGTCACTATCTCCTGTAGTACGTTGATGGGTGAACGTTTCGGCTCATATATTAGATTGTACGCCGCTTCTGCAATGACCGGATGACCAACTACTCGCACGTTACCCACACGCTGATCGTCATAGAAAACCAATCTCTCCACCGTCTTTCGTTCAGGCAACTTGTAAAATCGCCCGTTACCATCAAGGCGCTCCAATAGCGAGGCTGGCGTGGACAAACTATGCCGATAGGAAAAACACAGATACTCATAGGCACGATACGCGGACTCATCCTGTTGCTTCAATCGCTCAAGTATTTCTTCAATGATCTTGTCCAGTTTCTTGCCTTCTTTGACCTCCATCATCAGTATCAGAAACTGATTGGTAGCATCCAATCGCCGTCTTTGTTCCGGGGTAAGATCGCTGCGGCTTTTCCCCAGTTTGCGCAGAATTCGTTCCTTCTCTTCACGGCTGGGCTCAGTCAATGCTACACGTTCCACATCATCATTCAGTTTCGATGGCCGATACTCATTCGATCGAGACGTAGCCAACACAGTGATAGGAAGTGATGAATCCAGTTCGCGAATAGCTCTCACGACGTCCGGACTACGAAACAGATCGTCAACCAACACATAGAATGGACGCCTTATTCTTTGACTGAAATCAGCCATGCGGTACCATACATCTGCATCTTCATTATCCAATATACGAATGACCAACGCCCCATATTGGCTGTGTAGATTAGCAACAACACGGCGAGCTACAGTGGACTTGCCTGCGGCGGGCTCCGCAACAATACAAACAAAGCGGAGTTTGTCAGAAGGCTCTCTAAGCATCTCGATCAAAGCACCTTGCTGATCGCGCTCGATATCTCCCTGCATTCCGATAACCTTCCAGTCAACACCTGCACCCAAGTAGAATTGTTGAATATGCTTGGGGTCTACCGGACACATGAGGGCATCGTCAGTGAGCATCTCTACATGCCCTTTTTCGAACAAATCGATAGCCGCAGACCCAGCAAACCGCTTCAGCAGTTCGTCTACATCAGAACGCGAGAACTCAGATTGCTTATCAAGCGATTCTTTCAGAGTATTGAAGGCATTTTGCAAATCTGTGATCCCGTGCTTGGCAAGCTTTACGTGAGCATAGCCTTCGAAAGAAAGCATTCCATCCTCTTCGTCGCCCCTTCCAAGCCCCAGTCTAGTCTGTCCAAGCAACTGCCGTGTCAGGCTAAGACACTCTAGCTCACTCAGTTCTGCAAGACATCGGGGGACTGGTGAGCCTGATGTTCCTTTGCTCAGCAGTTTAGCAACCGTTTTGATGTCTTGCTCGGTTGCTTTTCCTTCCTTAAACCTGCCTACAGCGTCATCGATATTATTACTGCGAGCAACGAGAATAAAAGTAAGCGTAGCCGATCTACCGGCTTCCAAGAGATCGACCGCAAAATTCTGCAATACAGTACAAAGGCTAGACATAGTGTAACGAGCTGATGGCTCATCCTTAAGCTGGACATACTCCTCACGCCCGTCGGCATAAAGTAGATCGACATCTTGTGCGCCTTCAGGGCGAATCGCTATTATTTCTAGCGTGCTATCAAGTAGATTGGTCAATTGAAGACACGTATAGGCATCTTGAAACACGAACCCACGTCTACTTATCCTGCCGCCCAACTTCCGTGGGCCAATGAGATTGCCTGTAGGAATGCTCCATTTATTCATGAATATGGCCTCCAAACAAAAACAACAATCACAAGACACTTGTGGGCAAGAACCCTAATCTGCCGCTATTACGCATGCATAACAGCCGCTACGATAATAACATACGAGACAAAGAACGGCAATCCATCACGATCTCCGATTAGCAAGAATCACGTACAACTTAATTGGTTGCTGTTCATCAGCAGATAATTTTGCGGTCAGATACTGTGCACGCGGTAGAATCCTCAAGGCCATTTCAAAATCCCCGTATTTCTGCCGATGAAAGTTGCTCCGGAAGAACCCATAATAATAACAGGCGTGTCCATGATTACCTTCTAGCAGAGAGCCATCCCAGGGAGCTGGGGTGGCTCTTTCCCTAAGAGGAGCGAGGAATAACCGAAATGGGACGAGTAAGAGCACCGAAATGTGATCGGATAATAAGCATCTGCATCGGCCTGGGCTGCATCCTGTCCATAGCCCTGACCTTCGCCCTGTATCTAATCGCCTCACGCACCGGCCGTTAATCCGGCAGCATCAAACAGACCTAGCCGGGCTTGTCCTCCGTCTCGTCCACCATAGCTTTAGCGGCGGTGGAAGCTTAAGCGAAGGATGGAGGGGAAGTCTCCGCTCTCATCCGGAAAAGCCTCGAAGAGGCGAAAGATGTTAGCCACGGGTGAAGCGTAGCGTAACCCGTGGAAAGCCGGACAGAAGAGAACACAAGCCCCGAAGGGCCGGCAGAATTCGTCTGATCATGTGCCTTGAGGTAGATTTCCTGTCGGCCCTTCGGGGCTTGGAGATATGTTGTGCATGTTGTCCACGGGTTGCGCCCCTCGACTGTGCTCGGGGCTTCACCCGTGGCTAACATCTGCCGCCCTTTCAGGGCTAATTGCGGTATCAAATACAGGGAAAATATGCGGAAATATGTGGTGAAAGGCGGGAGAGAGGGCTAGAATGAGGGCGTCCC
>Ga0182027_10003509_pt1 | contig 24803 bp, 19 predicted proteins | sample 712E1DmetaG_FD_121300 | JGI IMG/M metagenome (GOLD analysis project Ga0182027, IMG submission 121300) | Permafrost microbial communities from Stordalen Mire, Sweden - 712E1D metaG (Illumina Assembly) | ecosystem: Environmental > Terrestrial > Soil > Wetlands > Permafrost | place: Sweden... | reverse complement strand
TTTACTAAGTCTTCGGGAGTGTCGATTCCAAAACTTTCAAAGCTTGTAACAGCAGTTTTTATGCGGAAACCATTTTCGAGCCACCGGAGTTGTTCCAGCGATTCTGCCTTTTCAAGTTTGCCAGGCGGTAAATCCGTAATGGTGTTCAAAATATTTATCCGGTAAGCATAAAGACCAATATGTTGGAAGAAAGTATGTTCCTTATACCACAACTCTTTTTCAGTACCACGAATATAAGGAATGGGGGAACGACTAAAATAGAGCGCAAACCCGAATTTGTCAATGATAACTTTTGGCTTATTTGGATCAAAAATTACTGCTTTGTCTTCTACAGGTTTTATCAGCGTGGCTATTTGGGTAGATGGATCTTCAAAACAATCTTTAATAGTATCAATTTGTTCACTCCGAATAAATGGTTCGTCACCCTGAATATTTATGACTACTGAAAATTCGGATTCCATTTTTTGATTGATGATTTGAAGAGCTTCTGCACAACGATCGGTCCCGCTTTTATGTTTTTCTGATGTCATAACTACCCTGCCACCAAAATTTTCTACAGCATTTTTTATTCGAAAATCATCGGTTGCAACTATTACGAATTCAATACATGCTGAGGCCCGTTCGTAAACTCTTTGTATCATTGATTTCCCGGCTATATCAGCCAATGGTTTACCCGGGAAACGAGAGGAAGCATAACGTGCCGGGATTATACCAATAAATGTGTCCATGTTTATTTTAATTTTTAGGGTCGATAAAGTGAGTATAATTTGCTTTATCTTAAAAAAAGAAATCTTTTCAAAAAACAGTTAAGCACATTATGTCCGTGAAAAGAAAATAAATTATTACCCGAATACAGAGGATTAAATATCACAAAGATTTTCTTTATAAAATGATATTGGATAGTAAATATGCAAAAATCTTTTAATATTGTAATTTTGTCAGTCATTCAAATTCTTTCAATAACCTAAAATTAGGGATTAATTCGAATGGGCTCGATTTATTTACTGACATTTTTTCTGATATGGAAAGGGATATACAACAAATAAAACAAAGGTTTGGAATAATTGGAAATTCATTTGGATTATCCCGTGCTATTGACATTGCGGTTCAGGTTGCTCCAACGGATTTGTCTGTACTTATAAATGGTGAAAGTGGAGTGGGGAAAGAATCCTTTCCGCAGATCATACATAGTTTCAGTACCCGAAAGCACGGCTCGTATATAGCGGTTAACTGTGGGGCAATTCCGGAAGGAACCATTGATTCAGAATTATTCGGACATGAAAAGGGCTCTTTTACAGGTGCATATGATAGCAGAAAGGGGTATTTCGAAGAAGCCAACGGGGGTACTATATTTTTGGATGAGGTAGCAGAATTACCTCTTTCTACTCAGGTACGATTATTGCGTGTTTTGGAAACCGGTGAATTCATGCGTGTTGGTTCATCCAAAATTATTAAATCAAATGTCCGTGTTATTGCGGCTACCAATGTGGATATCCAAAAAGCAATTAATCAGGGTAAATTTCGTGAAGATCTTTATTATCGCTTAAATACTGTCCCGATTTATATAGCTCCCCTTCGTGAAAGAAAGGAAGATATTCACTTATTGTTCAGAAAATTTGCCGTTGATTTTGCAGAGCGAAACCGCATGCCTCCGATTAATCTTTCTGAAGAAGCTATCAAAATACTTAAAAATTACCGTTGGCCCGGGAACATAAGGCAACTTAAAAATATTACAGAGCAAATCTCGGTTATAGAAACAAATCGGTTGATTGATGATGCCACACTTCTGGGATATTTACCCGACTTTTACGAAGAGAAACTTCCTGCTTTGTATGCGGATAATATTGATCAAAAAACATTCAATACCGAAAGGGAATTATTATATAAGATTCTTTTCGACATGAAAAGCGATATGAACGATTTGAAAAAACTTGTATTGGAGATTATGCAGAAAGGAACTTTTGATACAGATGTTCATGAGAATAATGCACAGATAATTAAAAAACTTTATAATGATGACCAAAAAGTAATGCGTCAGGAGGACCCCTCAAAACCCCAATTGGATCATATACGCAGAGAGGAGGAGGTTATCCAGGACACCGAAGAAGTCATTGAAGAATCCCTTTCACTGGAGGGTAAAGAAAAAGAATTGATTTTTAAAGCGCTGGAACGACATAAAGGCAAACGCAAAAATGCCGCTCAGGAACTGGGAATTTCAGAGCGTACATTGTATCGAAAAATTAAAGAGTATAATTTAAATGAATCATAGGGAATGAAAGTTTTCAGTTTGAGTTTTTGTGCTGTATTGTTAATGTTCTTTTTAGGAGGCTGTTTTAGCCTTAGATATGATGTTAAGGGCGGCGCGACTATTGATCCAAAGATTAAAACATTGTCCGTACAATTTTTCAATAACAGGGCAAACCGAATAAATCCTACTTTAAGTCAGATTTTTACGGATGGATTAAAAGCATACATGGAAAGTAATACAAGTCTTAGGCGTATAAACACTATGGGGGATGTTGACTTTGCAGGCGAAATCAACAAATATGAAATTGTTTCTGTCGGAGTTGTGGCAGGCGATGTAGCAGCACAAACCAGATTTACAATAGCCGTGAGGGTCAAATTTACTAATGCAGTGAATCCCAAAAATAGTTATGATACAAGTTTTACAGGTTACAGGAATTTCGATAGTAAGCAAAATTTTGCTGATGTTGAAAATTCCCTGGCAAAAGAAATTCTCGATGAAATAATAGAACAAATTTTCAACAAAGCATTTGTAAACTGGTAACATTTGATTTAAAATGACAGCCGATATACTTATAGATTATCTTGAATCACCCGAAAAACTGAATAGCCCAAGTTTGGAAAAGCTTTCAGAAATTATCCGAAAATATCCCTTTTTTCAGACTGCACGATTGTTGCATATTAAAAACAGTCAGAATATACTTGGCCAAATTGATAAGAATGAATTGAACCTTACAGCCGCATTTGTGGCCGATCGAAAGGTATTGTATTATCTTTTGCATAAATTGCCCGAAATTGAAGAATCATCCGGGATGATTGAAAGCCCGCTAGAAAAAATGGCAATTACTGGTAAAGAATTCAGAGATACTTTACGGGAAAACATTTCGGAAACAGTTTTCAATCAATTCAATTCTTTTAAAAGGGATACCCACAAGGATATTGAGCTTGTCCCAGGTATATCTATTGACATTAGAAAACAATATGGTCAAGGTATTGAATTGGATGAAAAAGTATTTTCCCTTAGAAAGGAAAACGTTGAAACTCCGAAGACATCGGAATTTTTTGAACTACTGGAAGATATTCAGCCGGAAAAGGATTTACCTGAGGTAAATTCGGTATTCAACAAAGTTTCTGCTGAAGAAAATATCGGGAAAAGTTCCACAATTTTTTCTCTTGAGAATTCATTTTTTGAAGAAACCTTAATAGAAACTGAAAGTTATAATACGGATGGTGATCACAATGAGCTCACATCAAACGTAAATAATGGTCTTGAAATGAATAGCCATTCGGGGGAAATAGAAATCATTTCTGAAGAATCCATAACAGAAGTTAAAGGGCCTGACATGACAAAATCCTTTGAAGGGTCAGATATCCATTTAATTGAAGAAGAGATAATTAGTGATGAGATAGCCCCCCAGATACAAGAAGTTGAAACCCAATCCACCGGGGAAGAAACTCAAATAATTGATCATCAGCAGTCGCCCGAACTGCATGATAAATTGCAAATACAGTTTTCCCTGATTGATAAATTTATCCGTGAAAATCCCCGCATAGTCCCTTATGAAAATTATGTCCGTAATGAAGACATTTCCATAGAAAGCGTTAAGGAACATGAAGGTTTTATGACAGATACCCTGGCGAAGATTTACATAAAGCAAGGAAATTATGCCAAGGCTATATTGGCATACGAGAAATTAAGCTTGAAATATCCGGAAAAAAGTACTTACTTTGCGGTTCAAATTTCAGAAATTAAGAAATATATTAATAAATCATAAATCGCGTTGTCATGTATACATTGATAATTGTAATAATACTTATTGTTTGCGTTTTACTTTTGATGGTAGTTCTGGTTCAGAATTCAAAAGGTGGAGGGCTTGCTTCAAACTTTGCAGGATCTAATCAGGTAATGGGCGTGAGAAGAACTGCTGATTTCTTAGAAAAAGCCTCCTGGAGTCTAGCGGCTCTTTTATTGGTATTGAGTGTTTTGGCAAGTTGGGCCATTGAAAAGCCACAAGAACAAAACCAAACAAGAATTGAAAAACAAATTGACAATGGATTGCCTTTGCCAAATGCTCCTGCAAATACTACCAAAGATTTTAATACTAAATAGAATTCAAATACAAAGATAAAAATAGATGAAGTGTCAGTATGTCATATTACTGACACTTTTTTTATTTCTGATATTTTTTTAGGAAAAATTTAATAATTATCTGTATTTCATTAACTTAGACATTTATTTTATAGAATTTCTGAAAGATTACAGATTACTTTTCTGAAATAATGTCTATAGTTTAAGTGTAAATCATCGAAATAAGTAAATGGCACAATATATGTAATTCGCCAATCAGAATTTATCAATGAATGTTTAACCAAAAAAGATAAGAATATGTCAGTAGTAAAAATTAAACCTTTAGCCGATAGGGTTCTTGTTGAGCCTCAGGCAGCTGAAGAAAAAACAAAAAGTGGTATTATTATTCCCGATTCCGCGAAAGAAAAACCTCAGAAAGGAACTGTTGTTGCAACAGGACCTGGTACCAAGGATGATAAAATGGAAGTAAAAGTTGGGGATACTGTTCTCTATGGTAAATATGCAGGAACAGAATTAACCTTAGAAGGCAAAGACTATCTCATCATGAGACAATCGGATATTCTTGCCGCACTTTAATTTTATTAATATCATGTAATTTGTAAAAACCTAATAGATATGGCTAAAGAGATTAAATTCAATATAGAGGCCCGTGAGCTTCTAAAAAAAGGTGTTGACAAACTTGCCAATGCTGTAAAAGTAACACTTGGACCTAAAGGTCGTAATGTAATTCTTGATAAAAAATTTGGCGCACCTTCAGTTACAAAAGACGGTGTTACCGTTGCGAAAGAAATAGAACTTGAAGATCACTTTGAAAATATAGGTGCGCAACTTGTGAAAGAAGTAGCTTCCAAAACAGCTGATAATGCAGGCGATGGTACAACCACAGCCACCGTTTTAGCACAGTCAATTATAACTGTAGGTTTAAAAAATGTTACAGCCGGAGCTAATCCAATGGACCTGAAACGTGGTATAGATAAAGCCGTGATCAAAGTTATAGAAAACCTGAAAAAACAATCACAATCTGTAGGTGAAGACAGTGAAAAAATTAAACAGGTAGCTTGCATTTCTGCAAACAACGATGAGGAAATAGGGAAACTTATTTCAGAAGCAATGCAAAAAGTTAAAAAAGAAGGTGTAATAACAGTAGAGGAAGCTAAGGCAACCGAAACAACAGTCGAAATTGTAGAAGGGATGCAGTTTGACCGCGGTTATATTTCAGCCTATTTTGTAACCGATACAGAAAGAATGGAAGCTGTTCTTGAAAATCCTATGATTCTTTTATTCGACAAGAAAATATCGACGATGAAAGATCTGCTACCGGTTCTTGAACCAGTGGCTCAATCGGGTCGTCCTTTGTTGATAATTGCTGAGGATGTTGATGGTGAGGCACTGGCAACACTTGTAGTAAACAAATTACGTGGTTCATTAAAAATAGCTGCTGTTAAAGCACCTGGATTTGGTGATCGCAGAAAAGAGATGCTTGAAGATCTTGCTTGTCTGACCGGAGCAGTCGTTATTTCTGAAGAAAAAGGCCTTACCCTGGAAGGTGCAAAATTGGATATGCTTGGCAAATGTGAAAAAATTACCATTGATAAGGAAAATACTACCATTGTGAATGGCGCCGGTGAAAAAAAGAATATACAGTCACGGATAAAACAAATTAAATCCCAGATTGAAAATACAACGTCTGATTACGATAAAGAAAAACTTCAGGAAAGATTGGCAAAATTGGCCGGAGGAGTTGCTGTACTTTATGTGGGTGCTGCTTCTGAAATCGAAATGAAAGAAAAGAAAGATCGTGTTGAGGATGCTTTGAATGCAACACGTGCCGCCGTTGAAGAAGGTATTATCCCTGGGGGCGGAGTCGCATATATTCGTGCAATTAAAGCTCTCGATGGACTGAAAGGAAGCAATGAAGATCAGACAACAGGTGTACAAATTATCAGACGCGCACTGGAAGAGCCTTTAAGACAAATTGTTGAAAACGCTGGCATGGATGGTGCTGTTGTTGTTCAGAAAATAAAAGAAAATGAAGGTGACTATGGTTATAATGCCAACACCGATAAATATGAAAACCTATTAAAAGCCGGAGTAATTGATCCTACAAAAGTTGCACGTATTGCACTGGAAAATGCAGCTTCAATTGCAGGAATGTTCTTAACTACCGAATGTGTGGTTGCTGAGATTCCTTCCGAATCACCTGCAATGCCCCAAATGGGTGGCGGTGGAATGGGCGGCATGATGTAATAATTATACACTATTACAAAATTAAAAACCCTTCTCTGATTATTCGGAGAAGGGTTTTTTATGGATCAATTTATATTTCTTATTATTCAATAATAAATTGTAAATCAAGCGTTTGAGCATTATTCAGTTTATCGTATGCCGTAACCCTGATTTTGTTGTTTCCCTTTGGAAAGTTCTTAATAATACCTTGATATTCCTGAGCAACACCATTGTTGATGCTAATTGTCATATGCTGAAAACCTACTATTTTATCCGTCGCTGTAATGAATAATACTGTGTAAGAAGGATAAACTGAAATACTATTTTCTATACGTAATGGAGATGTTCCAAACATAAAGGAAATTTCAGGGCCGGTATTATCCAATTTAAAACCAAACGATTTTGAACTTGTATTACCAACATTGTCAAATCCGGTATAATCAATAATATTATAACCGTCTCTTTCAATAGTGAAGGCAGAGATATAATCTTTAGGATCTCCGCCGTTAAGAGTATACTGAATTTGACTGATCCCAGATTCAGAGTCACTTCCCTTAAGAACTATTTTTGTCTTATTATTAATAAAGACAGTGTCTCTTGTCCTAAATTCTGGACCTAAATAAGTATGCGACAATTCGGGACCTGTAAGATCTATATAGGGGATTGTGGTTCTGTCATTTGCAGTCTGACTGTTTGATCGGTTATTTACATTATCAACGGCAAAAGATTTAATAACCAAATTACCGGAAGTTTGCGTCATAAAGACAGGCTTTTCATATAGCTTGTATTCACCGTTATTTATTGAATACCTCACTTCCTTAATACCGCTTTTATTGTCGAAGGAGGTTAGCTTTAATTGGGCTTTCCCTGATGAATATTCTTTCCCATTCGATAAGAAACTGTTGCCAACGATCTCTTCAATAATAGTAGGGGGCGCTATATCGACATAAAAAGTGTAACTATGTTTTTCTTCCTGATTACCTACCTTATCCATTGCATAATATTGAATGGTATGTTCTCCTTGAGTAATTAAAGCGGTTGCAATTGGGGAAGTATAAGTATTAAACCTTCCACTATCCAGTGAATAATAAATTTTAGATGGAATGGAAGCTCCGTTTTCAGTTTCCAATTCAATTCTGGATCTTCCGGAAAGTATATCTTCATATTTGTCTCCTTTGATATCGAGTTTGGTTATTGGAGCTGTTTTGTGGTATACAAGCTTATGTTCCAGCAGTCTTTCAACGTTGCCTACGTTATCAACCGAATAGTATTTTAAAATATATTCTCTTTCTTCACTTAAGGAAATAGGAGCGGTGTAAGGTTTAAAAGGAGCACCATCAAGAGAATAATAAATGTTTTCTACTCCAGACAATGCATCGGTTGCTGACAAAGAAACCTGGGTATCACCTCCAAGATGAACTTTCCCTTCCGAAATATAATGCGTTGTTTTACCGTAATCGATTTTTGTAACCGGGGCAGCGCTGTCCGCATATACTTCAAAAACGATATCCCGCAAAGGATACACTGTTTTCTTTGTATTTGTGTCAACTGCAGAGGGAGAGCGAAGGGAATTGTAACCCTCTGCATCAAAATACATAGGATTTGTATAATTCGCAGACATCACACTTTTTAATCGTTGTTTATCAGAATTTTTATCAGGCGAAGTTGACAACCAGAGAAAAACAGGTAAATTTTTCTGTATGTATAGTTTTCCTTCCGGGGATACAAACATTTTTTTGGGATGATTCAGTATTTCCTGAGAAAAAACAGAAACGCATGTCAGTATAAATGTCAAAAGAATAAAATGCCTTAGCATAATATAAAATATTAATTAATGTGCTATAAGATATGGAAAATTAAAGAAAATTCAAAAGAATTATTGTGGAACATGGCTGATATACTTAAAAGGTAAGCTGGTCATATCAGCATATTCTTCGCCTGATTCTTTCATTTCAAAGTCGTCTTCATAATAATACCATTCAATATTAACCTTTTTACCCTTTAACGGAATTCTTGTAATAATGTTAAAAATTTCATTAATGGCTCTTTGAGATGCAGAATTAAAATAATCTACCTTAATTTTGAAAGTACTTTCTTCGTTTGGATCTGCAACATATTGCTCGAGCCAGGAATAAACCGGGGCATAAAATTCAATGACATCTTCAGGTAATGATCTGCCGCTGAGTTCAAATGTTCCCTTTTCTTTATCAAACATTATTTCAGGATTGTCGTCCGATCCTGGGATTAAAAGTGGTTCCATAATTTTGAATTTCTATTGTAGATAAATCATTTTCAGCCAATGTATTGTTCAATTTTACTCATAAAAGTTTTTAGATCGATAGGTTTCGAAATGTAATCATCAGCTCCCGCCTTGAAGGCTTCTTCAGTATCATCTTCAAAATTCATAGCCGTCTGAACGATAATCGGAATGTCATTTCTTATTTTCTTAATAGTTCGTGTGGCTTCGTACCCATTCATGCGAGGCATATTTATATCCATAAGTATAAGATCGACCTCATTGCTTTTTATAAAATCAATCGCCTCCTGACCATCTTTAACGCGCACCAGGTTTGCTTTTGTATTTTTAAGAACTTCGACAAGTAAAAAATAGTTAATATCTGTGTCTTCTGCAATCAATATTGTCTTTGATTGCCAGTTAATTTGAGAAACCGATTTTTCTTTTGAAGCCGCTACTGCATATCGCAAACCAATAATAAGGATATCATCAAGTTGGGGACGGTTACCCCGCCAATCGCTCAAAGTCCTTTCCAAAATATCGTGTTGTTCATCCATAGGCCGGGTATGCATCTTCAGAATTAAATCCCGAAATTGTTCTGAAAGGAATTTCATTCCTTTGCTACCACCAAATTGGTCGATATATCCATCCGAAAACATGTATATTCTATCATCATTTTTAAGGTCAAATTCGTGCCTTGTAAAAGGTAAGTCCCGCTTCTGGTGAAAACTTACGGGCATTTTATCGGGCCGGAACTCAATTATTTTTCCTTCACGCAATAAATACAACGGACTATTTGCACCTGCATATTGAATTTTTTTATGTTCAGGGTCGAGAATAGCAATGGTAATATCCATTCCATCTTTGGGATCATTTAAATTTCCTGTTTGATGCAACGAAGAGATAACCATTTCCCTTAGTTGATTTAAGATCTCATCAGCATTTAGAGAACTTATATGTTTGTTAATTACTATTTTGTTGACGATTTCATTTAGATAAGCTACTCCGAGCATACTCATAAAGGCTCCGGGAACTCCATGACCGGTACAGTCAGCAACAGCAATTATAAGAATACCGTCTTTGCTGGTAACCCAGTAAAAGTCGCCACTTACAATATCTTTAGGTTTAAATAGCACAAAATAATCTTTGAAATTGTTTTTGAAAACTTCTTCCGGTGGTAATACTGCTTTTTGAATTCTACGGGCATATTGGATACTATCGGTAATTTTCTTGGTCTGCTTTTTTGCCAGTTCACTTTGAATTTCGATTTCACTTTTCTGGTGTTCGATCTTCGCGTTTTGTTCTTTTAATAAGAAATTTGCTTTTTTCTTTTGATTGAACTGCCAATAGATCAATACAAGGATGAAAAGGGATAAAGAAATCACGATGAGAAATGATATTTTCTCAGTCTTCCAGACCTTTTGCGCCGATTCCATGCGAGCAGCCTGTTCCTTAACTTCCAGAGCTTTTAGTTGATTCTCTTTGTTCATTAATTCATTCTGCAGATTTATTTCATGATTTATCTGCAGCACTTCACCCAAAGTATCTAAGGTATTTTTTAGCTCTTTTTCTTTTACAAGTACTTTATTTTCAACTTCTTTCGTTTTATTTGCCATAGCATCCATCTGTTGTTTTTGAAGATGTTTCGCGATGGTGTTGTATTTTTCAAAATACCCGGCTGCCGCTTCACTCTGACCAAGCTTTTCGAAATTCTCTCCAAGAATTTTATAACACGATTTTGCGATTTCAAGATCATTGATTTCAATGGCCTTTTCCAGTCCTTTCTGTGCTCTGATATTTGATTCAGAATAATTTTCCAGGGATTGGAAAGAATTTGCAAGATTTAGATAATCGGATGCAGCATCATTTACATTTTTGGTTTCCAGATTAATGGAAAGACTTTTTCCAAAATAATCAATGGCCTTTTGAAAATTCTGTTTTTCTGAATAAATAACCCCGAGGTAATTGTAAATTACCCTCATGGCATTTTTATTTCCCAACTCTTTATTTAGATCTACTGAACGCTCAAAATATTTGATGGCTTCATTCTGGTTTTGCGACTGCCAATATAAATAGCCGAGTTTATTAAGACTTTTGGCAAGCTCAACTTTATTACCGTCTTTTTCGTATTTTATGCACAACGTTTTATTTTGTTCAATTTGCTCTGAAGCCGGGTCTCCGGCACCATAGATTAATGGAATAAGAATTAATAGCAGTGCGTTGATAATAAGAGGAAACCCCCTGTAAAGCATTAATTTCCTCATTTCTTTTTTTTAACTGAAGTTACAAGAAGATGAGAGAATTTACGAAGCAGCAGTTAATGACATATATCACCTAATGTTAATGATACAAATCACCAGCAATTAATTATTCTTTAACCTTAACTCATTGTGTTTAAGGAATTCTCTTTCCTGCGTGAAGTTGAGAAAAGGATGGTGGCTGGATAATGTTTCTACCTTTTGAGTCAAGGTTTCAACAAATCTTTTATAGCTATTGGTATTAAGATGTCGGGGTCGATGATTCATCGCCACGTTGAGTTTCTGTATTTCGGTTGCTAATTTACGGGAAATGTCATTAATAAAAATGGCGGAAAATAGGTCCCAGATATAATCGATGGCTGCTTCTGATGGATGAATCATATCTTCTGCATAGAACCTGTAATCGCGCAATTCATCCATAAAAATCTCATAGGCGGGGAAATAATATATGCCGGAGCATTCGTTCTGAAGTTTTGCAATTGTCAGGATTAAGGCTGCTTTACTTCGTTGGTTTTCGATTGCTCCATCTTTAAAATGCCTGATAGGACTCACAGTGAAGATAAATTTAACAAGTGGATTTATCTTTCTAAGATTAATAATTGACGCTTTAAGTTGTTCAAATGAATTCTCAACAGAAGAAAATTCTCTTTCAAAATTTGTTGCCGGCAGTTTATGGCAATTAGCCACCACCTGACCAGTTGTTTTTAATTTAAACATCCAGGATGTGCCTAAGGTTATAAAAACAAAATCGGCATTTCCAATATAATCATGGGCAAGAGTGAAGCGTTCATTTATTAATTCGACGCATATATCAGGATCGACATCTGAAAAAACAGTATAATGAGCATAACTGAACCACAATTCATTATAAAAAGATAAATCGTTTTTTTGGAACGACTGTTTTTCGAGTAGAAGATTAATGCTGTTTGCCAAAGACACCGGGTTGTATAAAACTCCAAAAGGATTGATACACGTATCAAACTTTAATTCACGCATCTTTTTTCCAATATTCTCGACAAAACAGGAGCCTAAAAAAAGAAGCTTCGAACGATAGTCGATGGCGAAATCGGGGAGAGGTATGTCGATCTTTGTAAAAAATGCAGACATATACAACAAATCAGAATTTTAACATTGAATATTCAACCAATTAATAATGGCTTCTAAGATTTTCTCCTTTTCGATATCGTTATGAAGCTCATGATAAGCTCCTTCCCATTCGATAAAAGTAGTTCTTTCACTGGCATTTTGAACAAAATCGCGGGATGTTTGACACGAAATAAAATTGTCTGCACTTCCATGCATCAGCAAAAAAGGAACATTGATTTTATAAATGCTTCGGGAAGCCTTAATCGCAGCTGCATTTGTTTGATTTAGCAATTTAATTCCCATTTTCCTGGAGATCATTGGATCGTTCCTATAGAGGTATACTGCTTTTAAATCTCTTGAAATATCTTCAGCTTTTAAGCCGGTTTGGATCAAAAACCCTGGGGCTATTTGCATTAAATAGGGAATTAAAAGTGACTGATATGCGGGGTTTTTTTTAATTGGCTTAAGCCACGGTGAAGTAACAATAAGACCCTGGATGAAAGGCGATCCCGAAATAGTATAATTAAGTGCCAGATTGCCTCCGAATCCTTGTCCGTAAATAAAAACTGGAATTGACGGAAACATTTGAATCCCTTGATTTACAATTGACTCGATATCTTTCAGGAAATCAGGATAATTGGCGGCAAATCTTTTTTTTCCTCCAGATCGGCCATGGTTTCTAAGATCAAAGAAGAGAACTGCAAAATCCTTCTCAACCAATTGTTCTGCCAACCATTGATACCTGTTGCAATGTTCTCCGATACTATGAATAAGTATAACGAGTGCTTTTGGATTATAATAGGGAACCAGGCATTGAGCAAATAAATTGATTCCGTCGAATGTTTTTAAAATAAAATCTGAAGGTTCAATTTCTATTTGTTTGCGTAAAACATCACCCTTTAACATTTCTATAAATTATACGATATTATATATTGTATTCAGGTTGCAAGTTACGGAATATTGTAATTGATTTTTAACAAACATTTGATCCAAGAAATTAATGATATACGGATATAAACAAAATGAATGGCTCATTATATGTTTTGATTCCCTGAGGTATATTAATCGTGTTAGCCATTGTTTTACTTGGAAATCTCGTGAGGCTATTTTGTTATGAAATCAATATTTCTTTTGAGGCCCGCATATTTTGCTCTTTTTACAGCCGATTTACTGAAAAGTTCATCGTATTGTTCCTTGGTCAGGTTTTGCCAGTCACTATGTTTCATCTGAACCAGGGAGGGTGAAGGTTTAAATTCAGCAATATTGTGAGATATGGCTTTTTTGTTCCACGGGCAAACATCCTGACAGATGTCGCATCCAAATATCCTGTTTTTGAATTTACCTTTCAGGTCTTCCGGCATTTGTCCTTTATTTTCGATTGTCCAATACGAAATACATAAATTACTGTCAATTTCCCGCGGTGCAACAATTGCCCCTGTTGGGCAAGCCTGTAAACATTTTGTGCATGATCCGCAAAAATCATGAATAGGATTACCGTATTCGAGTTCTATGTCTGTAATTATTTCGCCGATAAAAACAAATGATCCGTAATGGGGAGAGATCAGATTTGCATTTTTACCGATCCAACCTAATCCGGACTTTGCCGCCCAAGCCCTTTCTAAAATAGGTGCAGAATCAACAGCAATTTTAATCTTCGATTGGGGAAAATATTTAAGAATGAAGAGTTGCAAAGTTTTAAGTCTTTTTTTTATCACAGTGTGATAATCCTGACCATAAGCATATTTTGAAATTACCAGGTTTTGGTCTTCATCTGGTTCTAACGGGGTATAATAATTGAGAAGTACTGTGATTATAGATTTTGCACCTGGTAAGAGTAGTTGAAGATCCGTTCTTTTTTCGAAATAGTTTTCCATGTATTGCATCCCTGCATTCATGCCAAGAAACAGCCAGTCTTTCAGCCGTTCGGCATCTTCCTGGAGATGGCTGGCAGGAGCAAAACCACAAGCTATAAATCCTAAATTAAGGGCTTCCTGCCGGATAGCCTGACTGAATTCTTTATGATTAGGGATCATACTGATCAAACAAAACCCAATTTAAAGCAAGGGCGTATTAAAATTGTTTGCAGGAAATAATTTTCAGAGTTTTTTCTTTACTTCAAACTCTTCAAAACCTTCAAGTATATCTCCGACTTTTATGTCATTAAAGCGATCAATATTCAATCCGCATTCCAGTCCACTGACAACTTCCTTTGCCTCGTCTTTAAAACGTTTCAGAGAACCCAGTTTGCCGGTAAAGATAACAATACCATCACGTATTACCCTGATTTTCGCATCGCGTCGGATTTTGCCTTCTTTTACAATACAACCGGCAACTGTACCAACCTTAGTGACATTAAAAACCTCAATAATTTCGAGGGTAGCTGTTATTTCTTCCCTGATTTCAGGCGACAACATGCCTTCCATAGCAGATCGGATTTGATCAATGGCATCATAAATTATGGAATACATCCGCACATCAATTTGTTCCTTTTCTGCAAGCTTACGAGCGCTGAGGGATGGACGCACCTGGAAACCAACAACAATTGCGTTCGAAGCGGCAGCAAGCAAAATATCACCTTCGGAAATCTGACCAACTGCCTTGTGAATAATATTTACCTGAATTTCAGGAGTTGAAAGTTTAATAAGGGAATCAGATAGAGCTTCTACCGATCCATCAACATCACCCTTGACGATAACATTGAGTTCCTGGAAATTTCCGATAGCAATACGCCGGCCAATTTCGTCAAGCGTTATATGTTTTTGAGCACGCAAGCCCTGTTCACGTTGCAATTGTTCTCTTTTGTTTGCGATTTCCTTTGCTTCTCTTTCGCTTTCCATAACATTAAACTTATCGCCAGCCTGTGGAGCTCCGCTAAGTCCCAGAACGAGTACCGGAGTTGATGGTCCGGCTTCAAGAATAACTTTGCCACGTTCGTTATACATGGCTTTTACCTTACCCATATGAGTACCGGCCAACAATATATCCCCAATGCGTAAAGTTCCGGCCTGCACCAGAATAGTTGCAACATAACCCCTTCCTTTATCAAGAGAAGATTCAACAACTGTACCCAGGGCTCTCTTATTGGGATTCGCTTTTAAATCAAGCATCTCGGCTTCAAGTAAAACTTTTTCCAATAGATCTTCAACATGTACTCCCGTTTTTGCCGATAATTCCTGCGATTGGAATTTGCCACCCCAGTCTTCAACGAGGATGTTCATTTTGGCTAAAGATTCTTTTATTTTTTCAGGATTCGAGGAATGTTTGTCAATTTTATTAATTGCGAATACCATAGGCACTCCCGCTGCCTGGGCATGATTAATTGCCTCGATTGTTTGTGGCATGACGCCGTCATCTGCTGCCACAACAATAATGGCCACATCGGTTATTTGTGCACCACGGGCACGCATTGCTGTAAAAGCTTCATGGCCCGGTGTGTCAAGGAATGTAATACTTTTGCCATTTTCGCGCTCTACACTGTAGGCGCCTATGTGTTGAGTAATACCACCTGCTTCACCTGCAATAACGTTTGCATCTCTAATATAATCAAGTAATTTTGTTTTACCATGGTCGACATGTCCCATCACGGTGACTATTGGTGAACGAGGTTCTAATTCATCTTCAGAGTCTTCTTCTTCATGAATTGATTCCTGTACTTCAACACTTATAAATTCGACTTTATTACCAAATTCTTCCGCAACGAGCGACATCGTTTCAGCATCGAGCCGTTGATTGATTGAAACAAACAATCCTAGATTCATGCATGTTGCAATAATATCTGTTGCCGGAACATCCATCAGAGATGCCAACTCATTTACTGAAACAAATTCAGTAACCTGAATTACATGCTTGGCTTCTTCCTTTTTTATATTATCCTCTATAAGACGTTGGCTCACAGCGTCCCTTTTCTCACGACGGTATTTGGAACCTTTGGATTTACCTTTGGAGGTCAAACGTGCAAGCGTATCCTTAATCTGCTTTGCAACATCTTCTTCACTGATTTCCTGTTTCAGTGATTTTTTCTTGCGTTTTTTCTTAGATTTATCTTTATCTAATTCAACAGTGACTTTCGCTTTATTAACATCAAGCTGAACTTTTTCCTTGTCTTTTTTAATTCTCTTCCTTTTCCTCTTTTTGTCGTTGCCCGGTTTATCCAGGATATTATTTTTCTGGTCCGATTGAAGATCCATTTTCCCAATCACTGTAGGGCCATTAAGCCTTTCAACTTTGGGGCGGATTGTTTCAATTTCAGGAGTTTCAATACCCTCAACTGATATCAGATCATCATTTTCTGAGACGGCTGAATTAATCTGTTTAGGTCTTGTTTTATCAACCTGCCGGGCTTTTCTTTCTTTATCTTTTTGCTCTTTTGTCTTCTTTGCAGGCCTTGTGCGCTGATTCATTGCATCTAAATCAATTCTGCCTACAACCTTAACCTGAGGTTCTTCTTCTACCGGCTCATCGTCAATAATAATTGGTTCTAATTCCGGGATCTCTTCCTCTGTTATTACTTCTTTTTTATGAGCTTTGGCAGATTCTTTATGCTCTTTTATTTCCGGTTTTGGTTCTTCTACTGCGACTTCATCATGGACGGATTTTTTTAAAGTCTTTTTCTTTTCTTCAAGGTCAATCTTGCCAATTACATTGAGTTTTATATCTTTCTCAAGATTCTTTTCAGTTTCTGTTTCAAACAATTGTTTTGAAACATTGTGATCTTTTATAAAGACTTCATCCTGCTCTTGGGGAAGATCGGATTCTGTTTCCCGAACAGCATCACCAATGGAAATTGTTTGTTGTTTCTCCCTTAGATGGCGAAGGTTAACTTTCTCGGATTCTTTCTTAATTGTCAAATCTGAACTGAATTCCTCCTGAAGTAAATTATAATGCTCGGGTGCAATTTTAGTATTCGGGTCCGAATCTATTTTTACACCCTTTTTTTGGAGAAATTCAACTATTGAGGAAATACCCACGTTAAATTCTCTTGCAATTTTGCTCAACCTTGTAAGCTTGGTATCCGTCATAAAAAAATCTATGTTACTATCAAAGTTTTTGAAATAATCGACATTTCGCTAATATAACGATTACGTCTTATTATTCAAATTCTGCTTTTAATATTTTAATCACTTCCTTGATGGTTTCTTCTTCAAGATCAGTGCGTTTTGCTAAGTCCTCAATCGGAAGTTCCAAAACACTCTTGGCGGTATCACATCCAATTGCCTTTAATTCATCCAGAATCCAACCTTCGATTTCATCTGCAAATTCATCGAGTGTAACATCTTCATCATCGTCTGTACCTTCGCGGTATACATCAATTTCATATCCTGTTAGCTGACTGGCAAGTTTGATATTTAAGCCGCCTTTACCAATCGCAAGCGACACCTCATTCGGTTTAAGATATACCTCAGCTCTTTTGGTAACGGAATCGATCTTAATGGAAGTAATCTTCGCAGGACTGAGTGCTCTGGTAATAAACAATTGATTGTTATTTGTAAAATTTATTACATCGATGTTTTCGTTTTTCAATTCTCGCACAATTCCGTGAATTCTTGACCCCTTCATCCCAACGCAGGCACCAACAGGATCAATTCTTTCATCGTACGATTCAACAGCTACCTTGGCTCTTTCACCCGGTACGCGAACAATTTTTTTAATGGTAATTAATCCGTCAAATATTTCCGGAACTTCCAGTTCGAAGAGTCTTTCAAGGAATATTGGTGATGTCCTGGACAAAATAATCAGAGGGTTGTTATTTCTCATTTCTACTCTTACAACAACAGCGCGGATTGTATCACCTTTGCGAAAATAATCGGAAGGTATTTGTTCTGATTTCGGAAGGATTATTTCATTGCCCTCTTCATCCAAAATCAGGATTTCCCGTTTCCATACCTGATATACTTCACCTGTAATGATATCGCCAATACGGTCTTTGTATTTAAGATAAACATTGTTTTTTTCCAAATCAAGAATCCGTGCAGTAAGATTCTGCCTTAATGCCAGGATAGCCCTTCTTCCAAAACTTGCAAATTTAACTTCATCCGTAACATCTTCTCCAACTTCGTAATCACCATCAATTTTTTTTGCCTGAGACAATGCGATCTGACGGTTTGGATCTTCCACCAGACCATCATCTACAACTTCCCGGTTTCTCCAAATTTCGAAATCACCCTTGTCAATATTTATAATTACGTCGAAATTTTCATCGGTGCCAAACATTTTCTGAAGCATACTGCGGAATACATCTTCAAGAACAGAAATCATAGTGGCCCTGTCGATATTCTTCAGATCTTTAAATTCCGAAAATGTCTCAATCAGATTAAGATTTTCCATAAAACTTATTTTTATTCTTTCCTTTTATATTTTTACTACAATTTTCACTTTATTAACGTCAGCGTAATTAAATTCTCTTTTTTCAGGCATCGTTTGTTTTTTGCCTTTTATCTTTTTTTGCTCTTCTATAATGAAACCATTTACATCGGCCTCGGTTAATTTACCTGTTAGTTTTGACCCATTGCCCAGAAAAACTTCTATTTCACGTCCGATGTTTTTCAGGTATTGGGGTACCACTTTAAGAGGTTCTCCCAATCCGGGCGATGAGACTTCCAATTCAAAATCAGCTTCTTCCCTGTCCAATCCCGATTCTATTGCCCGGCTGAGTTGGACGCATTCCCTGATATTTAAGCCCTTCAAACTATCGACCAGCAATGTTATTTTATTTGAAGGACTGATGATAAGTGAGACTACAAAAATCTCATTCTTTTCGGTCAGTTCCCGGATCAGACCTTCTATTTTTGACCGTTCAATCATTTATCAGCAATAAAATAGGGGACTCATGTCCCCTAACGCAAAAAATCTTTTTAGTGATGCAAAAATATAAAATATTAAGATAAACAACAAAATATTGTGAATCAATTCAAAAGATTTTAGTCAAATAGGAATTTTATCAGAAAATTTTTTTGAGAAATGGATGGATATTCTTACTTAAGAATGCGAATTACGAATTATATAAAGCGAATCTAATTTAACCGCAAAGTTCGTTAAGAAAAATACGCAAAGCACGCCAAGTTTTATATTTACACTTCATAGCACTAATTGAATTTCAGATCCATTATTTATATGATGGCATATTTTTTATTATTCAGAGGTATGATCTTATATTGATTATTAAATTATTCAAATTATTTCTTGGCGTTCTTCGTCCCGCCTTAGGCGGGATTCTTTGCGGTTTATTTTTTTTCAACACTTAATTCGAATTAATAATGTGTCTTTATCTTTAAATATATTGTTAGGTAGTTATTGATAATTCTGATTTATCTTGAGTTTAAAACTTTTATGTCCAATGATCAGGATTCTCAATACTTTTGTCAATCAATCATTCACCATTTTTGTCTTGCCTAAAAAATGATCAATAAAAGAAAAATAATAAACGATCCGGTACATGGTTTTGTCACCATTCCATCCGATTTTATCTTCGATTTGATAGAACATCCTTATTTTCAGCGGCTAAGAAGAATCAAACAGCTTGGTTTAACACATTATGTTTTTCCGGGAGCTACGCATACAAGATTCCAGCATACAATCGGCGCTTTGCATTTAATGTCGTTGTCCATCGAAAGTTTAAGAAACAAAGGAGTACTGATTTCGGATAAGGAAGAAGAAGCTGTGCTGGCTGCAATATTATTGCACGACATAGGTCATGGACCTTTTTCGCATGCATTGGAAGAAAGTATTATTTCTGGTATATCTCATGAGTATCTTTCACAAATATTGATGGAGGAACTTAATAATCAGTTTGATCACAGATTGGACCTGGCAATTGAAATTTTTAACGACAGGTACTCCAAGAAATTTCTTCATCAGCTAGTGTCAAGTCAACTTGACATGGACCGTCTTGATTATATAAAACGCGACAGCTTTTTCAGCGGAGTGACTGAAGGGACAATAGGTACCGATCGTATCATAAAAATGCTGAATGTTTCAAACGATTCTTTGGTAGTAGAAAAAAAGGGGATTTATTCTGTAGAAAAATTTTTAATTGCTCGCAGACTGATGTATTGGCAGGTTTATTTTCATAAAACAGTGATTGCTTCCGAGAATTTGCTTGTCAACATGCTAAAACGTGCAAAATATATTGCCAATTCAGATACTAATTTATATGCGACGCCTCCGTTGGCTTTTTTCCTATTTAATGAAATCAATACTGAAAATTTTCACAAAAATTCTGAAAGAGTAATCGAAAGGTTTATTCGATTGGATGATTCGGATATTATTGCTTCAGCAAAGGAATGGACAACCCACAATGACAAGGTATTGTCGCTGCTTGCCCAGAATCTTATCAATCGGAACCTGCCAAAAGTTAAGATCATAGATCAGCTGGTTGACCCTCGGAAATTAGACCAGATTTCAGAAAATATCTGCATGAGATATGATTTAACCAAAGAGGATTCTCTATATTTCATATTTATCGGAGAAATATCAAACAATGCATTTAGCAGCAGTGAGGGAATGGTTCAAATTCTCATGAACAATGGTGAGACAAAAGATATTTCAGAAGTTTCTGACATACTGAATGTTCCCTATCTTCAGAAATCTGAAAAAAAATATTTTATATGTTTTCCAAAGGATTGTGGAGTATAAATTATATTACCTACTTTTGCACCCAAAATTTCAAAGATGGAATTTACAGCTCAAATGATTGCCGATTTCCTGAAAGGAACAATTGAAGGGGATTCCAAAGTAACAGTGACAAATATTTCACGGATCGAAGAGGGTAAAAAGGGGACCCTTGCATTCCTGGCGAATCCAAAATATTCAAAATATTTATACACTACTGAAGCCTCCATAATTTTGATAAACCGGGATTTGAAACTTGAACTAGATGTAAAATCTACGCTTATTCGCGTGGATGATGCCTATCAGGCTTTTGCTTCCTTACTCAATTTATATGCAAGTTCAATTCCGCAAAAAAAAGGGATTGAGCCAAATTCATTTATTAGCAATACAGCTACTTTGGGCTCCGATTGTTATGTAGGATCATTTGCATATATCGCTGATAATGTTAAAATTGGAAACAAAGTCAAAATCTATCCCCAGGTTTTTCTGGGTGAAAATGTAATCATAGGTGACAATACTGTTATTTATCCTGGGGTTAAAATATACCATGATTGCAGCGTAGGAAGTGATTGTATTATACATGCAAGTACAGTTGTCGGTTCAGATGGTTTTGGATTTGCCCCCGGCGAAGGAGTCTATCAGAAAATACCGCAAATAGGGAATGTAATTATTGAAAACAATGTTGAAATAGGGTCAAATGTTTCTGTCGATAGAGCAACTATTGGTTCTACAATTTTGCGAAATGGTGTTAAACTCGATAATCTGATTCAGATTGCCCACAATGTGGAAATTGGGGAAAATACCGTAATTGTTGCTCAAACAGGAATTGCAGGATCAACAAAAATCGGTAAAAATTGTTTAATCGGGGCACAGGTTGGAATTGTCGGACATATTACCATAGCCAATGACGTTAAAATTGGTGCCAAATCCGGAGTTTCGCATAATATAACCACAGAAGGAGAAATACTCCTTGGCGCTCCGGCCGATAAGATAATGAATACTAAAAAATCTATGATATTGATAAAAAAACTACCGGAATTATATAACAGGCTCAGTGAACTGGAAAGAGAATTAAAAAAAATTTCCGAAAACAGCAGTAATTTGAGCAATAGCTAATTCATAAGTTTTTTATAAATTGCGCACTCTTAATTTTTAAATATTCACAGTATAAATAAGATATGGCTGAAAAGCAAAAAACAATTTCAAAAGAAGTAAGTCTAAAAGGCAAAGGCCTTCACAGTGGGAAAGAAGTAAAACTTATCTTTAAACCGGCAGATATAAATACCGGTTATCGTTTCAAGAGAATTGATATCGATCAACAACCTGTAATTAAGGCACTTGCTGAAAACGTAGTAAATACTGCACGCGGTACAACTATTGAAGAAGGCGGCGTACAGATAATGACAATTGAACATGTATGCGCTGCTCTATATGGCTTAGGAATTGATAATGTTATCATTGAACTTGATGGTCCTGAAGTTCCAATATTGGATGGTAGTTCCAGGTTTTTTGTTGAAGCGCTTAAACGGGCAGTTATTATCGAACAACAAGCCGACAGAGAGTATTATATTCTAAAACAAAAGGTGGTTTATACCGACGAAAAAAACGATATTGAGATTGTTGCCTACCCCGATGATAAGTTTAGTATTGACGTTCATATTGACTACAATTCGAAAGTTTTGGGAAATCAATATGCTGCCATTTCATCTATTCAGGATTTTGAATCCGAAATATCTTCCAGTAAGACTTTTGTCTTTCTGCATGAAATAGAAGCATTGGCTAAAAGTAACCTTATAAAAGGGGGTGATCTGGATAATGCAATTGTTATTGTAGATAGTCAAATCTCCCAACAGGAATTGGATAGACTGGCGGAGCTTTTTAATAAGCCTAAAATTGATATTCTTCCCGAAGGAATCTTAAACAATACTGAACTTACTTATCAAAATGAACCCGCGCGTCATAAATTGCTTGATGTAATTGGGGATATTTCTCTCATAGGATTACCCCTAAAAGCCAAGATAATTGCACGCAAACCGGGACATTTTGCAAATACCGAGATGGCAAAGATCATTCGGAAGATGGTCAAAAAAGAGTTGTCAAAACCGGTTGCCCCATATTATAATCCGAATGACATACCTTTGCTTAACATAAATCAAATTAAGAAAAGGTTGCCACACCGTCCACCATTTCTTTTGGTTGATAAAATCACATATATGGATGAGTGGACAGTTTGTGGAATCAAAAATGTGACAATGAATGAAGCCTTTTTTGTTGGACATTATCCGGAAGAACCAATAATGCCGGGAGTGCTTCAAATCGAATCTATGGCCCAAGTCGGCGGTATACTTTTGTTAAGCAGGGTACCCGATCCTGAAAATTACAGCCTATATTTTATGAAAATCGAAAATATACGGTTTAAACAAAAAGTTGTTCCCGGAGATACCCTTAATATCAGAATGAGGCTTTTAGAACCCATAAAGAGAGGTATTGGTGTGACTTTTGGCCAGATTTTTGTTGGCGATACACTCGTCATGGAAGGAAATTTTATGGCCCAGCTTGCAAGAAGGCAAGACGTTAAATAATTTTAGATAATAATAGTATAAAGTTCAATACTAATAATAATTAAAATGAATCAACCTTTAGCGAGTGTGCATCCTAAAGCCAGAATAGCAGAAGACGTTATTATAGAACCCTTCGTTACTATTTCAGAAGATGTTGAAATTGGTGCAGGCACCTGGATTGGACCGAACGCTACAATAATGGACGGTGCCAGAATAGGTAAAAATTGCAGGATATTTCCCGGATCAGTGATTTCTGCTGTGCCACAGGATTTAAAATTTCAGGGTGAAATAACTACGGCAGAAATAGGTGACAATACAACCATCCGTGAATGTGTTACCGTTAACAGGGGAACAAAAGCAAAAGATAAAACTGTAATCGGCGAAAATTGTTTAATTCAGTGTTATGTGCATATTGCTCATGATTCCAAAATAGGTAATAATTGCATATTTGGCGCTTATGCAGGAACTGCAGGTGAAGTGGAAGTACATGATTGGGCAATTATAAGCCCGGGTAGTCTGGTGCACCAATTCGTACGTATTGGTGCGCATGTTATGATCCAGGGATTAAGTAAAGTTTCAAAAGATGTTCCTCCCTATATTTTAGCCGGCAGAGACCCTCTTTCATATACGGGCATCAACTCGATCGGCCTGAGAAGAAGGAATTTTAAGAATGAAACTATTTATGAAATTCAAGAGATTTACCGGATTATCTATCAGCGTGGTCTGAATATTTCAGATGCAGTGCGATATATTGAAACGAATTTGCCTGCCTCTGACGAAAGAGACGAAATTGTACTTTTCATTCAGAATTCTAAGCGGGGTATAATCCGCGGTTATTTTGACGATAAAGAGGATTAATTTTTTCTCAAACTGTTCCAACCCAACGACATAATTTCTACAAAACTTCCATCGGGAGTAATTAAATAATTACCGTCTGATTTATTTGTAATATGTCCTATGACTGAAATTTCAGGGAGGGTCTTTACTTTATCAAAATCATTCAGCGAAACTGTAAATAGAAGTTCATAATCTTCTCCTCCATTCAAAGATATAGTAACAGGTTCGAGGTTTAATTCTTCGGCCATTACTTTTGTTTCATCAGCGATGGGAATTTTATCAGCGTATATTCTGCACCCCATTGATGAGGCAAGACATAGATGGGTGATTTCTGAGGATAGACCATCGGAAATATCAATCATGGAAGTAGGTTTGATGCCATTTTTATCCAGCAGATCAATGATATCTTTTCTTGCTTCGGGTTTCAATTGCCTCTCTAAAATATAATCATATTCCGATAAGTCGGGTTGAACATCGTGTGTCTGGTTAAAGATTCTTTTCTCGCGTTCCAAAAGCTGCAAACCCATAAATGAAGCCCCCAGGTTTCCTGTTACACAAATCAGATCATTTTCACGGGCGCCTGAACGGTAAACAAGTTTTTCTGCAGATGCCGTCCCAATTGCTGTTATGCTGATAGTCAATCCTGTTAATGAACTAGT
>Ga0182027_10003508_pt1 | contig 24803 bp, 21 predicted proteins | sample 712E1DmetaG_FD_121300 | JGI IMG/M metagenome (GOLD analysis project Ga0182027, IMG submission 121300) | Permafrost microbial communities from Stordalen Mire, Sweden - 712E1D metaG (Illumina Assembly) | ecosystem: Environmental > Terrestrial > Soil > Wetlands > Permafrost | place: Sweden... | reverse complement strand
CTCAACGGAGACCCGGGTCGGGCAGCCTTACCCCCGAGCGGCAGGAACGCGAGATCGCCGGACTCACGGTCTCCTTTCGGCCCCGAGGGGTGACCTGCCAGCGCTGGTGGTCGGGGCGTTCTGATCAAGTCTAGGCACGCCACCGGCCCTCCGCGGCCGACCGACCCTGTCGCAGGATCGTGTGCCACGGGACACCATTCCCAAGCGTACGCTCGGTATCCTATTGATCGCGGGCCTATCCGTTTCGCACCCGGGCTCCAGGGAGGACAGGGCGGATGGCAATCCCAGTTCACACTGTCCGGTCCACTCCCCCGTTGAGCGTGTTCGTCAGCAGCGTCATCAACGACGAGATGCAGCCGGCGCGCGACGTTTGCTTCGAGGTACTGTCCGAAGACCGGTACGTTCCCTACTTGTTCGAGCGCACCCCCGCTTCCCCGGACACCGCCGAGGATGCTTTCCTCGGCGCGCTCGAGAACGCCGATATCGTGGTGTGGCTCGTCGGCAGCACCACCACCGATCCCGTTCGAAAAGAGGTAGAGACGGCCATAGAGGCGGTCAAGCCGCTCCTGGTCTACGTCTGCCCAGCTTCTGCCCGAGATGACGCAACTGGCCGCCTTCTGCAGGCAATCCGTACGAGCCGTACCGGCGCAAAGACCTCCGATGTTTACGACCTGGACGACCTGGCTCTCCAGCTGCGCCAGTCAGTCGATGGCCTGTTGGCACAAGCGCTCCGTCGGTCAGGTACGCCAAGCCGGGAGATGGCCCTTGAGGAACTCCGGGGCCATCTCCGCGATCGTGCCGTCTCTCGGTGGCTCACCGTCGGGGTCGGCGCCAGGAAGGCATTCGAGATGTTCGCGGACCAGACGCTCGGATCGCTTCCTGCAGAGGCCCTCCCCGGCGCCGAGCATCCCCTCCGTGTGCTGGTTGCCGACGTTGGGGCCGGCAAGACATTGGCCGCCATTCGTTTCTTGATCGAAGCCATTGAGCGGGCGTTGGACGATGGAGAAGCACCTCTTCCGATCTGGATCGACGCCGCCCGAGTTGATCGCTTGGCTGATGCGATCGAGGCCGCTGGCCCACTCGGCGACTACCGGCAGCGCGGGTTGGTACTAGTGCTCGATGGCCTAGATGAGAGAGGCTCGTTGGGAAACAGCCTGCTGAGCGAGGCCCTGGTTCTTGCCCACAGCATGCAAGGGAGCCGGGTCCTGGTGACGGCTCGCGCCGGATCAAGTCTCAAGAATGCACAAGACGAGCAGGTCGCCGTCCCTGACCTCTCCATCGAAGAGGCCACGGCCCTGATGTCGAGCGTGTTCGACATAACCGTGAACCCATGGTCCGCGTCCCGGTGGGCTACTCCGATCCGCGACGCGCTGCGTCGGCCGTTGTTTGCGCTGTTGATGGGGCGGCATATCGCCAGGCACGGCGGGGCAATCGTCTCAGGTCCTGGGGTTCTCATTGATGAGTTGGTCGCCGAAGCGTTTGGGCGGGCCGAGGTCGACATGGCGGCGGCCAATCTCACGCTGATGCAGTTGGCCGCGAAATCAATCACCGGCGATGGCAAGCCCGTCTCGAGGTTCGAGGTCGAGGACCGCCCATCTCTCAGCGAGACCTTCCGCACTCGGCTGATAGTCGAAGAGGGTTCGACGGTCAGGTTCGCCCTCCCTATTCTCCGGGACTGGTTCGGCGCCCAATGTCTCCTCCACAGTGTTGTCCCATTGGAGGATGTCGCATCGTCCGAACGAAGCCTGGAGCGATGGCGGCATGCTCTATACGTGGCCACAACGACACTGCCGCGCGCCACCGTGTCCTTGATCATGGATGCCATTGCTCGCAGGTCACCCGCGTTCGCAGCGCAGATGATCGATCAAGGGTCGGCGGGTCGAACCCCGGAAGAGGGCGAGGTTGCGTTGCCGACGGCGGTCGAGTTGGGAACGGATGTTCGCGCGGCGATTCTCGCGCTCTCCGATGGGCTTGGGCCGCTGACCCCGATCGTGCTGCCCTGGACTCCGGCCGACCCGCCCCCACTGGGAGCGACCCTTTCCGGCAACATGTTCGGCATCCTGTGGCCCGGTCAAGGGTTCGATCCAACGAACTTGCCACCGGTGTCCGAACAGGAGCCCGGTGAGCCTCCTATCGGTTGGCAGTGGGGTCGTCTGAGCGACGCTCAAGCCGAACCGATCTGGCCCTGGGCCTACGCTCGGGCGCTTCTGCGGGACAGGCTTGGAAGTCGTCTCAGGCGGCTATACGTGCCCGGGGGCGCAATGGAACGCGAGTTGGCCTGGGCGAGCGCATCGGAGTTAGCCCGAAGAGGGGGCTATTCCTACGCCCTGATCCCTGCCGACCGCGTGCGTTCGGCGCTAGCCCAGATTCCGGGCGAGGTGGACTGGATCTACTTCGGTGGTTTCGGCCGAGGCCGCGACTTCCCTCTCCAGCCAGTCCGAAATGCACTTGCTCAGGGTGAGGCCGAGCTGGTCTGCCCGTATCCAGATCGTGACGAACCCACTGGGGGTTGGATATGGACCGGATTCTCGCCCGATCGGATACTCCAGCGAACCGTCGCCGTGTACTCAGCGGCACTCGCCATCTACAGCGAGTTGGTTAATACCTATTTCATCCGCATGAAGTCACGGCTCAACACGGCGCAACTCCTCCCAGCACGGCTCGTCGGGAGTCTAGAGGTACAGCCCCTTCCTGAACGCCTGGCTCGTCGGCCCGTTCTCCACTACTACCTTGAGCCTTTGCCGCAGTCCGACCACACCGAGGTCGTCATTGCCCTCGACGGGCCCACGCCTGCTTGGGAGAAGATCGGAGATCTCCAGGCGCTAGCCAGAACGCGGAGACCCGAAACAGGCGCCTGGGCGCAGTTCTCGCTTAGGTCCACGGTCCTTGACGTCTTCGGCCCGACGCCGGCTCTGTCAAAAGCTTGGGAATGGCTCGCAGAAGACCTAAGCGCCGTAGGGTGGTTGGAGGGACGGTCCTCAATACCCTGGTAGCGCTCACTGGCAGGTTGGCCACAGCCCCCAGTGCTAGCCGTGGCAGAGATTGGATCGCGGTCTCAACAGCCTCCGGAGGACCTCCGTCCGCATCACGATCTGCTCATCGTGCCGATCAAGTTGTCTTGTGGGCCATCGCTGGTTTGGAGCGTTCGGCCGGAGATCGGCAGGGGGTTGCACCAACCACCCTTAGCGCAACCTGGGGCCACGGCGGGTCGAAAGGGGCAGCAGGAGTTCAGGGAGTCGCTGGGGGCAATGGTAGGTCGCGGCCGAGAGCTACCCTTGGGGCTCGACAACTCGATCGCCCGCTCCAGGGTCCTGATCGCCGCGGCCATGGCGGCCACCAATCTCCTGAAGGTCGGCGAGTTCGAGGAGCGCCTAGCCGCTCTTGAGGCCGCGACTGCCGGGAAGCCTTCCGACGCAGGCGCTGCCTTCCCGGCGGAGCTGCCCGAGCCGACGAGATGACGCTGACTCGGCGAGTTTCCAAGCTCGAGGAGGCTCTCTCGCCTACCCAGCTCGTCCTGCGCTGGCTGGCCGAGGCCCACAGCTTCGGGGACATCGACCCATACGTCGCCTCGCTCCTAGCCAAGGATCCGCCGGCGGCACCCCTGGATCGTCTGGCTCGCGAGGCTGTCCATGGGGCCCGGACCACCATGCCTGGCAAGCGTTCAGAGCTAGTCGATGCCGCGGTCCGGAGCGCCCTGCGCGAGACGGTGTTTCGCTTTGAGCTCGTGCTGCGCATCAACGTGACGACGCACGAGCTTCTCGATCGCGAGGCCCTCATCGACGTCGCTCTGTCTGCCCAGGTGGCGCTCGTCTCGAACAAAGACAAGCCTGGGCCTAAGGACGAGGAGTGGCTCGGGCAGCTGCGCGATCTTCTCCTATCGCGGGTGGACGAGCTCCATAGCGCCGGGGAGGCTCGGACTCTTGTTGAGGAGCGCTACATCGATGGCCACGGGGCTCTCTTCCCCGATCTCGCAGCGGCCTGGACTAAGCAGATCCGAAGCACGGAGCTGATGGCTGCCATGACGGTCCGCCTGGCCGAACTCGATGGCGTTGCGCCCCCGCCAGACCTTGACCACGAGCCACGTGAGCAAGAGGTTTCAATCCGCAGCCGACGACGTCGTCGGCTGAAGGCTGACGTCGTTGCTACCGCTCTCGGTGATCGGGTTTCAATCCGCAGCCGACGACGTCGTCGGCTGAAGGCCCTACTTGCCTGCGATCAGGCTCGCGGTCTTCGTGTTTCAATCCGCAGCCGACGACGTCGTCGGCTGAAGGCTGGGTGCGCTCCCTGTCCGGACTGGAGCGCGACCGCTACGTTTCAATCCGCAGCCGACGACGTCGTCGGCTGAAGGGTGGCAAGCCGACCGGCTGCGCGAGCTATTCCCCGTTTCAATCCGCAGCCGACGACGTCGTCGGCTGAAGGGCCAAATCCATGTTGGCACTGAGCGGATGGACGGGTTTCAATCCGCAGCCGACGACGTCGTCGGCTGAAGGGTGGGTTGGGTAAGACGCCGATGCAGCTCGTGTGGGCTGTTTCAATCCGCAGCCGACGACGTCGTCGGCTGAAGGTCGAGTTGAAGCCGTCCTATTACCGTCAGGCTATCAAGTTTCAATCCGCAGCCGACGACGTCGTCGGCTGAAGGGAGCAAAAAAGGCGATGGGAGCATGAAACTGATGTTTCAATCCGCAGCCGACGACGTCGTCGGCTGAAGGCTACGTCAGTCATCGCTCGCTCCGTTCGCTCACAGGTTTCAATCCGCAGCCGACGACGTCGTCGGCTGAAGGTTCCTTCACGCCTGCGAGGTGGCGAGGTTCCGCCTCGTTTCAATCCGCAGCCGACGACGTCGTCGGCTGAAGGTCCTGTAGGTCCATGCCGGTCCCGACGAGCTTTGGTTGGTTTCAATCCGCAGCCGACGACGTCGTCGGCTGAAGGCTTGGAGTACGGGAAGTTGCCGCCGAACTTCTGGTTTCAATCCGCAGCCGACGACGTCGTCGGCTGAAGGCCGCTCGGGACGACTACCGTGCGGCAGTGGAAGATCAAGTTTCAATCCGCAGCCGACGACGTCGTCGGCTGAAGGGCGAGGATCGTGGCGACTACGTTCTGGCCCATCTTGTTTCAATCCGCAGCCGACGACGTCGTCGGCTGAAGGGATCTCCACGTCGACGGTCATCGCCTTGCTATAGGGGTTTCAATCCGCAGCCGACGACGTCGTCGGCTGAAGGGCCCCAATCCCCGTCAAAATGGCGGTGCCAGTGGGGTTTCAATCCGCAGCCGACGACGTCGTCGGCTGAAGGCACGCGGGTCCGGCGGCGGCGGCGGCTCGGGGTGCGTCCAGTTTCAATCCGCAGCCGACGACGTCGTCGGCTGAAGGCCTGCGCCGTGAGCCGGTCGAAGTGGACCTTATAGATGTTTCAATCCGCAGCCGACGACGTCGTCGGCTGAAGGCCGCCGCGGATCTCTCCGCCGTCGCCGACCTCCACGTTGTTTCAATCCGCAGCCGACGACGTCGTCGGCTGAAGGGCGCCACGTTTCGAGTCGGCCCTGACCGAGCATGAACTGTTTCAATCCGCAGCCGACGACGTCGTCGGCTGAAGGACCGTCATAGTAGGTGTAGCCGTTCGGCCAAAACGGGTTTCAATCCGCAGCCGACGACGTCGTCGGCTGAAGGATGACGCCTCGCGAGGCCGCCATCACGCCACACGGTTTCAATCCGCAGCCGACGACGTCGTCGGCTGAAGGTCTCCTCACGAGTGGTGGACAGCCAACTCTGCCTTGCCCACGTGAGCAGAACCAGTCATCAGCCTAACAAACCGGGACCATCGAAGGTAGGCCCAGGCGGAGTCCGTCACCGGCACGCTCGGCCGTCGCGCGGACCTCATGCGTGAACCCGCCTTGCTTGCCATCCGCGCAGGCCCAACGTTCACAAGACGAGGGGGTCGCGGATATCGTGCTCAACGTCCACGCCGAGGACCCGCGTGAACGAAGATCTGGGCTCGCGCAGCCGGTAGATGCGCAGGCTGTCGCGCGAAGGATCGATCAGTCGGCTCAACCGCCCTTCCAGCCTGGCCAGCTCCGTTTCCGAGAGTACGCATTCGAACACCGATTTCTGGACTCGCTGGCCGGATCCCTCACAGGCCTTCGCGACCCGGTGAAGGCGCCTCCGGCCCGCCGCGTCGTCCGTGGTCACATCGTAGGCGACGAGAACCTCCATCGCTCACCGTCCAACATACGGCGGGTACGCCGCCAGATCGCGACGCAGATGCCGCGCCAGGAGCCGCGCTTGGACGTGCGGGAGCAGGCCAACCTGGATGCTGCGCTGCAGCAATCTGTGGGGAACCACTTCCTCCTTGCGTCGCTGGAATGCCACAAGAACCTTCCGCCGGGCATCCTCGTTTAGGAGGTAAGCGCCGCCCGGCAGCTCGTCGAACGACTCGGCGGTCACCTGGCGGCGGTTGATCAGCCGGAGGGCTAGTCTGTCGGCGAGAGCCGGCCGAAGTTCCTCCATCAGATCCAGGGCCAAGGCCGGTCTGCCCGGCCGGAGCACGTGGAGAAAGCCCACCTGCGGGTCGAGGCCAACTCCTTCGAGGGCCGCCGAACATTCGGCAAGCACCAGTGCGTAGAGGAAGGAAATCAATGCGTTCGTCCGGTCCCGAGGCGGTCGGCGTGACCGGCGGTCGAACGGAAAGTCCGAACGGTCGACTCGAACCATGGATCCGAAGGCCTCAAAGTACGCCCGTGCTGCCTCGCCTTCGATCCCTCGGACTTCGGCCATCGACCCGGCACCATGTACGTGGGCGAGCGCGGCCGCCAAGCGTTCGGCTGACTTGCGCAGAACGCCCTCATCAGACTCGCTGGCAGCCTCTCGGGCCGCCCGCAGAAGCATTGTGCGGCTGTTCTGGATCTTGCCGCCGACCATCCGCATCGCGATGGCTCGAGTCTTGGCCTCGTCGTCGAGAGTGAGATGCTGGGCCCGCCGCAGAAGGACGTTACCGCGGGTCGGGCCTTCTATGCGGGCTCGAAATAGGCCGCGGTTGTCCAGCCAGACGATGCTCTTGCCATCCTGAGCGAAGCGCTCGATGACATATGGGGTGATGGTGACACGGCCGATGGCCACAAGCGCGGACAGGCGCAGGAGCGGGACTCGAAGCCGCGTCTCGTGCTCGACCTCGACGCGAACCGCGTCGTGGTCCATCGCAACGACGGCCCCCTGAGTCTGTACGTACAACACGTTCAGCAATTCGATCACGGTGTCATCGACTCCTCGGCCGCAAGCTCGAACGTCTGCCCATCCTCTTGTTCCAGGCGGAGGCGATCGGACACGACATCCGGCAGGCACGACTCCGCCAGCGAGCAGTGGTCGCAACGGGCGTCGTTCACCGGCGGCGGCAGTTCTTGGGTCACGAGCATTTGGCGCGTTGCCTCTGTGAGACTCCTGGTGCGAGCCCGTAACGACTCCGAGAACTCGACCTCGCGCCGCCGACGAGTCGCGACATGGAAGATCGCGCCGCGCGCCACAGAGACTCCCAGCATCTCCTCGAGACACAGGGCTTGGGCGCACAGCTGAACGTCCGCGTGCCTACCGCGCGGTGGTCCAACCTTGTACTCGATCGGATAGGGGCCGTCTGGCCGGAACTCAACTACGTCGGCCTTGCCTCGAAGGCCCAGCCGGTCCGACCACAACGGGATGGCCCGTTCGACTCGGATACCCGCCGTGAGTTCCACTTCACCGGCATCCACGCGCTCGTGGGCGAGCTGGCCACGCATCGTGTAGATGTTCTCGTCGAAGGTTTGCTCGAGGTGGATCAGGCCGCACTGGCGCGGGCAGTAGCCGAAGTGCTCCAGCGCGGAGATGAGGACCTCAACGAGATCGAGGTCCTCATCGGCATTCCTGCCGTGCATGGCTCAGGCCAGGCGCCGCAGTTCGACGTTCGGAGCCGCCTGAACCTTGTCCCCGATGCCAAGCGCCGCGCCGTCGAAAGCAACCTCATAGTCGGTGAACTTACGGGCGGCATCGTTCTCCGCGTGTCTAGGCTCGACCGTCAGACGGTCGAAGAGTGTGTAGGCCTGTGCGTTGCCAAGCTCGCTCTGATGATCGAAGACGTACAGGCCGCGAGTCGACATCTCGCCGCGAGCTGCGGACCGGTCGTGGTCGAACATCTGGATCAGAGCCTGCCAGAAGAGCTCCAGATCTTCTTCGGAGAAGCCCGTCTGCTTGGCGAGGAATGCGGAGACGAAGCCGTGTGATCGGTAGAGGCCATACGGAACGGTGGCCTTGCGGCCCATGGTCCGGTTGTCGCCCTGCTGATCCTCGGCCTCCTTGGCCGTCTCGACTGCCATTCGCGTGATCGCGTACTCCAGGCTCGTGATCGGTTCTATCGAGCGCCCGAACGTCATCTGGACAGGCCCACGGACCTGACCACAGTTGTTGGCCTTCATGGCCATGACCGCCCCGAAGGTACGCACGTCGAAGAAGTTGGCGCACATCCAATTGCGTGCCTCATTGCGAACGGCGACGGGCACGTTCTTGGCATCCTTATCAGCAAACGCCGCCCTCTCGCCCACGTATGCGCGGGTCCGCACCTCTGTCAACAGCGCGTGCTCCTTGACGTAGATGTCAAAGGGCGGCTGGCAGTCCTTCACCAGACCGACGAAGTTGCGAACCTTCCGCTTCAGGCTGACATCGGTCACGATGCCGTGACCGCTCACGGCATCCACGCGGGGCAGGTTGCCGGCGTCCGGATCGCCGTTCGGATTGCCGTCCCGCACGTCGAACAGCAAGACAAAGTCGTCGCGATGGTTAAGCTCGGCCATCTCAGTTGTTCTCCCCTTCTGACGTGTGCTTGCGGAAGAAGTCCTGGCGCTGGTGGTAGTAGCCGATGGCGAAATCGCCCTGCTGGATCAGAGACAGGTGTGGTGGGATCTTCGGAATGCCGTCCACGATCTCGCCGATCAGACGCTCAAGCCACGCCCGTGTGTTCGGCGAATCGATCTTGGAGATGTGATGGTTCTTGAGGTCAAGCAGCCGCGGAAAGACAGTGATGGGCGTACTCGAAGCCGCCCCGTAGTAGCGATCTCTGATCGTGGCGCTGAGGCCAGGACTGGCCGTCTCCTGGGCTCGCTCGAGGGCAGCGAAAAGGCGTCCGAGCCGGTAGGCCGGATCCGCATTGGCCGTATCTAGAGCCACGCTTAGTTCCTCCCTTCCTTCCCCGGACGCACGCCGGTGACGGTTGACGACAGCTTTGATGAGGGCTGCCCGCTCGGGAGTCACGTCTCCTTCTGCGCACGCGCGCCGGAGAGCGGCCGCGAGCAGGCTGATGGGATACGGACGACCGGTCAGGATCGCGTACGCAAGCTCCCCTTGGAGATTGGGCGGGATGTTCTCAGCTTTGCCCTGGATGGCGACCGAACGGAGAAGCCAATACAACGGAGGGTGCTCTCGCGCGAAGCTGGGCCGCTCAATTGCGATGTCCGTGAAGTGGTCGCGCAGCCGAAGGGCAACCTCTTCGGCCGTGGCCACTGTCCAGGTTCTGACTGCGACCCTGCCTGCGTTGGGGGCAAGGCCCAGCACGTAGAAGCGGCCCGCCCCGTCCGGAATCGCAGTCCAGGACCCATCGGCGAGCGCCGTAAGAACGGCCGTGATGCCGTCCGATTGCTGATCTGGATTGTCACGAGGGGGGCCGGAGAACAAGTCTGCAACTCCCTGTTCGACGAGCTCACCCGTCTGGCGTTCCGCCCAAAAGACGAACGTGGAGTCGCCGAGCCAGGCCTTCCGACGAGAGTCAGAAGCCAGGAGGCTGTTGAGGGCCGTGGTGTACTTGAACGCCGCGTCTTCGCTGACCGGGGCATTGGCACCTTGCTCGTGTCCATAGGACTCGAACGCTGGCAGGTTGAACGAGACGAGACTCGCACCGCTAGTGTTGGCGCCCCGCACGCCTTTGAGTGGCGAGTGGAGTCTGGCGATGGGAGCCCGCCTGCCCAGAACGAGGCAGGTGCGGATGGGCGCCTCTTCCGCTGGGTCGTCCGGCAAGTCGCGCTCACAGACGAGTCGCGCCTCGCCAGCGAGCCTGAACGAGATGAAGGGATTGGCTGCGATCATCTCGGCCCATGACGGATCCAGCTGCATCTGGTCTAGGGGCAGCTCAGCCATGAACTCGAGCAGGGCCGCGACACCGGCATCGGCCGGTTCGTCACCAAAACGTCCTCTGATCGCGGCTACGAACGCCTCGTGTGGGTCGGGCATTCGCTTTGTGCGCCCAGCAGCCGATATGCCGAGAGCGTATTCCACGTTATCCCACAGGAGGTTGGCGGCCACCCCACTGGTGCGTACGACGGCTTTGGGTACTGGAAACTCGGTTGCCAGGAGTCGCTTTCCATCTGGCACCCGCGTGTCCACGATCTGGACGAACCTACCTTCACGAGTGATCTCGACAATGAAGGGCAGACGCTTCCGCTCCCAACCTGGTCTTGGCATAGCCGCGTCATCGAGCGCGCAGCGTCGGTCGTAGTACTCGGCTAGAGCCTGCAGGATCACGAGAGCACCTCAGCGCTGTCGCGCTTGGGAACGTGGAGGACGCCCCTCTCGAGGTTGGCCCGGAAGAACAGCGGCTGCGGCATCGCCGCGTCGGCGAAATCCAAGTCGAAGAGCATGATCCCGAGGTCTCGGGACTCGTCAATCGCGATGGGCCGCGACGCGGCATTCTCGACGAGCTCGAAACTGCACGCGAACTCGCGACAGCCCAAGTAGGGCTGATTGACGCACTGGCCGTGAGCGGCTCGGCGGCGGAACATCTCGATGTACTTCGCCAGCCCGTCGATCGAGTCCGCTCTCGAAGTCAAGACGGGTTGGGCCCAGATCCGGTAGGCGACATCGCGCAGCACGATGCTGGCTCGCTGCTGGCGATCGTCGTCGGCGTAGAAAGAGCGCAGCGAGTCGGACCCTCGCATCGCCGTCTCGACTGACCCAGTCGGAACCTTGGAGCCGACCTCGTTGCGTCGAATCGAGGACCACTGGATCGCCCGCAAGACTTCGATCCTGTCCACCTCCCATCGAATCGCCGGCTTCCAGAGCACCGCCTCGAATACGGCCCGAGCCGCGGAGGGCGTCATCACGTCGTATGAAACGCGTTCCACCTTCAGCTCCGGACGCGTGAAGCACGCGTAGTCGCCTCGGACTTCGAGGCACAGACTCGCCATGTGCACCTCCTGTCAGCCCACTAACTCGGGGCCAATCGAAGCGTCCCCGGAAACCACACCCAGCCGGTCGTCGTACCGGTCTGGCTCGACGGCGTAGATGCCAGCGATCTCACGCGCACCGCCGACCGCCAGCAGACTTCTGAATTCGCGCTCGTGAAGGACCACGGAAAAGCGCTGCAGACGGCGCAGGAGATCGCGGTCCGGCTGACCCAAACGCTCGAGCCTGCGGATCAACCAAGCACCACGCCCATATGGCACGAGAACTGTGGTCGTGCCCGCGTCATCGATCAGCTGGAACTTCCCGGCCGCCGTTCGAAGGCTCATTTCGGCGTCCCGAGCGCCCGAGGTCAGCAGCGGCATGATCCCCGCCCTATCAAGCGTCGGAAGCGTCCCGTAGAGGAGTTCGAAGTAGCGCCGGAAGCCTTCAGGGCGAAGAAGCATCGTGGCATCCTGGCTGTCCGCCGTGAGGCCCACGGTGGCTTGCTCGCCCTGGAGTAGATGCCCCTTCGGACTGGGTTTCGGGGGGACGAAGACGACTACCCGCCCTCGCCACAGTTTCCCCTCGCGATTACAGCGGCCGGCGCTCTGCGCAATCGAGTCCAGGCCTGCCAGGGCCCGATAAACTACAGGGAAGTCGATGTCCACGCCAGCCTCGATCAACTGCGTGCTGACAACCCGAACCTCGGCTCCTGCCTTCAGTTGCGCTTTGATGTCGGCTAGCTTCTTCGCACGATGTTCGGCGCACATCGACGCGGACAGGTGAAGGGAGTCCGGCACGAGCGCACTCAGCGCCCTGGCGTCGGCCCTGGTGTTGACGACGCACAGAACCTGCGGCTCCTTATGCAGGCTTGCCGCGACCTCTTCCCACGAAGATCTGGCCCGCAGGTCGCGCGGCCACTCGACGGAGACGCGGTCCAATTGGCTGGTCAGTTGCTCAGGATTTCGAACCAGCTCCCGAACCCCATCGATCCCCTTGAACTTGCGGCCAGAGCGCACTGCGCTGGTGAGCGCGGGCTGCGTCGCAGTGCACAGCACTACCGATACCCCATAGCCGGCCACCAGAACGCGCAGTAGCGAAAGGATGGGCTCCAGATAGTCCGGCGGGAGCAGCTGAGCCTCGTCCAGCACGATCACGCTGCCAGCAATGTTGTGAACTTTGCGGCAGCGGCCCCGCTTGGAGGCGAACAGCGACTCGAATAGCTGGACCGTCGTCGTCACGACCACCGGAGCGTCCCAGTTCTCGGCCGCCAGCAGCCCCCGCTCATTCGTGGAGTCTGGATCGAGGTTGCTGTGGTGCTCCAGGACGGCGTCCTTGCCTATCCGCTTGCGGAAGGCGTCCGCCGTCTGCTCGATGATGCTGAGGTAGGGAATGGCGTAGATGACGCGGCGGAGTCCGTTGGCTCGAGCATGAGCTAGGGCGAACGAGAGGGACGTGAGCGTCTTGCCGCCGCCGGTCGGGACCGTAAGGTAGAAGAAGCCGGGCGGTTCGGCCGCGTGAGCCATCACCTCATCGCGGACCTGCCAGCGGACTTGGTTCACCGCGCCCTCACGCGGGAGATGCGTCACCGCATCGGCCAGCCTGGCTTCGATCTCCACCAGCGTCGGCCATCCATCGCGACGGCTCGACTTGTCCGGGTTCGAGAAGCGCTCGGTGTCGATTGAGTCCGCATCGACGAGGCACGAGAACAGCATCCTAACGAAGACGTGCAGGGCCTCCTCGGTGCCGGCCGGCATGCCTCCCCTGGGTCCTGAAGATTCGAGGAGATCGGCCGTCAGCGCGCCAGACGCGAACGCCGCCTCCAGCAGCTCCCGGCGCTGAAGCTGGATCGACAGGGCCGCCTCTCCGCCGTCCGCCGAACCCCAATCGGCAAGACCGGCATGATGGCCGGCGATCAAGTAGGCCAGAATGCGGCCTCTCTGCCTGTCAAGCCTGGAGACAGCGTGGATCGCGCCAACGATCGAGTGGTGGGGACCGTGGGCCGGGCCGCCAGGTTCAAGTCCAGTGACCGAGCGGATGTAACGCTGCCAAGCAGGCTGGGCCTTGCCGAGGTCGTGCCATAAGCCAGCAAGAAACGCCCAGTCCGCGCTGCCGAACGGTTGGGCGAACTCAGCGGCGAGTTGCGCCGTCCCCCGGAGATGCTCCTCAAGGGTCTGCTTGCGCCACGTCCCCGTCGCCGGGTCCAGCTCGACATGTGCCAGGAGAGCGGCGCCGGCGTTTTCCCGCTCTGTCATGAACGCATCGCCCGCTCACGACTGCTCACAGCCCAGCTGCAGCAGACCACTTCGACCCACCGCAGATACCGCTCCCGTGGCGTGTCCCCACGAGGCTCCCGGGCAGTGTGCATTCCGGCAAATCCCTCTACCGCCTGGCCGCCAGCCGGCCTCGCCAGCATAGACGTGCGGGATGCACTCTGGGGCCCTCAAGTAACACCTAGGCTGACAGACCCCGCCCAGACATGCGGTTGGCGGGGTCTGTGGGCGGACCTCGAGAGCCACTCGAAACACTGACGGACGAATAGCGCTTAGCCGAGCCTTTCAGTCAGGAACGACGGCGCCGCAGATTCCTCGCCCGGGCTGTTGTGGTGGTCAGGCTTGGTGTCCGATTCGGCCGACTCGGGGATAGTCGATGGCACGGCTGTCTGGGAGCGGAGCTTGACCAGTCGCAAGTCCGTAGGAGCGTTCAGTCCACGCCCCCAAGGCCTCGCGCTCGGCGACCATCCACGGTAGACTGCGCCCGAACAGCGGCCCCGCGGGGTTGCCGCCTCCCGAGCGGGAGTAACTCAGTTGGCAGAGTGTCTGCTTCCCAAGCAGAATGTCGCGGGTTCGAGTCCCGTCTCCCGCTCCACTACCCCCGTCGGAGCTCACGAAGGCACCGTAACTGGGTGTCATCTCTAGTTACAACGGCGGGTCTGCCGCGCGTTCCATCCGGTCTGTGGCCTCTTGGCGCTGATCTGCGTTCGTGCGTGGGAAGGGCGAACGTCCAGACTTGGCCGGCGTTGCCGCACGGGTTATACTCGCGGTATGAAGACCGCCGTCTCCGTGCCCGACGACCTGTTCGCCCAGGTCGACCGCCTCGCCCGACGCTCGCGCCGGTCACGCAGCGAGCTCTACAGCGCCGCGCTGAGGGAGTACGTCGCCCGGCACGCGCCCGACGAGGTGACGGCAGGACTCGACCGCGTCATCGCGGAGGTCGGCCAGCCAGACGGTGACCGGTTCGCTGCAGCGGCCGCCCGCGGCACCCTCGGTTCGGCCGAGTGGTGATCGCCCAGGGCGAGGTCTGGTGGGCGGACCTCGGAGAGCCGACCGGATCGGAGCCCGGGTTCCGCCGGCCGGTGGTCGTCGTCCAGGGTGACGCCTTCAACCGGAGCTCGCTCCGCACGGTCGTATGCGTCAGCCTGACGAGCAACCTCCACTGGTCGGATGCTCCCGGCAACGTGCTCCTGCCCGCCCGCGCAACGGGGTTGCCCAGAGATTCGGTGGCCAACGTGTCACAGCTCGTGACGGTCGACCGGGACGCGCTCACCGAGCGCGTCGGCGCGCTGTCGGGGTCGAACCTGGAGCTCGTGCTGGCCGGGATCGACGTGGTGCTCGGGCGTTCTTGACTGCCGCGGAGTTGGAGGCCCGGACCAGGCGCGCCGGACGCAGATCCCGGCCCTCGACTAGGGCGGGTCCGCGGGGCCAACCCCTCTCGCCCGGGCGGATTCCACCGACAGGCGGCAGCGACCAAGGCCGCGACCGTCACGGTCTCGTTCCCAAGCAGAATGTCGCGGGTTCGAATCCCGTCTCCCGCTCCAAATCGCCAAATCCCTCGTGAAGAGCCCTCCCTAACTGAGGGGCCCGACGATTCTCTGGGCTGGCGCTGCGCTCTCCGACACTCTAGCTGGACAAGTTTCGGAGGGCTCAGAATGGCCCCAAAGACTCCCGATTACCGTCCAGACCGACGCTCGTCGTCATCTTGGTCTCAGGTGGCTGCAGCCAGCATCCCTCACGTGCTCTCACGCATCCGGCTCGGGGAATCGGCGTCGACCAGTCAGCCTGCCCGTAGAAAGTCGGCGTAGCGCCACTCGAGCCTCCCCGGATCCGGGCGATCTGCCGGCCGGCGCGGCAGGAACAGCAGCTTGCCGTGTATCTGCTGCAAGCCGACGACAAGCATCGGGCCATCATGCTCGGCGAGGATCGACGGCTTGACCTCGATCACCTAGTCCGGACGGACCGCGAAGAAGAGACGGTCGAACGCGGCGTGATGCAGCTTGCAGAGCGCCACGCCGTTGCTCACCACTGGATCGCCCTCGGGGTGGCTGTCTGGCGTGATGTGGGCCGCATCGAGCAACTCCTGATGACGGAGGCTGCACAGTGCGCATCTCTCCTGGTACGCACGCAGGACCCTCTCGCGGAACAGCTCCTGGTGAAGCCTCTGGCGCACGGCCCGTGTTACGTACTCCCGCCGCGCCTCGGCGCCGTTGTCGGCGACCTGGTTGGTCGCATTTGCGTATGCAGACGAGATGTCGTCCACCTGGACCGCAAACATCAGGCTCGACGGGTCATCGCCCACGACGAACGCCGGGTAGGAGGCGACGTACGATCCCGGCACGAACGAGTGGAAGTAGACCAGTGGCACGCGCTCGGCGTGCGCTGTCCGGAGGCCCACGTTATCCCGGTGATACGGATCGGTGCCCCGGTAGGCGTAAGAGAGCCTCCCAATCTGCTCGTCCATGGCATCGGGATACGGCAGGCTAGCGACGGTCGTGATCGACAGCGGCAGCTCGCAGACGGCAGGCTTCCAGATCCCTTGCGGACCCACCAGCGGGATCCGTTTGCCGCCCAACGAGAACGACTCGAGAGACGGCCGTGACAACGCCTCCCCGTGTTCCTGGCGCTACTCGGTGAGCCAGTCGAACACAGCCCGCCTGGTCGTGATGTCGCGCGAGCCGATCACGCTCTCAGGATAACCAGGAGGCTGCTCGAGAGGGGCCGTTCACCGGCGTCGGACATCACGCCTTCCTCGGTCCCGCGGGTGATCGATGGCCGGCAGGGCTCCTGCGCCCTGGATCCTCCCGGGCGACAGCGAAGACGCCTGCGATTGCAGCGTCGCGGGCTGGCTGCGGGGTGGTGGGCCACCTGTCGTCGGCGAGTTCTATCCCCTCGTGTAGATGCTCGATCGTGTCCGCCACGACCTGCCGGGAGCGGCGTTCCGGCACGCCCCACGCCAGCGCCTCACGCATGAGATGCTCGGTCCCGATCTCGGTGATCTTGAACTTGCCGCCCACCGGAAGGCCAACGCTCGTCGTGCGCGGAACGAAGGCCGTTGTCGCAGAGACGTCGTAGACCGGTGCGAGTCGAACGACTCCAGCTTCGTTGATGATCGAGAGGTTCTTCGCGTGCAGGTCCGCGTTGCGGAGCGCGACGGACACGACCACCTGGGCGAGGAGCCGCTCGAGTTCGGCCGGCGGGTCGGCTGATCGCTCCCGCAGGATGTTGGCGAATCGCAGAAACGAAGGCGAGTCTGGCCTCGGCGGGACCGGGGCGTACTTCGCTCCGGGTGGCAGGCCCAGCGCCTGGCACAGGTCCTCCTGGTGCAGCCGCGTGATCGCACCATCGCGTGTCGGCCGGTCGTAGCGGGTGACGATCAGCACGGGTCGGCTTCCCAGGTTGTTGGAGACGACCGCCTCCGCAGCCGGCGTCGCCCTCGACGCCGCGACGAGCGCCCACGCCTCAGCGCTCGCGAGGCCCGGCCATTGCTCCGGCTCGGGCTTTAGGATGTGCGTCGAGGGGGCGCCCTCAAGAGGTATCGCCCAGGAGTCGCCGACCCGGGTCACGAGGAGCTTCTCCTGCGCTCCGCCGAGCGACATCCGAATCTCGGAGTCCGGGATGTTGGCGAGCGACGGCAAGCCGTCAAGCTGCTCGCCGATGATCGAGTCCGAGACGAGGTCGTACCTTCCAGCGGATGGGTGGAACCCATCAGGCAAGACTGCGACTGCTCCGGCGCACTCCCATCCCACTTGAGCCAGGAGTCCAAAGGTGTCTTCGGTCCGCAGGCCCAACCTCGCCGCCAGGCGAGCCCGGCGCCCTTCCTCAGGCAGCAACCCGTCGAACCAGTTCTGAGTGAGGTCTGGTGACCATGGCGCTAGACCTGACGCGGCGACACTCAGCGGCGCATCCTGCTCGGGCACGTACCGGATCTCGCGGTCGCGGCCCTGCTCAAACGAGCCGACCCGCCTCCCGTGAAGCCAGATCGCGAGGTGGTCAGTCGGCGGCATCGGGGCCGCCCTCGGCTACGAGTCTGGTCGTCTTGAGGTGGACAGTCGGAACGGCGCCCAGAAGTGTCAGAGCCCGAACAACGAGGGCCGCGCTGACGTCTCCGGTGGTCTCCAGCTTGGCGACCGTCGGGCGCGTGACACCAAGCCACGCCGCCAGCTCGGACTGGGACCAGCCCCGGCGTCGTCGCAGCTCCCGAACGGACTGGCCGAAATCCTCGGCCCGGAAGATGTCACGCGGCTCCATCGCACCACCATGTAAACGACCGTTTGCATTATGCTCTGTGGAAGGCCCATGTCAACGATCCTTTGCATTTTGGCTCAGAAGGAAGCGATGCAAAAGAACGTTTACATCGAGTCCGATGGAGATCCGGTAGTCCAACGATGCCCCTCGCTCCCCAAGCAGAATGTCGCGGGTTCGAGTCCCTTCTCCCGCTCCACTTCCGTTTTGCGCACAGCCAGAGTGCGCCGTTATCGCAGACTCCGCCGTCGACAGGCTCTCAGACCACAAATGCGGCGCCCCGATGGCAGGCTCGGCCCGACGGGCGCAGCTATTCACCACACCGAGATCGCTGCCCTACGACTGAGCCACGGACCTCACCGTGCGGTATGCCGTTCGCCACCCAGGTTGGGGTTAGAGAAGGGAGCTACGGCCGCCCGGCCGCCGTGTCGTATTGCAGATAGACGACGTGGGTTCGCGTGTACTCGAGGACCCCGTGCTTGCCGTCGGCGCCGCCGATGCCGGACTTGCGCCAGCCCGCATGGAAGCCCTGCATGTTCTCCATGTTCTCGCGGTTGACGTAGGTCTCGCCGAACCTGAGCTCGTTGCAGGCCCGCATAACCACGTTGACGTCCTTCGTGAAGATCGAGGACGCCAGGCCGTAGATGGAATCGTTCGCCCAGGCGATCGCCTCGTCGAGGTCGTTGAACGTGACGACCGGCATCACCGGCCCGAAGATCTCCTCTCGGACGATTGCCATGTCCTGGCGGCAGTTGGCGATGACGGTCGCCGGGTAGAAGTTGCCCTCCGGCATGTCTTCGGCGCGCTTGCCGCCGACCACAATCTGTCCTCCGTCGGCCACCGCCCGCTCAACACGTCCGCTGACCGCCTCGAGCTGCCGGGCGCTCACCAGGGGGCCCAGATCGCGGCCCTCGTCGACGAGCGCGTTCCCGTACGTTGCCTGGCCCATGGCCTTGGCCAGCCTGTCGGTGAACTCGTCGCTGACGCTCTTGTGGACGTAGGTCCGGTCCGCCGCGCCGCAAACCTGGCCGGTGTTCAGGAGGCGACAGGCCTTGATCGACTTGACGGCCAGGTCCAGGTCGGCGTCCGGCATGACGATGACCGGAGCACTGCCGCCGAGCTCGAGACTCACCTTCGTGATGTTCTTGGCCGCGAGCTCCATGACCCGGGAGCCCGTCCTGATGCTGCCGGTGACGCTCACCATGCCGATGAGCGGGTTCGAAGCCAGCTCCTCGCCGACAACCGGTCCGTAGCCGCAGACGAGGTTGACGACACCGGCGGGCACCTGGGCCTCGTCGAAGATGCGGCCGAGCTCGAGCGTGCTGTTCGGAGTGATCTCGCTCGGCTTGACGACGATCGCGTTGCCCGTGAGGAGGGCCGGCGCCACCTTCCGCGCGAGCACGTAGAGGGGGAAGTTCCAGGGCACGATCCCGCCGATCACGCCGATGGGCTGCCGAAGCAGCAGCTCCATCTCGTTGGGCCGGTCGCTCGGGATGACCTCGCCCTCCACCCGACGGGCCCATTCCGCGGTGTAGTCGAAGTAGTCGGCGGTGCCGTTAGTCTCGCCCCGGGCCTGGTCGAGGGGCTTGCCCTGTTCCTCGGACAGCACGCGGGCGAGATTCTCAGCATCCTTCCGGATCCCCGCAGCGATGCGGTGCAAGTACCCGGCTCGATCGATCGGCGCGAGCTTCTCCCAGGTGCGTTGGGCCTTTTCTGCGAGCGCGATTGCCTCGCGCGCATCATCGGCCGATGAGTCCGGGACCTCGGACACGATCTGTCCGGTGGCCGGATTCTCGACCGTCAGGGTCTTGCTTCCCTGCGCGTCGACGAAGCGCCCGTTCACGAAGTTCTGGTAGCGGCGAGTTGCGACAGCCATCGTGATCCTCCGAGTTGACCGGCCCCACCCCGAGGCGCGGGAGAACGTTGGGTGGCAGGGCGCGAAGCCGCTTCAGCCTTTGATCGGCCTCGCGCCCTGCCACCAACACCGGGGGCACCGACACCTAGCCGAGCGCGAGCACGGCCACGCTCAGGTCGGCGTGAGTGGGAATGCCCGGCACCGCGCAACCCTGCTCGCCGAACGCGAGATAGCCTACCCAGGGGACGTGCCCGAGAGTGTGCTCGAGCTCGCCGGGGATCTCCTTGACCCGGTCGCCGAGGGCGATGGCACGGCCACCGCAATAGACAAGCAGGATGGCCTTCGGGTGGCCTACACCCTGGGCCGCCTTGTGAACGGCGTTGCCCGCTTCGGCGATGAGCCCGTTCACTGAGGCCTCGCCCAGTTCGAGCACCATGCCGGGGCTCATGGCCGCCCCGAAATCCATCGAGCCGTCGGCGTTGCTGTTGACCGGGTGAGCCGAGTACGTGATCCCGTCCTTGTGGAAGAGCAGCGGATACTGCACGCTGAACGACACGAGGGCTCCGCCGCCGATCTCGGACTCGGGCTTGCCTACCCATTCCGAGTAGAGGTCCATGGCTCGGCGGCCGTCAAACTCGTACGCCGTACGCCCTGAAGCCTTGGTGACGACGGTCTTCTTGCCCGTAAGCCGGTAACCATTCGAGAAGGCGTATCCGATCGGCCCACCCAGCGCAGCAATGGCGAAGTGGTTCTTGTAGGCATGGCCGTTCGCGAACTGCTGGAACTTGCCATCGGGCGAATGGTCGGATGAGGTGCCACCGACCACCGGCACGCCCGGAGCTACCTCGGCGATCCCTCGCAGGATTTCTTCTTCTGGTCCCATGTAGGCGATGGTCAGCAGGACGCTGGCCTCGCCCCCAAGCTGCTTGAGAGCTTGCCTGGCGGCGTCCTTGCCTGCCGCGAAACCGTCGCCGTCGCCGACGGCGGCCACGCCCACGCCGGCCGAGCGGTCGGCGATCAGCATCAAGCTGGCGCCGCCGCCATCGCCGGTAACCCAGCCGGTATCCTGGAATACGCCGGTGGACGACGATCCGCCCCAGAGAGGAACGTCACCCAAGCGCCCGGACACACCTGCGACCAGGCTCTCCGTGTCGTACTGCGTCGTAGCCAGCAGGATCGCCAGTGTCGGCTTACCTTCGAGCCCGGCTTTCGCCCGCTCGACCAGCTCGGCTGCCGCCGCTGCAGCGTCCGTCTTCGTGGTGAAACCTGTGCCAATTGCGCTCACGAGACCGCCTCCTTGTCCCTAATGAGAGTGACCTGACCATGGCCCGGTAGCCGTCCCGACTGAAAGATCCGGCCGAGCATGGCCGCCCCGAGCATCGAGGACTGATCCTGGTAGACGTACTCGAACGCGCCGGTCCAGCGGCGCCTTGCTTCGAGCATCCCGCGCACCCTGGCCCCGCCGCCCGAGATCCCGACCTTGTTGCCAAGGCTCACGAGCTCGCCGACCTTCTCCAGGTGCGCGCCGAGATAGGCCGCATTGCCACGGATGACGCTGAGCAGGAGATCGTCACGTGTGGTCTCGAGCGTCAGGCCGGTAAACCCGGCCGTGAGCCGCTCGAGGGAGTAGCGGCTGCCCCCAAGGTACGGTTCATATGTCGGCAGTTCGGCCTCCCGCTCCTCTACGCCCGGGTCCTCAAAGAACGCCTCGAGCACGCCGGGGACGTACTCGCCGTAGAACTGGCCGTCGCTGAGCTCACGGCAGAATGACGCGCGGAACCAATCGAGCGCCGCACCTCCGGTGTTGAGGACGAAGAACGTGAGCCAACGACCCGGGATCGCGTGACAGCGCACGTTGAAGTCGGGCGAGGAAACGGGGGCGTCGGTGCAGACGCTCGCGATGTCGCAGGTCCCACTGATGATGTTGATGTCGCCGGGCTCGGTCAGGCCGCCCGACAGCGCGGCGAGGACGGCGTCGTTGCCACCGCACAGCACCGTGCAGTCCCGGGGCAGGCCGAGTTCGTCGGCGACCGCGGGGAGGATCTGACCGACCGGGTCGAAGGACTGGAGCAGGGGCGGCAGCTTGTCCTGGGGGATGCCGGCCAGTCGAAGGACGTCGTAGTTCCAGGTGAGGTCGTTCCGTGCGGTGTTGTAGAGGCCGCTGATCGAGACGGTCGACGGATCGATCGCCCACCGGCCCGTCATCCGCTTGACGAGGTAAGTGTTGCAGTGGCCGAACCTGGCCGCCTCCGCCCACGTCTTCGGTTGCTCGTCACGGAACCAGAGGATCGACGACAACGACGAACCGCCCGAAACCGGCAGATTGCACGTCTCGGCCAGGAAGCGTTCCTCGCCGACGATCCGGCGAATGGCCGCCGACTGCGCCTGCGATCGCCCGTCCAGGAACAGGATCGCGGGACCGAGCGCCGTCCCATCTGCAGCCATGGGCGTAAGCCCCGGCGTGGTGACCGACAACGAGACAACGCCGACCTGGCCGAGGCCCTGCTTCAGTTCGGCACAGCCTGAACCCAAGGCCCGCCACCAGGTCTCAGGCTCGATGTCGGCCTTGCCCCGGTCGTAAAGGTGGGGCTCGTAATCCCGCTCCGTCTCGCAGCGCTTCTCGAGCTCCGGACCGAAGACCCCGAGCTTGAGGGCGCCCGTGCCGACGTCGATGGCAAGAATGTCGCGAGTCACGAGAGCAGTCCCTCGTTGGTGAGGAGTTCTCGGAGCGCGGCGAGGTCCGCGGCCGCCAACGACAGCAACGGCCGGCGGGGGATGCCACCGACGAACCCGGCGAGGTTCATGGCGGCCTTTACTCCGGCGACGCCGTGGATTCCGGAAATCGCGTGGTTGATGCGACTCACCCGAGCCTGCAGCGGGACGCCGGCGGTCTCGTCCCGAGCCTGGCCGGCCTCAAACAGATCAAGGGCGAGACGGGGGAACGAGTTGGCGAGAGAGACCGTGCCTCCGAGCGACCCGCCCATCATCGCGGGGAAGAGGAAGTTGGCCGAACCCGCCAGCACGTGGAACGAAAGGCTTTCGAGGGGGAGGAAGTTCTCGATCCCGCTTGCCGCACTGTCCTTCATCCCCACGATGCTGGGGTGCCCGGCCAGACGGCCGACGAGCTCGGGGCTGAGTGTGATCCCGCAGAACCCCGGGGCGTTGTAGAGGAGGAGCGGGATCCTCGCTCCGTCGGCGAGGGAAGAGAAGTAGCGGAAGAGGACATCGTCGGTCATCTGCTTCCGGAAATAGCCCGGGGACAGCACCAGCCCGAAGTCGGCGCCCAGATCGGCCGCCGCGGCCAGGAAACGTTCGGTGTCGCGCTGTGCGTCGTACGTTGCCCCGGCCATGACCACCTGACCCGGGCGCTTGTTGCGCACGACCACGTCGAGCACGCGCAACCGCTCATCCTGCGAGAGGCTGCGATTCTCGCCGTTGGAACCGAGCGCCAGGTAGCCGAGGATCCCGCTCGCCGCATAACGGCTCACGTTGAAGCGCAGGGCCTCGTAGTCGACGTCCTCGTTCTCAGCGAAAGGCGTACAGATCGGGGCGAACACCCCAGCGACGTGTGCCCGGAGGTCGTCGGATCGCGTAGGTCGCCCCCTGACGCGTCGCGCTCGAGCCGCGGTCGAGCGCCTGAAACGGGCCTTTGCAGACTGCACGCGGGTCGTGCGCAGAGATCTGACCCGCAGGCAATTCAGATTAGGGCCGCCGACCTCAGGCGGTCAATGCCGTTCGGCCTGGCCTGTCAAGTTTGGCCTCGTCGCGATGGACCTCGTTGGCGTGGAGCCCCGAACCCACGCCTGACCACCGCGAAACGGCAGCGGCCGGGGGCGCGGCCCTCCCATGCCAGGCGCGCTCAACCCTGGTCCATAGGGCCGCGGTCGGCCAGGGCCGCCGTGATCGCCTCGGCGGCGCGGCGCTTCATCTCGACCAGCGATTCGCGGCTGTAGAACGCTGCGTGTGGCGTGAGCACGACATTCGGCAGGCTCAGGAGTGGATCATCGGGAGCGATCGGTTCCCGCTCGAGGACATCAAGCGCGGCTCCGCCGAGGTGGCCCGATCGGAGGGCTTCGACGAGCGCCGCCTGATCGACGACACCGCCCCGCGATGTGTTGACCAGGTACGCTCCGGGCTTCATACGAGCGAGCGCCCCAGCGTCCAGCAGGTGGCGTGTCGAGGGATCGAGCCGGGTATTCACGCTCACGATGTCGCTCGTCGCGAGCAGCTCCTCGAGCTCGACCAGGCGAACGCCCTCGACGGCCGGCCAACGTGGATCGGCGGCCAGGACCCGGAAGCGGAGCGCGAGCGCCCGGCGCGCGACCGCGGAACCTATCAGTCCCAGGCCGACGACCCCGACCTGCTGGCCGCTCCCGCGGCGCAGCTCGCCCGCACTGCGGAAATCCCAGGTCCCGGCATGGACTGCGCGGTCCAGTGCAACGATGCCGCGGGTCAGCGCGAGGATGAGCCCGACTGTGTGATCGGCCACTTCGTCCACGCCATAATCGGGCACGTTGACTACCGGGAGCCCGCGTCGTACGGCCGCCGGCAACTCGACGTTGTCGTGGCTGGCGCCGTAGATTCCAATTACCCGAACGGTCGGAAGCGCGGCCAGCACCGCGTCGGTGATGGGAGCGTACTGCGTGAGCAACGCGACGGCCCCGGCGCCCGCCGCAATGACCTCGTCGGCGGTGTGGCACTGGGCGAGTTCCGCCTCGTAGCCGGCACGAGCGAAGATCGCCCGCTCGATTTCAGTCGTCGGATGGTCGCAGTCGGTGATGACGATCCGGCTCACTCGTGCCATGTGCCAAGGTTACTCGGGTCCGCACCCCGTCCTCCTGACGCTTGGCTTCCTAACTTGGCTTCCTAAGCAGAATGTCGCGATTCGAGTCCCGTCTCCCGCTCCTATGTCTCGATCCACGCACAGGACCGCACGATGCCGCGGCGGGGCTTCGCGCACAGCCGGCGTGTTCCGCGGCGATAACCCGGTGCAACCCTCTGACCAGGATCGCGAGCCAACGCCAAGCGACGGGGCGGCAACGACCGGGTGGAAAGAGTGGCATTTCGCCCGCTGAAAGCGGATGCTGGTGCCGACGAAGCCGACGAAGCCGACGAAGCCGACGCAGCCGACGCAGCCGACGCAGCCTCGAGAGGTTTGTCGCTCGGTGACCTGAGACAGCACGTCAGGGGGCGGCCATGGATGCCTACACGTTCAAGATCGGGACCATGGACTGCGTCGCCGTCAGCGACGGTGACACGGACT
>Ga0182027_10003507_pt1 | contig 24811 bp, 27 predicted proteins | sample 712E1DmetaG_FD_121300 | JGI IMG/M metagenome (GOLD analysis project Ga0182027, IMG submission 121300) | Permafrost microbial communities from Stordalen Mire, Sweden - 712E1D metaG (Illumina Assembly) | ecosystem: Environmental > Terrestrial > Soil > Wetlands > Permafrost | place: Sweden... | reverse complement strand
GTCGGTGACAGGCAAACCCGGCGTGGCGCGGCCGGTGTAATCGTCTTGGATGACGCACCGATTCCTCGCGTCATAAAAATATTGCGTCACATTGCCAACCGGATCATTGACGATGCACCAGCTTGCCGGCAGCACCGGCACATGCGGTGTTCCGGTAAAGGCTGAATAACTGAAACAGCTCGGCGGGTTCGTGCCTTCCTGCGCCGCGATGCAATGCAGATAATTGACGGAGGTGGAACTGTGTTCGTAGGTGAACACCGCCGCCGTTTGTCCTTTGGCATCGGCGACGGTCAGGAGCAGGTGGTTCTCCCGGTCCAGCGGAAAACTCTTGGAATAGGTGTAAGTCGTGGTCTTGCCGCTGGGGAAATCATTGCCGTTTGGCGTGCCGGTGACCGGCGGCGAGGTGACGGACTGGAGATCGCCAGCACTGCCATTGTCGCTTTTGGCTCCCCGGTAATATTGATAGGTCACGCTGCGCCCCGTGAAGTCGGTGACGGAAGCCACATAACCGTCGCTGGTGTAGGCCACGGTGTTCGTGCGGTCCAAATCATCCACAACTTGCGCGAGCCTGCCGCCGGTGTCATAACCGAGCGTCATCGTGTCGCCGTTGCGGGTGATGATCTGGATCAGCTTGCCCGCCACCGCCGAGCCGTCGAACGGATTGAACACCCACCGGCCCGTGTCGGCAAAAGTGAGCGTGAAGGCGTTGTTGCTGATCGTGCCTTCGCGGAAAAACTCCGGGCAGGTGTAGGCGCCACTGGCCTGGAGAATGAACGTGTCCTTGCGACCGGTGCCGTCATAAACGTCCATGCCGCCGGAACTGTTCTGGGCGCAGTGAACGTCGTAGGAAAGGGACCAGCAGTTGCCCAACAGCGTCGCTGTATGGCCGATGCGCGAGTGATAAGTCCGCGCCCAGACGAAATTCAGGCCGCGACCGGGAATGAGCATGTCCACATCACATTCGTGGACTTCGCCGGAGAAAAGCGCGACACCGTCCTGACCCGAGCTGCCCAGATTGTTCACCGGCTGCCTCCTGTCCTCACCGCCGTCATCAAACGCCTTCATCAGCGTGACGTGGCCGGTCTTGGTGGTGCGTGCCGAACCGCTGTCGCTGTCGTCGTCGAAAGCTTTGAGCAAGGTGACATGCCCTTTGAAGTCCTTTTTGCTTGGGCTGGCCGGCGGCTCCGTGGGCGGCCCTTGCAGAACCAGTTCCGGATTCGCCAGCGCATCGGCGCTGAGCACATTGAAGGACGACACCGCCACGCCGTTGACCACGAGCGTGACCTGATAATTTCCGGCCAAGTCCGGTGTGAAGCCGGGAATCATCGCCAGCGACGAACTCAACACCACGGCGCCGGCTTGTGTCACCCCATTGATTTGGAGCACAATCGTGCCGAAGCTTTCGCCGAGCACATAGATATCCACCGGCACACCCGGCGCGACCACTGCCGGTTCGACGCTAAAAATCTGCGGCTGCGGCAGCACGAGCCGGTAAAATTGTGCCGGCGGTGAAGACAAGCCGGTCGAGTCCGTCGCGACCGCTTGGAACTGGTAGCTGCCGGCCTGACCGGCTGGCTGCACCGCGTCCAGCGTGTTCCACGCCGTCACAGGCGCGAGGCTGTCGGCGCTTTGCACCAGATAGATGGCGTTGGAGTTGGCGTCCCAATCAAGCCGGAAAATCGGCAGGCCCTCGGTGTTCGTGCCAACATTCACGATGCTCAACGGCATGGAAGCGGCTTGGGAACTGCCGCAAGCCGTGACGAGCAGCACGGCCAGCGCCAGCGCCCCAAAACCGGCGGGCACCGTGGTGGAGAGTGGAATTGAGCGGGATAGGATTTTGAATTTCATGGCTGTAACACGATTGTAACATTCGGCGGTTTGCACATTGTTTCTGCGACTGAAACGGCACAAATATCGCCAGATTTCGTTAATATGCTTCAGTTGCCTCACTCTGTCTATGGGGTGTTCACCCCATAGACGCCAAATGGATGTTGTGCTTTGCCATTCGCAAGATGACGCCGGGATTATGCCGGCTGGCAAGGCGGGAGCGACGCGCATAATGGAGCAATCCTTGCCGTGCGCGCGTTCCGGGCGTAGATTTCCGGGTAATGTGTCTGGCCATTCCAGGAAAAATCACCAGCGTCACGGGCGATGACCCGCTTGGGCGCATGGGCAAGGTGGATTTCGGCGGCATCCAGAAGGATGTCAGCCTGGCCTGCGTACCCGAGGCGGGCGTCGGCGATTACGTCGTTGTCCATGCGGGCTTCGCCCTGAGCCGGGTGGACGAGGCCGAGGCGGGCGCGGTCTTCGAGTATCTGCGCCAGATGGAGGAGTTGCTGGAACTCAAGGAAGGCAGCCCGTGAAGTACCTGGACGAATACCGCGACGGGGTCCAGGCCCGCCAGTGCGCGCGGCAGATCGCGCGCGCGACCACGCGCCCGTGGGCGATCATGGAGGTTTGCGGCGGGCAAACTCATGCCATCGTCAAGTTCGGGATTGATGAATTGCTGCCCCAATTCATCACCTTGATCCACGGCCCCGGCTGCCCGGTGTGCGTCACGCCGCTGGAATTCATTGACAAAGCCATCGAAATCGCCTCGCGGCCGGGGACGATTTTTTGCTCGTTTGGGGACATGCTGCGCGTGCCGGGAAGCGCGGCCGATTTGCTCTCCGTCAAGGCCGGCGGCGGGGACGTGCGGATGGTCTATTCGCCGCTGGACGCGGTGAGGCTGGCCGTGGAGAACCCGTCGCGGGAAGTGGTGTTTTTCGCGGTGGGCTTTGAGACGACGGCGCCCGCCACCGCGATGGCGGCGCATCAGGCGGCGGAGCGGGGCGTGAGGAATTTTTCCATGCTGGTCACGCACGTCCTGGCGCCGCCGGCGATGGAAGCGTTGCTGGCCGCGCCCGGGTGCCGCGTGCAAGGGTTCCTGGCGGCGGGCCACGTCTGCGCCGTGATGGGTTGCGCGGAATACGAGCCGATGGCGGCCAAGTACCGGGTGCCGATTGTGGTGACCGGTTTTGAGCCGCTGGACATTTTGCAGGGCGTGTTGATGTGCGTGCGGCAACTGGAGGAAGGCCGGGCGGAAGTGGAGAACCAGTACGCCCGCGTCGTGCGCCCGGCCGGCAACGAACACGCGCGGGCGCTCATCCGCCGCGTGTTTGAAGTGGTCCCGCGCAAATGGCGCGGCCTGGGCGAAATCCCGGCCAGCGGGCTGCGCCTGCGCAGTCAATATGAAGCCTGGGACGCCGAGAAGAAGTTTGGCCTGGTCCGCCACGACACGCCGGAGGATGCGCGATGTCTCAGCGGCCTGGTGTTGCAGGGGCGGATCAAGCCCGCCGAGTGTCCGGCCTTCGGCAACGCCTGTTCGCCGGAGCATCCGCTGGGCGCGCCGATGGTTTCCTCCGAGGGCGCGTGCGCCGCCTATTACCGCTATCGCAGCCGCGCGCCGGCCGCCGCGCCGGCCCGTTGAGCCATGTAGCTTGCCATGGAACCCCAATTCACTTCCGCCTGCCCGATCCCCATCCGCCAGTATCCGCGCGTTTTGCTGGCGCACGGCGGCGGCGGGAAATTGACGCACGAACTGCTGGAGAGGATGTTCTTTGCCGCGTTCGGCCCGGCGCCCGCCGAAGGCCGCCACGACGCCGCGGTGCTGCCATTTCCCCCCGGGCGGCTGGCCTTCACGACCGATTCCTACGTCGTCCGGCCGATGATTTTTCCGGGAGGCGACATCGGTTCGATGGCCGTCCACGGCACGGTCAACGACTTGGCGATGAGCGGGGCGCGCCCGCTCTGGCTGAGCGCGGGGTTCATCATCGAGGAAGGGCTGCCGATGGAAACGCTTTGGCGCGTGGTCTGTTCCATGCGCGACGCGGCGGGGCGTTGCGGGGCGCGGATCGTCACGGGCGACACCAAGGTGGTGGACAAGGGCAAGGGCGACGGCTTGTTCATCAACACGGCGGGCATTGGCGTCATTGAACATGGCCTGTGCATCGCGCCGGGGAGCGTGCGGACGGGCGACGCGGTGCTGGTGAGCGGAGATTTGGGCCGGCATGGCATGGCGATCATGAGCGTGCGCGAAGGACTGGAGTTCCAGGGCAAGATTGAGAGCGATTCCGCGCCGGTTTCCGGCCTGGTGCAAAAACTCCTGGCCGCCGGCGTGGAAATCCATTGCCTGCGGGACTTGACGCGGGGCGGGCTGGCGAGCGCGTTGAACGAAATCGCGGAGGCGTCGAAGCGAAGAATCCGGATAGACGAGAAGGCCGTGCCGGTGCGGGAGGACGTTCATGCCGCGTGCGAGTTGCTGGGGCTGGATCCCTTGCAGGTGGCGTGCGAGGGGCGCTTCGCGGCGTTTGTCCCCGCAAAGGACGCGGAGCAGGCCCTGGGGCTGATGCGGCGGGACGAAGGCGGCGCGGGCGCGGAGCTGATCGGGGCGGTTGAAGAGGGCGACCCGCCGCTGGTGGTGTTGCAGAGCGCCCTGGGCGCGAGCCGCATTCTTGACATGGCCGGCGGCGAGCAGTTGCCGAGGATTTGTTAGTAACGAAAATGCCCGGACGGATTTCAGCCGCTGGAAGGGGATTTACGAGACATGGCTGCGGCGCAAGGAGGCTTATGCGCGACAACTCCAGGAGCGGGGATTGACAGAAACGCTGCGCGTCCAACCAGCCTACTGAGGATGAGCGACCCTGCGCTCACATCCTTGACGGAATATAGCCGGTTTGTGGCCGGGGTGTTGAATCGTCCCAGCGTAACGCGATCCACGGTGGCAGTTTGGTCCGACAGCCCTTGCTCGGGCATCGCAGAGGGAGAAGTGTTTTTCGCTCGCGGCATCCGGTTGCGGCTCCGGGAGGAACTGGACTTTGAAGCCGGCTTAATCGCCGCCTATGGCGATGACGCTCACCATTACCAGGAGAAACAAGTGCGCAACGCAATACGTGAGGCGGACAAATGAAGTCTGAAGACCAGTATTTGAAATTCGTCCTGTGGAATGACGAGGACGGCCTTTATGTGGGCTATTGTCCGGATCTCTTCCCGTGGGGCGGGGTGTGTCATGGCGCGAGCGAGGAGACCACGTACCACCAATTGTGCCTGCTCGTTCGTGAAGAAGTCATGCAATTGCGGCAGGAGGGAAAAGAGTTGCCCTCTCCCAGCACACGGCCAATGAAGGAAGTTGTGCCGGCGTGATTCCCGGGCCTCATGCGGCGGCCAGCAGGGGGCGCACGTCCACGGCTTCCATGCCGGCGGCGCGGATGGCGGCCAGGCCCAGATCGGTGTCCTCGTAGGCGCGGCAATTCCGCGGGGCGACTCCCAGGCGGCGGGCGGCTTCCAGATAGATGTCGGGGGCCGGTTTCTGGCGGGCCACGTCTTCGCTGACGACCACCGCCTGGAAGAGATGGGCAATGCCCAAATGATGGAGGGTTTCGGTGATGACGCGGCGGGTGCCGCCGGAGGCCACCGCCATGGGAAGTTTGCCGTGATGGTCGCGCGCAATTTTTGCGATCAACTCCACCAGGGGGATTTGCGGGATCATTTGCTCGAAAGCGGCTTCCTTCTCCCTGGCCACCGCCGCGTAGTCAAGCGGGCGGCCCTGCTCCTGGCTGAGCATCTTCAGAATGTCGCTGGCCGGCACGCCGCCCAGGGAGTAAAAACGGTCCTCCGGGAAATGGATTCCGTGGCGTGCCGTGACCTGTTTCCAGGCGCGCCAGTGGAGAGGCATGCTGTCGGCCAGCGTGCCGTCGCAGTCGAAAATGAGGGCTTCAATGGGCATGGGGTTAAAGGGTCAAGGCGGCGAGACGTTGTTCCATGTCGTGGGCCATCAACGGCTCGATGAGGCAATCCATGTCGCCTTCCAGGAAGGCCGACAAATTGTGGAGCGTCAGTTCGATGCGATGGTCGGTGACGCGGTTTTGCGGGAAGTTGTAGGTGCGGATGCGCTCGTTGCGCTCCCCGGTGCCGACCTGGTCCTTGCGGCGGGCGGCGTAGCGGGCGTTTTCCTCGGCGACTTTGCGCTCGAGCAGGCGGGAGCGCAGCACGGTCATGGCGGTGATTTTGTTCTTCTGCTGGGAGCGTTCGTCGGCGCAACGGACGATCAGGCCGGTGGGCTTGTGGATGATTTGCACGGCGGAATCGGTGGTGTTGACGCCCTGGCCACCCTTGCCCGAGGCGCGGCAAACATTGATTTCCAACTCGTCGGGCCGAATCTCGATGTCCACCTCCTCGGCTTCCGGCAGGACGGCGATGGTGGCCGTGCTGGTGTGGATGCGGCCCTGCGCTTCGGTGGCGGGCACGCGCTGGACGCGATGCACGCCGCTCTCGTATTTGAGGCGCTTGAAAACGTCCTGGCCGGTCACGCCGAAAATAATTTCCTTGAAGCCGCCCAGGTCCGAAGGGCTGCTGTCCATGCTCTCCACCTTCCAGCCGCGTTTTTCGGCGTAATGCGTGAACATGCGGTAGAGGTCAGCGGCGAAGAGGGCCGATTCGGATCCGCCCGCGCCGGCGCGGATTTCGATGATGGTGTTGCGCGAATCCGCCGGGTCGGGCGGCGCCAGGCCCTGGTAAATCTTGCGGGCCAGGACTTTTTCCTCGGCTTGGAGTTGGGTGATTTCCTCCCGGGCCAACTGGGCCAGTTCGCTGTCGGCCGGCTCGGTTTTGAGGGTCGCGGCGTGTTCCGCCAGGTCGGCCAGGACTTTTAAGTAGCGCCCGCCGCCGGCGGTCAGTTCCTTGAGACGGGCGTATTCGCGGGCCAGCTCCTGCGCTTTGGCGGGGATGTCGAATAACCTGGGGTCGCTCAGGGCGGCCTCAACCTCGGCCTGGCGGCGGGCGAATTTTTCAATGTAGGGGCGCAAATCCACGGGCAAAAAGAACTGGGTTTTACGGAAAGCGCACGGGGCGCCGCCCGCAAAAAAAGCGACCGCCCGCGAAAGTTGCGGCTTTGGCGGGCGGTCAGGCGGAAAGGGGCTACTTTCGCTTTCGCGGGGCCTTGGCGGCCTGGGCGGCCTGGGCGGCCTGGGTCTTGACCATGCGCTGCTGGAATTTGTCCACGCGGCCGGCCGTGTCCACGAATTTCTGCGTGCCGGTGTAGAACGGATGGCAGAGGTTGCAAATGCCGAGCATCATGTGCGGCTTGGTGGAGCGGGTCTTGATCACGTTGCCGCAGGCGCAACGGATTTCCGCCTCCACGTATTTAGGATGGATTTCAGATCTCATAAATCAAGGGCCGACAACCTAGCAGCGTTCGGGCCGTCCGCAAGCCCTATTTTCAAAAATCAGGCGCAATAGCTTGACGCCCCGCCCGGCAGTCCTTAGCGTTGCAAACCCGATGTGTCGGATTGACCATCGAATCGAAAGGCTTTTTGTGAATGTAACGGTAGAGATTTTGGCTCCCTGCAAGAAATTGATGCGAGTGGAGGTCGAGGCAGCGAAGATTGAGGAAACTTTTGAGGAAGTGACCCGGGAAATCCAGCGCCAGGCCAGGTTCCCCGGTTTTCGGCCGGGCAAGGCCCCCAAGGAAATGGTGGCCAAGCGCTTCGAGACGGAAATTCTCGACAAGGTGAAAAGCAAGCTGATCACCGACTCCTACCACGCGGCGGTGAAGGAGCAGAAAATCACCCCGGTGCTCGCGCCGGATATTGAAGAGGTCCAATTCACCCGCGGCCAGCCGCTCCACTTTGTCGCCACCATGGAAACGGCCCCGGAATTTGAGCTGCCCGAATACAAGGGGCTGCGCGCCCAGCGCGAAATCGGCGGCGCCACCCCCGCGGACATCGAGCGCGCGTTGAACCTGTTTCGCGAGCGTCAAAAGACGTTCCTCACCGTGGATCGCGCGGTCAGGAAGGGGGACGTCGCGGTGGTCAATTACAGCGGCACTTGCGATGGCAAGCCGATCACCGACGCGGCCCCCACCGCCAAGGGCCTGACGGAGAACAAGGCTTTCTGGATCGAAACGGAGAAGGATTCTTTTTTGCCCGGATTCGGCGGTCAATTGCTGGGGGCCAAGGCGGGGGAGAAACGAACGGTTTCCATTGATTTCGCGGCGGATTTCATGCTCCCGGCGCTGGCCGGCAAGAAGGGCGTTTATGAGGTCGAGGTGATTGAAGTTAAGGAGAAGATCCTGCCGGAACTGGACCAGAAGTTTGCCGAATCGTGGGGGGCGAAGGACTTGGAAGCCCTGCGCGAAGGGGTGCGCGCCGATTTGCAGAATGAATGGAACCAGACGCAGAACCGCAAAATCCGCGAGCAGGCAACCCAGGCCCTCCTCCAGAGCGTCCAGTGCGACCTGCCCGAGGCGGTGGTGACGGCCGAGACGCGCAACCTGGTCTATAGTATTGTCAGCGAGAACCAGCAGCGCGGCGTGCCCAAGGAGGCGCTCGACGCGGAAAAGGACAACATTTACGCCACCGCCAGCCACATGGCCCGGGAGCGGATCAAGGCCATGTTTGTTTTTCAGAAGATCGCCGAAAAGGAAGGCATCCGGGTTGAGAGAATGGACATCCTGGCGCGGCTCCAGACGCTGGCGGCCGAGCACAAGATGACCGCCGACAAGCTCTACCAGGAACTGGAGAAGAACCGCCGCATGGAGGAGGTGATCCATCGTCCCATCCTCCACGACAAGGTGATCAACCTCCTGGTGCAATACGCCAAGATCGAAGACGTGGCCGTCGCGGAGAAGAGCGATATCATCACCGTGCCTCACTGAGATCCTCGACGCTATGAGATCTCTGAGTATTCGCCAGGCGACAACTTTTGCACCGCCGATAATACCGTGTCTGTCATGACGCGCAACACGGTCCAGTCGTTGGTGGGCACGACGAGGATGGCGAGTTTTCGCCCAGCGAGATTTTGTTGATACTTGAGTCGCTTGTCGCTGGTCACGAACACATCGAAGTGCGCTTCAGCCGCGCGAAGCAAATCCCCGTTTTTCAATTGACCCCAGCCCATTTCCTGGGCGGTTCGCACTTTGCAACCCGTGAGATGGTCTCCGAGCGGACGCGGAACGCAGGCGTCGAGCAGCACGTTCATGCCGCGGTTTCAAAAACGGACTTGTGGGCGTAGGCCAAAACCGCCACGGCTTGCTCCCGGGTGACTTCTGGAAAGCACTTCAAATAGGCATCCAGGCTCAACCCGCTTTCCAAATTGGTGAACAGGCTGTCCACCGGGACGCGCGTACCCTTGAAGCAGGGCGCCCCGCTCATCCGTTCCTGATCCACCCAAATGGGAAGATCAGGCGGGAAACTGAGTCTTGACTTCATCTTGCGCCAATATAGCAGGAAAATCGTTTTTGTCAGCGCATTTCGTCTGCTTACATCTGCTCCGTGGTGGCGATGCCCAGGGCGTCCAGGCCCTGTTGCAGGACGCGCGAGGTCAGATCGCACAAGGCCAGGCGCGTCGCGCGCGCGCCGCCTTGCGCTTTGAGCACCGGGCAGTTCTCATAAAAGCGGGCGAAATCCCCCGCCAGATCATAGAGGTAGGCGCAGAGGAAATTCGGACGGTGCTCCCCGGCCACCGCTTCCAGGGCCAGCCCGAAATCCAGCAGCCGCCGCGCCAGGACAATTTCCTCCCGCGCCTCCAGCTCCAGGCCCGCGCCGGAGACGGCCGCGTCCGCCGCGCCTTCGCCGCCTTTGCGGAAGATGCTGCGTGTGCGCGTGAAGGCGTATAAGAGATACGGCGCCGTGTTCCCTTGCAGGGCCAGCATTTTGTCCCAACTGAACACGTAATCGCTTTGCCGGTTTTGCGAGAGGTCGGCATACTTGACAGCGCCCAGGCCCACCAGGCGCGCGATTTGGCGGCGCTGCTCCTGGGACCATTCCGGATTTTTGGCCGAGACGACCTGGAAGGCGCGCTCCTCCGCTTCGTCCAGCAAATCTTCCAGGCGCACCGTGTCGCCCGAGCGGGTCTTGAACGGTTTGCCGTCCTCGCCCAGGATGGAGCCAAACCACACATGGTCGAGCTGGACGCGCTCTTCTGGCCGCCAGCGGCGGAAGACGGTGAAAAGCTGTTTGAAATGAAGCTGCTGGCGCCCGTCGGTGACGTAAATTATCTGGTCCGGCGGCCCGAGGCCACAGCCGCCTTCCATGCGGAATTGCAGCGTGGCCAGATCGGTGGTCGTGTAGTTGAAGCCGCCGTCGCTTTTTTGCACCAGCGCCGGCTGCCCCTTCAATTCCGGCACGTCATCGAAAAAGACCGCCATCGCCCCTTCGCTTTCGCGGGCCAGTCCACGCCGCCGCAAGTCCTCCACCACGGATTTCAAGCGCGGGTTGTAATGGCTTTCGCCAAAGGTGTGATCGAACCGGACCCCCAGGCGCGCATAGACGCGGTCAAACTGCTCCTGGGAAAGGGCGATCATGCGCCGCCAAAGGCCCAAATTCTCCTCGTCGCCGTTCTGCAGTTTGACCAGTTCCTGCCGGGCGCTTTCCAGCGTTTTGGGGTCCTGTTCGCAGGCGGCGTTGACCAATTTGTAAAGGCGTTCCATTTCCGCGATGGGATCGCGCGCCAGGGCGGAGGCATCGAGCCGGGTTTTCCAGCCGACAATCAATTTCCCAAACTGCGTGCCCCAATCGCCCAGATGGTTGTCCGTCGCCACCCGGTGTCCCAGGAGCCGCGCCACCCGCGCCAGCGAATCGCCCAGGATGGTCGAGCGGATGTGGCCGACGTGCATCGGCTTGGCCGCGTTGGGCGAACTGAAATCAATGATGATGGAGCGGGGCCGCGGCGTTTTTTCCACCAAGGGCCGCCCGCCGCCCGCCACGGACTCCAGCGCGCGGGCGATGGCCGGGATTTTGAGGCGGAAATTCAGAAAGCCCGCCCCGGCAATTTCCACCGGCTCGCACCACTCCGCCACGTCCAGCCGGGCGGCCACGTCGGCGGCCAACTGGCGCGGATTGAGCTTGCGCGCCTTGGCCAGCGCCATCAGCGCGTTGGCCTGGTAATCGCCGAAACGCGGCTCCGGGCAGGGGCGCACCAGCACCGCGCCGGGGTCCGCGTCCGGCAGCACGGCCGCCACCGCCTCTTGCAATCTTTGTTCGAGAAACTTGTGAAGCACAAAAAAATCAATTCGGATGCAACGTCTCCATTCCGGGTGGCCGGGCGCGCGCGCCGCGGGCAATCCCGGCCGGCGGCGGCCATGCCTTGTCCGCCGCCCTCAAGGCTGGGCCGAGTATTTGCGGATGACCTGGAACATGGCGGGCGCGTCGGGGGCTTGTTCGAGTTCCTGGCGAAATTCCTTGATGTGAAGAAGCTTGGCGATGTTGGCCAGGGTGTGGAGATGTTTTTGGAACTGGCCCTGGGGCACCAGGAAAAGCATGACCAAATTGACCGGCTGGTTGTCCAGGGCGTCAAAATTGATCCCCTTGGCCGAGCGTCCCAGCGCCCCGACCACTTCGGGGATCAGGTCCGTCGAGGCGTGCGGGATGCCGATGCCAAAACCGATGCCGGTGCTCATGGACGACTCACGTTTTTTGACGACGGCGGTGATGGCATCGCGGTTTTCCGCCTTGATTTTGCCCGTGACGATGAGATTGCCGACCAATTCATCAATGGCGGCCCACCGGTCGGCCGCCTGCATGACGGGCAGGATGTTGCTGGCGCCCAATATGTCACCGAGATTCATAAGATCGTTGCGTTATTTCGCCTCATCCGCCGTTCTATTTCAAGATCAATCCGCATATTTTAATTGTCTCCCGATTCATCAGCGATGTGCTTGCGGACTCGCCCAAAAGGAGGGGCGGCTTGACGATCCGTGATCAAACGGCATAATCGCGGCAATGATATGGCTTTGTCCTCCCTCGCCTCGCTCAATCCACAACAGCGGCTGGCCGTCGAAACCACCGATGGCGCGGTCCTGATTCTGGCGGGGGCGGGCACGGGCAAGACGCGCGTCATCACCACGCGGGTGGCGCGCCTGATCGAAAAGGGCGTGGCTCCGGGCCACATCCTGGCGGTGACGTTCACCAACAAGGCGGCGCGCGAAATGCAGGAGCGCGTCTTCAAACTCATCCCCCGCCGCCAGGCGCCGGACAGCGGGGCCAAACCGCCGGCCCCCACCATCTGCACCTTCCATTCCCTGTGCGCGCGCATCCTCCGCCGGCACATCGAGCGCCTGGGCTACAAGCGGAATTTTGTTATTTACAGCGAATCCGACCAGCTCGGCGCGGTCAAAAAGATTCTCAGCCATATTTCGGACAAGGCGGCCAAGGCCGACGCGGGCGCGGTGCTTTCGCTTCTCAGCCGCTACAAGAACGGCGGCGCGCGGGGCGCGGTTTTCGGCGATCCGAACGTCGCCGCGCTGGCCGAGCATGTGAGCGCGCGTTACCAAAGCGCCTTGCGGGCCTGCAACGCGGTGGATTTCGACGATTTGATTCTGCTCACCCTCCAGCTTTTTGCCGGGCATCCCGACGCCCTGGCCGCCTGCCGCGCCCAGTATCAATATGTGATGGTGGACGAGTACCAGGACACCAATGCCGCGCAGTTCCAGCTCGTCCGCCAGTTGACCGCCGCCCACGGCAATCTGTGCGTGGTGGGGGACGACGACCAGAGCATTTACGGATGGCGCGGCGCGGAGACGGCCAATCTGCTCGATATGGAAAAGCATTTTCCCGGGGTCAAAGTCATCCGCCTGGAGCAAAATTACCGTTCCACCGGCACTATTCTTTCCGCCGCCAACGCTGTCATTAAGAATAACGCCCGGCGCCGCCCCAAGCAGTTATGGTCCCAAAAAGGGCGCGGGGCGAAAATCCTGCTGCACAGTTTTTCGGACGACGAGGCGGAGGCGCGCCACACGGCCGAGCAAATCGAGTTTGCCCGGCTGGCGCGGCGCGTGCCGTGGCGGGAGCAGGCGGTCCTCTTTCGCACCAATCAACAGGCGCGCCCGCTGGAAACGGCGCTGCGCCAGGCGGGCGTCCGCTATCATGTCATCGGTGGCCAAAGCTATTTCGACCGGCGGGAGATCAAGGATTTTTTGGCCTACCTCAAGACGTTCATCAACCCGCAGGACGACATCAGCCTGCTGCGCATCGCCAACGTGCCGGCGCGCGGGTTGAGCGAGGTGACGATGGAGCGGCTGCTGGCCGCCAGCCAGGAGCGGAGCTGCCCGGTTTTCGCCGCGATGCGGGACGCCGGCGCGCTGGCGGCGTTGGTCCCCAGAACACGCGAGGCGGTGGCCGGGTTCGTGAAGTTGATTGAGCGGCATCAGGCCGCCTTGCGCGAGGGCGCGCTTTCCCCGCGTCAGTGGGCGGAGAATTTTGTGCGGGAGATTGATTACGAAGCCGAATTGCGGCGCGGCGAAAAAAGCCAGGAGGCCGCCGACAACCGGGTGCGCAATCTGCGCGAATTGCTGGCCACCCTGGGCGCGACCGCCGGCAACACCGCCGCGCAGGTGGAAGGTTTCCTGGACGACCTGTCCCTGGACTCCGACCGCGAAGAGGAAGAGGAACAGACCGGCGACGCCGTCACCCTGATCACCATGCACAGTTGCAAGGGATTGGAATTTCCCCATGTTTATATCGTCGGATTGGAGGACGGTTTGCTGCCCCATTCGCGGTCGAAGTTGGAAGGCACGCTGGACGAGGAGCGGCGTCTTTTTTATGTGGCGCTGACCCGGGCGATGCTGACGCTGACCTTGAGCCATTGCGCGGCGCGCAAGAGGTATGGCCAGCCGCTTCCCTGCCATCCTTCGCCCTTTCTGAGGGAACTGCCCGCCGATCTTTTGGAATTGGCCGATGAAAAGAGCAAAGCCCCCGTTTCCGTCGAAGCCGGCCGCGATGGTTTCGCCGCCATGCGCCGGGCGATTGACGGAAGCGGAAGCGGAGAATAGAGGATGGAGGACGGTTTGGGTGTGAGACAAAATTTTTCTGGTTGGGCCACGTCGGCTGTTTCAGGATCAAAGCGGCGCTGGCGCGCACGCACTCCAAGACGCTTCGCGCACACAGGAAGCTTAAGAAAGTCCGTCAGGTTTTGGAGTGCGTGCGCGCCAGCGCCGCTTTCCCCTGCGCGCCTGCCGTTTATATAAGAATGCATATACGACTCTCATGGTCTTTCCCGAGGAGACAAACTGCTTGAAGAATTTTGTCTCACATCCGGCGCTTTAATGTCCCGCGACCGGACTTGACCAGCAGGGAGCATGAGGTATAAGTTGCAGAGATGAAAGATTCTGCGGTAATGGAACCGACGCGCAGCACACGCTGGCAAGAGGCCAAAGTCTTTGCGGAAGTCAATGCGCGGGACATGGCGTTGCCAAAGCCGAACCTGGTTGCGGAACTGTGTGTCTGGTTCAAGGGGGTCAGTCTCTATCACCAAGGGGAGATGGGCGGCGCGCCAACCGAGCAAGACCGGCAGATGCAGAAGCACATACTGTAAGTGCTCATCAGCATGGGCGAGGGCCTGGTTGGTGAATTGCGCCAGCACGACGTGACCGCGAAAGCGGGTGTCACCCTGGCGGACGTGGAGGCGACGCTGGAAGAGCTGCACGACAGTCTGCGGGTTTCGTTTGGGGGCATGACCGAGGAGCGCCGCGCCCAGGTTCTCGACGAGGTGTTCGGTGCCTCGTGAAGAGCGGATAGAGGCGATTCTGGCGGCGTGGCTGAGAAAGCAAACAACCCCGAGGTGCATCGCCCCGCGACTGCAATTGGGCTCGTCCAAGAGCGCGAACAGCAAGCTGGATGCGCAGCGGACGGCGGGAAAGGACTGAGAAATAATGACAAAACGAACCAAACTATGGGTTGACCACTTTTCCCTTATGACATTTATGACCACATTACAAAGAGGAGTTGTTTGTCTGATTTTGATTGCTTCGCCCGCGATTCTCGCGGCGGGCACGCCGTTAGGAACGGTAGTTTGTTGGGGATATGAACTCGGGTACGATGATGCTCCAGGTACTTTGAAGGTGCTCAAGATCGCTGGAGAAGATGTCACAAATGCGACAGCGGTCGCCGCTGGAGATGGTCATGCTCTGGCCCTTCGCAGTGATGGGACTGTTGTCGGCTGGGGAGTGAACATGGAGTGCCTGTCCGTCGGTTACACGTCAACGAACTCTGACCGTGCAAGTGGTGTGGTAAGAATTGACGGCCTAGTGTTGAGCAACGTTGTGGCGATTGCTGCAGGTGGAAATCACAGTCTGGCGTTGCGAAGGGACGGCACCGTGATTGGTTGGGGTTCCCACGTTGTGCCTCCTGCGTTAAGCAACATTACCGCCATTGCGACGGGGTATAACTACAGTATGGGGGTCAAAAGGGATGGGACGGTGCTCTATTTGGGCGGGGGAGACTTGAACGGTTATAGGGCCTATCCAGGCTATAACGATAGCGATTACCGTGCAGCTTTTCTAGGAATTGGAGACAGCCAGAGTGTGGAGGGGCTGAGCAACGTTGTGGCTGTAGCGGTTTTGTATGGCGAACATGCTGACAGCTTGGCCCTCACACAGGACGGCACAGTGGTCGAAATGTCTGTTCAACATATAGTCACTACGGTTTGCGAGGTCGGTAAAGCATTGGCAATTACTGGCGGAACGCAAGGTTTGATGCTTAAGAAGGATGGCACTGTGGAGGACTTGGGTTCCAATGCTGATGTTCCAGTAGGCTTAACTAACATCGTTGCCATCGCGGGCGGACCGAGGCATCATCTAGCGTTGAAAAGGGATGGCACTCTAGCGATGTGGGGCGGTTACCGTGTCAAGGACTTGGCCGTTCCACCTGGGTTAAGCAACGTCGTGGCCGTTTCTGTTGGAAAGAACTTTTTTATGGCGATCACGACGAATACCCCAGTGACAGTGGCCAACAAATGAGGGCAACCAGTGAGCACCGATTACGTCAACTCCGCGAATGTGCTGCTGCAATTGACAATCCAGTCCGGCGTGCCATATTATATTGCCGTGATGTTGGACAGCACCAGTTTCTCCACCGCCGGTTGGACGGTTGCACGTCGGCCAGCATGACGGCCAAACCTCGGCACGTCGCAAGGCTGGCATACGGTATGGGGTGTCTGGCCCGGCTTGGGCGCAAGTTCGGCGCAGCAGCCGGTAGTGTTAATCCGCCTGATTTCCCTAAAACGACTTTTTTGTTCCTCGCTGTTTTCGGTGGAATCCCAGACACAGTTTGGGGTGGTTTCCTGTGTTTCAAGCAATCCCAAAAGGATTGAATCTATCAGCCCTGGGTTGCGACTTGCCGCGCCGCAGCGCAGCGAAGGCGGGGGAAGGAGCTACCCAGGGGGCAAGACACAGAAATCACATACCCTGAAAGGGTTAAATATCGTCCGCAAGTCGTTGGTATGCAACCCTTTCAGGGTTTTACGTTTCCTGCCGGCAACCCAGTGTAGGCCCTCTCTGAATCGGGCCAACGCTGGGCTGAAGGATGCAATCCCGTTGGGATTGAAGAACAGGCCGTTGCACCAAATTGGAAGACCATATCTATGATTCCACTGAAAACGTCGAGGAACCGTTTTTGGGGAAAAGGCACGGCTCCGCGTCGCCCTACCGAGGTGGAGACGGCGGGGCAAGGGGTCACACTTGGATGAAATCCAGAATGGACAGGTTCATGATCATCTCGCCGCTTTGCAGGGCGGCTTGGTAGGCGGTCTGGGTCTGGTCCAGCTTGGTCAAGGTGGTGGCCAGGTTGGCGCTGGTGAGATTGGAGGTCTGGGTGGCAATGTTGGTCGCCAGTTGGGTGGCGGCGGCGCTGGCGCTCTCGATGGTGGATTGCAGGACCCCATTTTCCGCAATGCCGGAAACGATGTGGTTTTCATCGGTGGTCAGGTTGGGGCTGTCGGTGGAGGTGATGGCGGCGGTGTTGCCGGAGGCCAGGTTTTGTTGCAGCGAAATCAAGTCGCGGAACAGGTCCGCGCCGGACCGGCTGTCGGCCAGGAGACCGGCGGGGCCGGCGCCGGAGCTGTTGGCGCCGGGGACCTGCGCGCAAACCGTCTGGCCGCCGCTGACGGGGGTTTGGGATTCATCGGTGTTGCCCTGGTATTGGACGGCGGAGACATTGCCGTTGGAATCGGCGGCGGCGGCAAAGGGCGGCTGGTTGTTGATGGTCCCGCCAAAGATGTAATTGCCCTGGGCGTCCTTGGTGTTGGCGGCCTGGAGGGCCTCCTGGATCAGGCTGCCGACTTGCGCGGCATAGGTGGCCATTTGGCTGGAGGAGGTGAGGCCGCCGGCCTCGGTGGCGATTTCGCCGGCCTTCTCGGCGATGGTTTGCAGCCTGTTCATGGCGGTGGCGGCCGTGGTGGCGGTGGCCTGAAGCTGGGTGATGTTGCTTTGGTATTGGGTGTTGGCGGCGTCCTGCGTTTGCAGGGTGAGCACCTGGTTCATGACGGCCGGATCGTCCTCCGGCAAAGTGGCTTGCAAACCTGTGGTGGCCTGGTTCTGCAGTTGGATTTGCTGGGTCTGCAATTGATTCAACTGTGAGAGGAAGTTGCTGGCGAATAAACTGGTGGAGACGCGCATAGGTTTTGGGTGCGGCTGGCGGGTTATTCAGGCGGCATTAATGTCAAGCAGTGGCGGTATCCATGTTAATGGCCATCTGCATCATGGTGTTCAAGATGGAGACCAATTGGGCGGAGGCCTCATAGGCCTTTTGGAACTGCATCATATTGGTCATCTCCTCGTCAATGGACACCCCGGTTTGCGAACTGCGCTGATTGGTCAGCGTGGTGCTGATGGCCTGGCTGGTGTTGAGCTGGGCGGCCGCGGTGTCAATGGCGTCGCCCAGGCCGGAGACGGTTTGGGCGTAGCTCTGGGTGACGGACTGGTTGTCGAGGGCGGGGTTGGCTTGGGTGGCTAAATTGGCCAGGGCCAGGGCGATCTGGGTGTCGCCGCCGGCCCCCGGCGCGCTGCTGGCCTGGAAGAGGGAGGGATCGGCCGCCAGGGCGCTGTTGACGCCGATGTTGGAAGCGCCGGTTCCGGTGAAAAAAACCTGGCCGGTGCCGCCGGTGGAATCGTAGCCCGCCGAATAGATAGTGTTGACTTGAGTGATGAGCTGCGAGGCGAGCGTGTCGAGGCTGGTTTGCAGGCCGGCCAGGGCGCCGTCGCGGGTGGTGATGCTGCCGCCGATGCTCCCGCCGGTCACGGCCAGCGGCGCGGCGGAATTGGCGTCCTGAATCAAGAGCTGGCCGCCGTCGGCGCCGGAGGTTTGCAGGCTGTCCACGGCATTGCCGCCCGTCACCATGGGCACGCCGCCGATGCTGATATTGACGCTGCCGTTGGCCTGGGCGGAGGTGGAAATGTTGACCAAGCCCGCGAGGTTCTCGATGGTTTGCTCGCGCGCATCCACCAGTTCGTTCGCCGTGCCGCCGCCGGCCTCGGCGGAGACGATCTGTTGGTTGAGGGAGGCGATCCGGCTTAGGTCCTGGTTGCAGGAGGCGACGCCGTTTTGGATGGACGTGTTCAAATTGCCCTGGACCAGGCTGAGGTTGGCGGAGACCCGGTTGAATTGACTGGCCACTTCCTGCGCCGCCTGCACCACGGTGGCGGGGTTGCCCGCACCGGTGGTCATGCTGGAAAAGGAATTGAAAAGACTGGAGAGCATGGAGGCTAGTCCGCCGGTGCTGGCGGCGGAGCCGTCGGAAGCGGTGGTGAGTTGCTCGCCGAGGTAGGCCTCGGCGTTTTGCAGGGCGTTTTGCTGGGCGGTGCAGGAGCCGGTGGCGCTGTTTTGAGCCACAATCTGGCTGTCAAGCAAACTATTGCGCAATTCGGTGATGGAGACGACGCCGGCGCCGGTGCCTTCCTCGCCGGCAAGCGTTTCAACCGGGGCGGAGGTTTGGATGACGGCCTGCTCGTCGGCGTAGGCCGGATTGTTGACATTGGCCATGTTCTGTCCAGCCACGGCCATTGCCTCCTGCTGGGTGGCGAGGGAGCGGGAGGCCAGATTGAGCGTGCCGAATAGTCCGAGCATAAGCAGGAGGAATGTCAGCCGACCGCGTTGTAGAGCGGGTGGACGTGGAGAACATGGCCGCGCTTGTGGCCGTTGCCGTTGTAAACGGAGGTTTGACGCGCCGGAAAGAGCGTGTGCAGCAATTCCTGCATCAATTCGACGGAGCGGCGCAAGAGGACATGGTTTTGCCGCGCCCGCTGGCGGACCCGTCCGAGCAATTGGTTGTTTTCATCCACCAAGGCGCACAGGAGCGGCCGGTAATCGGGCGGCAGGTGGGGGATCAGGTTGGTGAACGGGGCGTTTTCCGGCTGGCGGCAGGCGAGCGCGGCGGCGCCGCGGCATTGCTCGCGATGCTGACGCGCGGCCTGGATGGAGACGGCCTGGGCTTGAATGAGGCTGATGGACTGGAAAATCTCGTCGGCGGAGCGGGCCTTGACCTGTTCCTGCTGGCGGTCCAGCAGGGCGAGCATTTCGCCATAGTGCTGCAATTCGTCGCGCAAGGCGGCGATGAGCGGTTCAATACGGTCTGTGGGATCTTTCATGGATGGCTGCTTGATTTTCTGCTCAAGGGAACTGCCAGTGGCGTGAGAATGGGAGGCCCGGGGGCGGCGTTGGGCAAAACCTGCTGGGCCAGTTCGCGCTGCAAACTTTTGGCCAGGCCGAACGAGCCGGAGCGGCTGATGCTGTCAGCCAGTTGGTTGTTGATCATGTCATCATAAATCCCCGAGGTGGTGGCGTCCGCCGAGGAAGAGGGGCTGACGCAGGACTTGCGCGATTCCTGCAAGATCTGGCGGAGGAGAACGGCCTCAAATTGGCGGGAGACTTCGGCCACTTTATCCGCGTCGGAAATGTTTTTGTTGGCGGCCAGGTCCTGGAGGGGCACGTCGGAAGCCTTGATGGCAGGATGAATGGCCAGGGGGTTCATGTTAGCGCAGGATCAGTTCGGCCTGCAGGGCGCCGGCCTCTTTCATGGCTTCGAACATGGACATCATGTCGCGGGGCGTGACGCCGAGGGAATTGAGGGCGGCGGCGACCTTTTCCACGGTGGGCAATTCCGGCAGCGCCACCATCGTTCCCTTGTCCTCCTTGATCTTGGCGTCGGTGCGGGTGGTGACGGCGGTGGTGCCGGCCTGGCTGAGAGGATTGGGCTGGGAGACATCCTGGGTGGAGGCGATGCTGATGGTGACATTGCCGTGGGCGACGGCGCAACTGGAGATGTGGATGCGCGAGGTGGCCACGATGGTGCCGGTGCGTTCGTTGATGACGATGCGAGCCGGAACGTCCGGCGTGACTTCCAGGCTTTCCAACTGCGCGATGAAATCAATGGACGACCCGCCCCAATTGCCGGGCATTTGCACCTGGACGGTGGTGGCGTCCAGGGCGATTGAGGAATCCGGAAATTTCACATTGACGGCGGTGGCCATGCGGGCGGCGGAGGTGAAATCCGGCTCGCGCAAGACCAGTTCCAAATGGCGGTCGTTGATAATGGTGGCGGGGATTTCCCGCTCGACCAGCGCGCCGTTGATGATGGTGCCGACGGTGGGATGGTTCTTTTGCACGCTGGCGCCGCCCGCCCCATCCGCGCCCGCCGAAAGCCCGCCAATGGAGAGCGTGCCCTGCCCGACGGCATAGACGCTTCCGTCGGCGCCATACAAGGGGGTTTGAATGAGCACGCCGCCTTGAAGGCTCTTGGCGTCGCCCATGGAAGAAACCACGATGTCCAGGCGGCTGCCGGGTTTGGCAAAGGCGGGGATGTCGGCCGTTACCATGACCACCGCGACGTTCTTGGCGGAGAGGGTGGAGGGGGGCACGGTCAGCCCGTAGCGTTGGAGGAGGTTGGCCAGGGTTTGAACGGTGTCCACGGGATTTTTGTCGCCGTCCCCCGCCAGCCCGCTCACCAGTCCAAAGCCGGACAACTGGTTGTCGCGCGCGCCGGCGATCATGGCGATGTCCTTGATGCGCGAACCGGCTGCGGCGGCGGAGACGGCCGTGGCGAGCAGGGCGCCCAGGCACAAAAGATGGAAGGAAAAGGGGCGGCGCATGTCAAACCTCAGAACGGGTTGATTTTGTCCCAAATCCGGTTGAACCAGCCCTTTCGCTGGCTGTCAGTGATGGTGCCGTGGGAGACGAACTGGATGGAGGCGTCGGCGATGTTGTAGCTGAAAACGGTGTTGTTGGCGGAGATGTCGTCGTAGCGGATGGTGCCGCGAAGGATGGCGTCCTGTTTTTCATCGGAGAAGGCGGTGTGGCTGCGGCCTTCCACGACGAGGTTGCCGTTGGGCAGCACATCAGTGACCCGCACGGCGATTTGGGCGGTGATGGTTTCGGCGTTGTTGATCTGGCCGCCGCCCGCGTACGAGTTCTTGCCGGCGAAACTCATGGCCGGGTATTGCCCGCTCTTGGTCAGCAATCCGCTGGCGGCGGGTCCGTAAAGGAAACTGGCAATGGCGGCGTCCACCGACGTTTGCTTGGCGGTGGTGGTGGTGTTGTTGCGGGTGGCGGCGGTGTTTTGCTGGACGACGATGGTCACGATGTCGCCCACCTGCCGCGCCTTTTTGTCGGCGAAAATGGAATTGGGCGTGGTGTCGGTTTTCCAAAGCGAGTCGGCCACGACGCTAGTGACCTGAAAAGCGACCAGCAGCGCGATGAGGTGGGCCGGGTCAAAGAGTAATGCTGACAGTTTCTTCATTTTGCACCTTTCCAGTGAGTTCACGTTTGGTTTTGGGATTGCGCACCCGGATGATCTGGCCGAGCAAACCGTCTTCGAGGATTTCCACCTTGAGCGAAATGGTCAATGTGCCCTGCTCAAAGACGCCGTCCGCCAGTTGGCCGCGCTTGAGGAGCGGGCGGGGGCGCACGGCGCGGTTGGGCACCGGCAGGCCGGCGGGGACGTTCTCCACCAGGGCCAGCGAATTGTCGTCCTTGTCAACCTGGAGCACCACGTCGCGCAGCGCCAGCACGTCCCGCCGCTCCAGGGTCAGGTCGGCGTCGCGCAGCAATTGGCCGCGGGCCAGCGCGGAATGGGCCACCGGGGTCTGGCGCCAAACGCGGGCCTGCAACACCGCCTGCCAGTGTCCGACCCGTTCCTTGCCGTTCCACAAATCAAATCCGGCGAGAAAATCAGGATTGACGCCGGCGGCGGGCATCTGCGTGAGCGTGACGGCCAGCGGTTCGTCCGGGACGGTCGCGGCCGCCCAGGCGTTGGCAAAACGCAATTCCAATTCCCCCAGGTCCTTGACGTAATCGCGCTGCATGGCGGCGGTGAGCAGGGCGGTCAGTTCCTGTTCGTCCAGTTGGCGGACGCGGCGCGCGACGCGCGCGCGGGAAGGGCCGGTCCAGTTGGTTGCGTTCAGGCCGGCCAGGCCGGCGCCGGCCAGGGCGACGACCTGGTCGCGTGTCAAATAGATTGTTTGGCCGGGCGCCGGCGCCGCCGCCAGCCGGATTTTCGGGAGGGCCGCGGGCGGGGTTGCGCTGAGGACCTGATTGAGAAAAATGCCGGAACTGTCCACCCGCGCCTCGGCGGGCAACTGCCAGACAACGGCCGGCGCGGCGGGGGCGGGCAGCGTCACCGTCACCAGGGGGAGGGTCTGTGGCGGCCGCTGATCCGGGATGTCCGCGGCCACAACCGGCCAGGCTGAAACGGCCAGCCACAACGCCAGGCTGGAAATGTTGGGAATGTTGGCAAAGGAGCTCATCTGAATCAGCGGCGCAGGTTGTTGCTTTCCTGCATCATCTCGTCGGCGGATTGAACGGACTTGGAATTGACCTCGTAGGCGCGTTGGGCTTCGATCATGTTGACCATTTCCTGGACGACTTTGACGTTGGACATTTCCAAGTAGCCTTGTTGGAGGCTGCCATAGCCGTTTTCACCGGGCGTCCCGGTTTCCGGCGTGCCGGAGGCCAGGCTTTCGGTGTATAAATTGCCGCCGATGGCGTTGAGGCCCGCCGGATTGGTGAAGCGCACCAGTTGCACCTGGAAATTGCCCGTGCCGCTGGAGGTGGTGGTCGTCACCTGGCCGCTGGCGGAAACGGTGATGCCGGTCGTCCCGGCCGGAATGGGCTGGAAACCGCCCTGCAAGGGCAAACCGTCGCTGGTCGTCACCTGGCCGGTGGAGGACCGTTTCAAGGCGCCGTCCCGCGTGTAGGCGATGGTGCCGTCGGGCATTTGCACCTGGAAAAAGCCGTCGCCGTTGATGGCCAGGTCCAGTTGTTCGCCGGTCTGGCTCAATTCGCCTTCGGTGAAGACCTTGGAGGTGGCGACCACGCGGCTGCCGTGGCCGACTTGGAGGCCGGTGGGCAATTGCGTGCCGCTGCCCTGATCGGCCCCCGCCGCGCGAGTGGTTTCGTAGAGCAGGTCCTGAAACTCGATCTTGCTCCGCTTGAAGCCGGTAGTATTGACGTTGGCCAGGTTGTTGGCAATGACGTCCAGGTTGGATTGCTGGGCTTCCATACCCGAGGCCGATGAATAAAGGGAGCGCACCATAAATTATATCAGACGGGGTTGCCCAGGTCCGAGATGGTTCTGCTCAAACGGTCATCCTGAATTTGGATGACGTGCTGGTTGGCCTCGAATCCGCGCATGGCGGTCATCAGGCTGGCCATTTCCAGCATGGTCGAGCTGTTGGAGCCTTCCAGGTAGCCCTGGCGGACGCGGGAGGTGGCCGCCTGGGTCTGAAGGCCGGTGTTTTGGGCCGTAAAATAACTGGCGCTGACCTGGGTGAGCAGTTCCGGCTTGTTGAACTCGGTGACGGCCAGTTTGCCCTTGGAGCTGGCGCCCTGGCTGACGTCGCCGTTGGCGGAGATGCTGATCGGCGACGGGTCGCGGGGATTGAGTTGAATCGGCCCGCCCTGGCCGAGCACCGGAAACCCCTCCGTGGTGACCAGTTCGCCGCGGGAATTGACTTCAAACGCGCCGTCCCGCGTGTAGCCGGTGGTTCCGCCGGGCAATTGCACTTCAAAGAAGCCCTTGCCATCAATGGCGGCATCGGTGGGGACGCCGGTGGCTTTCATATCGCCGGTAGAAAAATTGGTGGTGGTGGTGGCCTTGGGCAGAACGAACATCTGGGGAGACTGGCCGGCGCTCAAGCCGCCGGGCATCAGGCCCGCCTGCACGGCGGACATGGACAACTGCTGTTTTTTGTAACCGGGCATTGCGCCGGAGGCGAGGTTTTCGGCAATAGCCTCCTGCCAACGGCTGTTGGCGTTCAGCGCGGCGCCTGCCTGGAACAAACTAACATTCACGACCGCCTGCGGAGCAACGATTGTGCCACGGTTCAAAAGCCATTGACATGCAATGGTTTATGGATTTGCAATCCGCCGCCGGCGGCAAAACTTGCCACGGCAACCGGGCCAAAATTGCCCCTAGTTGCAGGAATTAGTTAGAATTTTGATTTGTTCACCGTATTTGGCGGCAGCCTGTCCGCCAGTCTTGTCCGCCGTAGGCCCGGCGGAGGAGGAAGCTTTAGCGGAGGAGGATAGTCTTTCAAGGGGAATCTGAACAAGGCGGGGGAATCGAAAGCACAAAAACTGTCGAAAGCACAAAAACTTGCGTCTTGCCAAAGTAAGGCTAGTCTTACTGCATGATTGCCAAAGTCTCAGTCAAAGGCCAGACGGTGATCCCGGAAGCCATCCGCGAAATGGCGCGGATCAAGGCCGGCGACCAGTTGGACGTCGGTTATTGCGAAGGCCTGATCGTCATGCGCAAACGCCAGTCTCTCACGCCGGCGCGGGTGCGGTCGTTGCTGGCGGGGGGGCGCGGCCTGCCCGAAATGTCCGCGAAGGATGAAACGGTGGTGTCGGCTGCCGTTCAACGTGTCCGCGGCCGCATCAGGGCATGAGAGTAAACTAATGAAGGGTGAGAACATGGAGGCAACTGGAAGACGCCTTTGCCTCAGCTCATCGAGAAGCGTGCGGCTGGCCGCGCTGTGTTCTTTGCGGTAAAAATTTTGTTGGAATTGGAC
>Ga0182027_10003505_pt1 | contig 24813 bp, 24 predicted proteins | sample 712E1DmetaG_FD_121300 | JGI IMG/M metagenome (GOLD analysis project Ga0182027, IMG submission 121300) | Permafrost microbial communities from Stordalen Mire, Sweden - 712E1D metaG (Illumina Assembly) | ecosystem: Environmental > Terrestrial > Soil > Wetlands > Permafrost | place: Sweden... | reverse complement strand
TGAAGTAATCGCAAAGGTTCTATCTCACCTTGACAAAATAGATTTCAAACTGGAACAATCACAGATCGATGTTTTGGGTGATGCTTACGAATACCTGATCGGTCAGTTTGCCAGTGGTGCTGGTAAAAAGGCTGGTGAATTCTACACCCCACAACAGGCATCAAAGATTCTTGCACGTATAGTAACACTTGGTAAAACAAGAATAAAATCAGCATATGACCCGACATGTGGTTCGGGGTCACTAATACTGAGATTGGGCAAAGAGTGCGATGTTCTAAAGTTCTACGGTCAGGAACTCAACCGTACTACATATAACCTGTGTCGAATGAATATGATACTACATGGCGTGCATTATTCAAAATTTGACATAAGACTTGAAGATACTCTTGAACATCCACAGCACAGTAAGTTAGATGCTGAAGCAGTAGTTGCAAATCCTCCATTTTCAGCACAATGGAGTGCCAATCAATTATTCATGACCGATGACAGGTTCAGTGAATACGGCAGACTTGCACCATCATCCAAGGCTGATTTTGCATTTATTCAGCATATGATATACAATCTGGCAGAAAATGGTGTTATGGCAGTTGTGATGCCTCATGGCGTGCTTTTCAGGGGTGCAGCCGAAGGACATATAAGAAAGTACCTGATTGAAGAGAAAAACTATCTGGATGCTGTTATTGGACTTCCAGCCAATATCTTTTTCGGCACAAGTATCCCTACATGCATATTGGTATTTAAAAAATGTCGTGAGCAACCAGAAAACATATTGTTTATTGATGCCAGCCAGCATTTCGAGAAGGTTAAAACACAAAATTATCTACGTGATGAAGATGTTGATCTCATTATTGATACATATAGCAAAAGAATCAACATTGATAAGTATAGTTATGTAGCTGGTCTCAATGTGGTCAGAGAGAATGATTACAACCTGAATATACCGAGGTATGTAGACACCTTTGAGACTGAGGTAGACATAGACATAAATGCTATAGCGGATGGCTTAAAAGCACTGGAAATGGATATAAGAACAACCGATGAGGCTATTGCAGGATTTTGCAAAGAATTAAACATCAGAACCCCTTTTTAAGATATGGAAAAGCAAAAAAAAATGCCACAATTGCGGTTTCCTGAATTTGCAGGGGCATGGGAAAGTATGAAGTTAGGAAGTATTGCAAAATTCTCAAAGGGGAAAGGCATTTCAAAAAATGATATTTCTGAAGTCGGAGATACTGAATGTATTAGGTATGGACAATTATATACTCATTATCATGAATTAATTAATGAGGTAATTTCGAAAACCAATATTGCTGCGAAGGATTTAGTTTTAAGTGAAGAAAATGATGTGATTATCCCTGCATCTGGTGAAACACATATTGATATTGCAACAGCATCTTGTGTTTTAAAATCTGGAATAGCACTTGGTGGTGACTTAAATATTATTAAGACTAAAAACAATGGTGTGTTTCTATCTTTTTACTTAAACTATAAGAAGAAATTGGATATTGCGAACTTGGCTCAAGGTATTTCTGTAGTTCATTTATATTCAAATCAATTGGCTTTATTAAGTTTAAACATACCCACCCTTCCCGAACAACAAAAAATCGCATCATTTTTCACCGCTATTGACCAGAAGATATTCCAACTCAAACGAAAGAAAGACCTGCTGGAACAATATAAGAAAGGGGTAATGCAAAAAATCTTTTCGCAGGAGATAAGGTTCAAAGATAATGATGGAAAAGAGTTTCAGAAATGGGAGAAGAAGAAGTTGGGAGAAGTATATAATATAACTTCCAGCAAAAGAGTTTTTCAGGATGAGTGGACAAAATCAGGAGTTCCCTTCTATAGAGCACGTGAAATTGTCAAACTTAGCGAATCTGGATATGTTGATAACGAACTCTTTATTTCAAATGAGATGTATGATGAATACAAATCAAAATATGGAGTGCCTCAAAAAAACGATTTATTAGTTACTGGTGTTGGGACTATCGGAGTACTATATGTTGTAAAAGAAAATGAAAAGTTTTACTTTAAAGATGGTAATATCATTTGGTTCAAGTCTTCAGGTTCTATTAATAGCCAATTTGTGAAACATTTATTTCGTACAAGAATAATCCGTAAACAAATAGAAGATAATGCCTCTATTACTACTGTTGGTACATATACAATCGAATCTGCAAACAAAACAGTAGTTCCATTCCCAAATATTAGAGAACAAACCAAAATCGCCAATTTCTTATCAGCCATCGATGATAAAATTAACCATACCCAAGAGCAGATTGAAAAAACCATGATTTGGAAGAAAGGTCTGCTACAACAAATGTTTGTGTAAACAAAAGCGGTTAAAGAATATGACAAAGACCTATTACATTGACAAATTTGAACAGATTATTGAAATAGGCACAACCTTTGGATATAATTGGTACAGGGGGCATTCAACGGTCGTTGGAGAGTTAACACCTTGCATCTTCCGTAAAGAATATACCAGTGAAATATATCTTGCGCTGAATCCAAATCCAGAATTCAGAATTGCTACTGATTTCATGCGAAAAGCACCTTCAATTACGAAGACGTTACCAAAGAATAACAACTATCTCGAATGGCTTTTTATAATGCAACATCACGGTGTGCCAACAAGGCTATTGGATTGGAGCGGAAATATACTGGCAGCAACTTTTTTTGCTGTAAATAATAACAAAGAAAGTGATGGTGAGATTTGGTCTTTACTTCCATGGAAATTAAATGAAACCCATGGATTTTATGGCTTACCCCTACTCAGTAAAAGTAAAATTGTTAAGTTTCTATCGCATGAGATTTTTCATAATAATCCCGAACAGTTGAAAGAAAAATATAAACTTGAATTAATACCGAAAGTTCCATTAGCACTTCAACCACCGCTAAAACACTCAAGATATACTGCCCAGCAGAGTTGTTTTACAATACATCCAAAACCTATTGCTGGATTTACAATTCCTGAAACAATTACTGATGAAAACTACCTTGTAAGATATATCATTCCAAAAGAGTTAAAAAAATCATTTGAAATAAAACTTCGTTATTTAGGAGTAACATATTATACCTTATTCCCAGATTTAGAAGGACTTGCAAAAACTATTGTTCAACAAGAAGAATCTATGGGTTGGGGACAACCAAGACCATTGAAATATAGGGAATATAAGTAAGATAATTAACCAATAGTATTTATGCAACCCGAACTAATACTGGAAGAACAACTGATTGTACGACTGCAAGAATTGGGTTATGCGTATGTTCAGGTACGGAATGAATTTGAACTTATCGCCAACCTGAAATCACAGTTGGAAAAACACAACAATATTGCTTTTTCTGACAAAGAATTCGAAAAGGTACTAAATATACTAAGTAAGGGTTCTGTCTTCGAGAAAGCCAAAACACTCAGGGCAAAACAACATATCATAAGGGAAAACGGTGACAATCTGTATTTTGAATTCATTAACAGCGATCACTGGTGTCAGAACGAATATCAGGTGACGCATCAGGTTGCTATGGAAGGCATATACAAGAACAGATATGATGTAACCCTTCTTATCAACGGTCTGCCACTTGTTCAGATTGAACTAAAGCGTAGAGGTCTGGAACTCAAGGAAGCATTCAATCAAGTTAACCGCTATCAGCGTCATTCATTTGGAGCAAGTTCTGCTTTGTTTCAGTATATACAGATATTCGTTATCAGTAATGGCGTCAACACTAAATATTACGCAAACAATCGTTACCAGTCGTTCAAACAGACCTTTTATTGGACTGACAAAGAGAACCATCGTTTAACCAATATATTAAACGGATTTGCATCGGACTTCTTAGAGAAATGTCAAATTTCTAAAATGATATGCAAATACATAGTGCTAAATGAGACCTCAAAGATATTGATGGTGCTTAGACCCTATCAATACTATGCAGTAGAGGCACTTGTTGACACCGTTATGCATAGTCATAAAAATGGTTACATCTGGCACACAACAGGCAGTGGAAAGACCCTGACATCATTTAAAGCAAGCCAGATACTCACCTATCTACCAAAAATAAAGAAAGTGGTGTTTGTGGTTGACCGCAAGGACTTGGATTACCAGACCACCAAGGAGTTTAATGGTTTCAGCAAAGGCAGCGTAGATGGTACTGATAACACAAGACAACTGGTCAGGCAATTCACAGATGACACCAAATTAATTGTAACAACCATCCAGAAACTGAATGCGGCTATCAGTAAGAAGCATTTTATGGAGCGGATGCAGACACTTCAGAATGAACGCATAGTGTTTATTTTTGATGAATGCCATAGATCACAGTTCGGAGAAACGCATAATAGAATAACATCATTCTTTAAGAATATCCAGATGTTCGGGTTCACAGGTACTCCGATTTTTGCTGAAAATGCCGTTAAAAATGAATTGGGTAAAAGAACCACAAAAGAACTCTTTGGTGAATGCCTTCACAAATACGTTATTACTGATGCCATTAGGGATGAAAATGTCCTGAAATTCAGCGTTGAATATGTCGGGAAGTATAAAAATAAAAACAGTGCTACGGAGATCGATATTCAGGTAGAGGATATTGACATTGAAGAATTGATGGAGTCAAAAGAGCGTCAGGAAAAGATCGTTAACTACATTATTGCCAATCATGGCAAAAAAACCCATAACAAAGAGTTTACGGCAATGTTTTGCGTAAGTAGTATCCCAGCAGTAATTAAATATTATGAGTTGTTTCAGCGCAAGAAACTCCTTGGAGAGCATAACTTGAAGATCGCCACCATATTCAGTTATACATCCAATGAAGATGATTTAGATGCTAACGGCTTTATTCCTGAAGAAATATCCATAGCAGCCGAACCTCAAGTTGGTTATTCTGGCAACCCCCATACCCGTGAAAAACTTGATGAATTCATTGGGCATTATAACCAGCTGTTCGGTTCTGCTTATTCCACCAAAGACAATCAGAGTTTCTACAATTACTACAACGATATTAGTAAAAAAGTAAAAGAACGTAAGATTGATCTCCTCTTGGTCGTGAACATGTACCTGACTGGATTTGACAGTCCATCATTGAACACCCTGTATGTGGATAAGAACCTAAGATATCATGGATTGATTCAAGCATACTCCCGCACAAACAGAATACTGAATGAACTCAAATCTCAGGGAAACATAGTTGTGTTCCGTAACCTTAAGAATGCTACCGATGAAGCGATAACACTTTTCAGCAACAAAGATGCTATCGAAGAAATCATCATGAAACCCTACGATGATTATGTACTGGCATTCAATGATGCCTTCAAAAGACTTTTGGAAATAACACCCAGCGTTAATAGCGTAAATGACTTAGCCACAGAAGATGATGAACTTGAGTTCATCAAGGCATTCAGGGATTTGATGCGGATAAAGAATGTGCTTGTTTCCTTTTCAGACTTCAACTGGAGTGATTTGGAAATGAATGAACAACTCTTCGAAGATTATAAATCAAAGTATCTTGATCTTCATGATAAAGTAAAAGGCGAACATGAAAAAGAAAAGGTAAGTATTCTGGATGATGTTGACTTTGAACTTGAACTCATTCACAGGGATGAAATAAATGTTGGATATATTATCCATCTGCTTATAAGACTCAAAGCCAACCAGAAAAAAGATGCCAATCAGGTCGAAAAAGAAATATTTAATCTCCTTAGTACAGAGAGCCAATTAAGAAGTAAGAAAGAACTGATCGAAAAGTTCATCAGGGAAAACATGCCTGTTATTCTTGATACCGATGACATCCCGCAGGAGTTTGAAAAGTTCTGGACAATTGAGCAGGAAAAAGCCTTCTTGCAACTCGTAAACGATGAAAAACTATCAAAAGATCGTACACAAGCATTGATTGAAAACTACCTGTACTCTGAACAAGAACCCATGCGTGATGATATACTTGACCTTCTTCATGATGAAAAACCAACTCTTTTACAGCGTAAGAAGACTGGCGATAGGATACTGAGCAAGATTATCCGTTTTGTGGAGACCTTTATCATTGGCGTTACTGGACAATCAAAATGACCAGACCTATCACGTTGACATTAAATATGTAAAATGGCACAAATGATGGTCAAACTTTGCTTTTATGCTTTTTCATCGATCTAACGGTAGCATTATACCTTTTAAAAAGTTCTTCGTATTTTACATTCATATATCTTCTAATAGTCTTGGTGCTTAAACCCAAATACTTAGCAATGCGTTTTTGTGTTATTTTATTGCCATCCTGAAGCACATAGATCGCTTCTTCGAACCTTTTCTGGTTTACTACATTTTTCCCCTCATGAAATGTTCTGACAGCTTCAAGATGAGTTATTGAACGGTCTATGCTTGAAAACTGCTTTGACTTAAAGACGTACTTATGTGATGCTTCATTTTTCTTTGGCTTCATTCTTATGACTGTGCTGAAGTCAAGTTCTCCAACAAGAAAGCGGGTATAGTTTAACAACACAATATTCCTGACATCTTCATCAGTTGGTTTAGGATTGTATTCTGGATTTGGGTCTTCGCAAAAATAGTTGTTTATTCTTTGAACTTCCCTGATCAGATAATCGGGATGACAAAACGGGTTATTGAAGATTAGCTTCATTGAAAAACTGCCAAGAGTTTTAGCTCTGTAATGCTCTTTAATAATGTAATCTTTTTTAAATCCAATCTTGCATATTTCAATGCCATCATTACACCCAATGCTTAATACATTTAATTGCTTCTGCGGATGATCTTTAAAAAAGTATTCATCCAGTTTTGTATCCCAATCCAATTTATAAGGGTATATGTTCTTTAAGATAATTAACTCCAAAAAGGGGACAGAAGTATCCATTATACCTCTCTCTATATTATGATATCGATATTCATTGAAGATATTGGCGTATAGACCTATTTCTGTCCTCTTTTTTAACAAATTCAAGATATTTTCATAATGTTGCTCATAAGAAATTGAATCTACTTGAAGTAATTGTTTAGATGTATTATTTAATGATTTACTTATATTTAATGTAGTGCTAATATTATCCAATTGATTCTTCTCCAGTCTGTATTTGGATGCATGTGTATTAATAAATATGTCTTTGTCGTATGGTAAGAAGCATGTTCTTGAGATATTACTTCCAGATGTATCGATTTCAGTAATATCATGGTTTGTTTGCATGTATTCCATTATACTGTTAAAAAACGCCTTATGATCTGACTTTGATTCTATATTGGTTTTAACAACCATCTTAATTCCGCCACTTGGTGAATTAAAACACGCATACGTGTATTTATCTTTCTTCAAGTCTTTCTTCAGTTTTGTAAAATCAATGTCTGGATTCTTATCCACATCGATATCAATAATGATCAGACCAGAATGTTGTGTGACATTTGTGTCCGTTCTTTTGCCGTTTATCATTGAAGCTGAGAAACACGCTACAGAGAGTTCTTCCTTCTTTATACCCTGACGTTCGGACTTAGTTTTTATATCACCAAAGACTTCAGAAATGTGAACCTGACTTCCGTTGGTAACCTGCTTAAGTTTCGCATATACCATTACTTGAATATCAGCAATACCAGCTTTCTGTTCAATTTCATCAAGATATTCATTGAACCTTTCTCTGAGAGAACGATTATCATGAGTATTTATCTTTGATGCACCCATAACATTTACAGTTTTAATTGGTAGCATGGTTGGCTTTCGTATTTCATCCATGCTACCATTGTTTTTAAAGCAAAATCATCAATTTCTATTGAATCTTTAAGTTAATGCTTCCTGTGTTTTCACATTCAATTAGCAACCTTCTGACAGCTTCACGGATGATTTCTGAAACGCTTATTCCAGTTTTCTTCCTGATATCACGAAGTTTTGAAATCATTGTGTCGTCCATACGACTGTAGAGAGTTTTTACTTTTTTTTCTCTGAATTCCTTGTAACCCTGTACTGTATCCATACAAAATGTTTTAAATAAGATAATTTTTGTGAGGCAATTGTACCTCAATTGTTCATATAAATACGTACATAACAAAGAAAATCCTTTAATAATTGATTCTATCGTACTTATTAACTTGTAAGACACAGACAATCTTTAACTAAGATTACTTTTTTTTTATTTGTAACCTTTCAAAATTATCTCCGCATAATCATTTTTTAACTAAAAATCATGTTATGAAAAAATTACAATACCATTAAACTTTCATGGGATTCCAATTGTACCTCCAGATTCTTTCTACACCCATTGTGCCCGATCGCTTCTATATACTTTCCTTCAGCATTAATGGTTTATTGTCCTTAACAGTAATTTTGTTTCAATGTTTTTTGTTCGTCAATTTTTTAACAAACAAAACTTTTTTCAGTAAGTGATTTAATTACAGTGTTTTCAGTTTTCGTCAAAAAATTGACGGAAACTCCCTTTCCAGTTTGTTTCAGTGTTTTCAGTTTGCGACAAAAAATTGTCTCAAACTCCCTTTTCAGTTTGTTTCAGTGTTTTCCCTGTTCCACAAAAAATTGAGTAATAGCCTCATTTGTCCTAATTCAGTAGGTTTAATTTCAATCTTTATTTCAATTATTTTTAAACTCATTTTTATCAATCATTACCAGAACGTCAAATAGTTTTGTGATTTCCTTTTCATTTAAATTGGCGTTTTTAATTATTCTTATTATTCTTTTTAATACGCCACTCAATTTATTTTGACCGAGAGTTTCACCGTTAAAGTTTCTTGTTCTGTTTATAAATTGAATTGCTTTTTCAGTGTTCATTTTTTGTTTGCATATTTCTCTTGCTAACTCCAATGCCAGTTCTTCACCATTTTCATATTTTTCTCTAATTCTTCCAAGTGCCGTCATAATTGTTTTTCTATGTGCTTTCCCAGTCTTAAAATCTGCTAAATGTTTGAATTCTTCAGGTTTCTTACTGTCTGCCAATAATGCAATCATAATAGTATTATAAATTGTATCATTTAAATGCCTTATTGATTGTAGTCTGACATCAGTATTTTTTAACAAAGCCATTTCTAAAGACTCGTGTTTTTTTGGTCTACCTATCTTGTTTTTTTTATTTTCGGCAATGTTTTCCATAATTATTATTTTTACCTTTTGATTTAGTTCCTCAATTTTTTGAGGAGTCTCATTTTGATTTTTAGGTTAGTCAATTTTTTGTGTAACCTTATTAGTTTGGTTTTCAGTCTTTTAACCTCTATCACCCAAAAAATTGGGTGATAGCCTCATTTTTCCTTATTCAGGGGTGCGTAATTTCAGCTTGTCTTATTTCATGTTCGGTCTGATGTTGACTCTAAAATCCCTTACAAATATTTATCTGGCTTTTTCAACATACCAATATAACACAAATTCCAATACTCGGTTGTCGCATAGCGAAAGGCACAAATAAGCCTCGCCAACTAAATAATTAGATATAAATAAAACCAATATGCGACAGTAACTCTCGAATATTTCTAAACCGATGAACCTTTGCAAGACTTGTAAAAAATGAATCCGATTTGGTTGAAGAAGAAAGAAGAGAAAAACAATCAGCAACACAAGCAATAACAAAATCAACAGGGGGGTCTATTCGACAATTAATTGTCGAATAGACAGGCGTGAATTCTGTTCTACAATTAATCGTAGAACAGAATAACGAAGTGGATGAAAATAATACTAACACCAAACTTGCTAAACTCGAAGGTACTAATAGAACATATATTGTTAAAGCAAAGAAGCTAAAAAGGAAAATCCTGAGTCATTTGAAAAATTTAAAAAAAATGGCGAAAAAACTCTTAAAGATATAAGAAAAGAAAGTATAAAATCTAAAATTGAAAACTATGAAAAGTTTGTTAATTCCAATTACCAAAAAAACATAAAATTATCTTTCGAAAAATATGAAAAGTTAGCTTTATATATCATTGTAGATATAACAATCAAGATAAACCCAATTAAGAATAATAAGAAATTAAATGATTTTTTAATTTCAATATCATCAAATGACCTAGATAATGTCAATAATCTTATTGATGATTATATCAAAGTAATCCGTGAAAGTGATTTTATAGCTAAAGACGTCAATGATATTTATGAACATTTTAAAAAATCATTAATTACATCCCAAGTTGATATTGCTTAAAATAATACCAAATAGAATGTTACTCTTATTTATCACACACTCCAATTCATTTTAATTGCAGAAGCTGCAACTGTGTTTCGCACCCTCGCCCAGATTATCTTTAGTTGAATATCTATGCCTTAGTGGCTTAATAATAAATCAATTTACTAACATAAAGATAATGTACTCAACACAAGAGAAACGAGTTGACCCTGCTTTTTATTAATTCAACAAGCAGTGTCTCCATAAAATAGTAATTATCTGGGATATCAAGCGATACTATTTTCTTTGAAAGGGATTCAATTGGGTATAAATCAATAATAACATCTCTGTACTTGCTCTCCATAACAAATACAATATCTGCCCAGATTATTAAGTCTTCTGAAAGTTTAACCTGTGCATTTTTTGAAATACCAGCAGATTTTACAATATAGCGGCTATCATCTGAATATATTGATTCAGCAGTTCTACTGCGCATTTGATTATACTTACAGACAAAAAGTAGGTTCTTCATACCTTATATTAAATTCAAATTGCCAGATTCTAACAGAATTATTTTACATGTATAAGTGTGTTTCATTAATACACATTCGTATCATGGTTTGGAGAAAATCTTTTGCCGCTGAGTTTGTTAAAACAAACTTTCCTTTTACATCTCTTAGTTTTATGCATTCAGGTTATTTTATTATATCCATCCAATATTCCCAAACCATGACCATTGCCAATGTGTCAAGTTCGCAATACTTCAATAAACCCTTAATTATACCTTCTCTCTCAATGTCAGATATCTGAGCAAATTGCATTTTAGCATAAGCTGTCATTGCAGCACCGCCTTCTTGAATATCGCTCCGCATTAAAAATTGTTCTATTTGATCATCCTCAATGCCTTCAAACAAAGGGGGAAGCAGTTTATACGGGTTTATCACTGCACCTTTGTCATCTTTTTTAATCCACACCCAGCCGTCATCATAGTTTAAACTCTTTATTGTAGAGGTTTTGCCATAGATAGGTTGAGAGTATTTTGCCTGAATATATTCAGATGAATTAAGAACAGCAGGTAATACCTCTTTTAATGAGTTTGAACCACCCATTAAAGGATGGTAATAAAAGTACTTGACCAACTTTAATAAATCAATCATATCTCTTGCACCCTTATACGTTGCCCCATGTGTGATTGTTTTAATAAACTCTATTAAATTGGTTTTGTCTGGGACTTCCTTACTGGAGACTTCTTCCAACTGAACAAGAATCTGATTAAGCACAGTGTTTTCATGTGCTGCATATCTAAAAATAGAACCCTGATCGTATTCAAGCTGTGACTTCAAGTTTCTTATAAAATCAAAATTTGGAAACATACCCTTCTCGACACTTATGTATTGCCCAACATGTTCGATAATATGTTCTGATGTGACTCTATGGTGAGAAAATTGGAAAGCAAGTTGCTCATAGGGTCTTCTATTATTATTAAAAGGTATAGCAACCATAGAAGTCTCGAAGTCGATGAAATGAAGCGGGTAAACAAATGATGCCATCTCTGCTCTAATACCATCAATATTAATATAAGGTGTAGGGTCGTTATCAACGGTTTTCCTTACTTGTAGCCATTGCCTATGAGTTCTACTGAGTTTACTATCTGATGTTGGTGTGATATCTCCAATCTGATCTTCTTTTACATCTCGCATCAAATAAATCCCGCTATCAATTAACTTTTGTTTGCTTCGAAAATCCCAAATATCCAATATAAGTGGCAGTTTGAACATTTCATTATCCCAACCCAATTGTTTTGACCAGCACTCTTTAAAGCCTGAGAGTTTACCCTGAAGGTCTTCTTCAGGTGTGGTTTGATATTCGCATAATTTGCAGTCCTTATGAATAGGAACAACAATCTTTTCATCCCTTTCATACATGTCTGCCAGAAAATGAATGTATTCTATGAAACTTTTATCTGAGGGATTTGGAGAATCAGTACCCTGAAATATTTTATAAATTATATCATCAATATTAACACGGATTAATACTTCTTCACCTAGACCTTCCTTAGAAACATCACCCACGATCTCTACAATTGTTCTGTCATGGTCAGTACTTATCAACTGAAATTTCTGGTTAAGACCATCAACTGTGGTTATAGCATTTTTATCGGCAAGCATCAGAAAAGCATGAACATCAAAATCAGGGTAAGCCTTTGTTAGGACATATTTTTGAAATGCGACATCATAAACATATTCAGTCCACTTGGTATCCAAAAACCCTTTCTTGGTCAGCATGTCAATGCTACTTCTCCCATCGAATGATTTTGATTTTACTTCCAAAAGATTGATGATATTACCTTTTTTTTCAATAATATCTGCACGTATGAATAGATTTTTATATTGAAATGCTGCTTCAAAAATGACAACATTCTCATTAGTAAGTAATTCTATGGTTTTTTGTAGAGGTATTTCATAACCACGTTCTTTTATCTCTATACCATCAGGATAATAACATTTCGCAAGTGCACCGACCTTATAACCGCCTTCAGCAAGTGCTTCAAGAAAAGCATCGTCCTTTTTAGCATCAGGATACTCTGGCTTACCAGTATAAAAAAGTTTTGCTGGACAATCTAATGCTAATTTGAATCTGGATTTAGTTAGATATCTGGGCATTAATCAAAAGAATTATAATTTGCAAAGGTACTTAATCTTCTTATTATGGTAGGTTGAGGCTACCTTTTCGTGAAGCTAAAGTGTTAACTTATGGACAATTTTTCCATAAGTTTAAACCAACGTGGGTGGTAACTTTGTCTCAAACCTGATTATGTCTTACATATTATTTCTATTTGATATCCATAAAGAGTTCATTAATGGGTATCTCGTAGAAATCTGCTAAAAGAAAGAGGTGCTGAATGCGAAAGAACCCCATTCTTTCAATTTTTGAAATACTATTACGGGATAGATTTATCTCATCAGCAACCTGTGATTGGGTATATCCTGAATTTATTCGCAGTTCACGCAGAAAAATACTGAGTTCAAACATTCTTTGATGATTCTGGTCTATTATCGGTTTTCTGGACATATAAATTGTTTTTACAACTATAAATACTTCATGCAAACTATTGTTGGAATTAACATTGAAAATAATTAGGTTTTATAGTTCTTTCCTGACCCCAGAAAGATGATTTATTGTTCCATATGAAACATTGCAAAAGGCTCAATATGACATTTTGAACAGCAAAACAGTCAAAATTCACATGATAAAATGTAAAAAAAGGTTAAAAGTGTGCCCACATTGAGACAACAGCACCTTAAAATTACAAATATTCTGGTGAAAGATGAGGTTATCTGGTTTGAATCACTGGATGTCTTTGAAGAATTCTGTAGGAGTCATATTTAATCCCCTTATCACCCTCAGAAGTAACGCTATTGTGTAGTTATCGCTTGTCACTGCTGACTTTTCGAACCTGAAGTAGGAATTCCGATTAATTTGAGCTTGTAGCGCAAACGATTCATAAGAATACCCCTTCTCTTCTCTCAATAATTTTGCTTTGGCTGCAATCTTCTTTATATAGTCCCTGTCAATATCAGGAATATTATGAGATTTTGTTTCCTTTTCAGGATTGCTGCTTTGTACTTTTTCCTTCGGCATAACAATAAAAATAAATCAAAACTACGGAAAAAATAAATATAGTAAGTTTTATTTATAAAGTTTATTATATTATGTTTATTATATTGTTATATTTGCAATATGAAAAAAGGAAACTTCAAAATTTTACAGAAGCATTTTAGTTTTTGCAATGAGAATAAAGATTTGAAAAATTACTTGATCTTAATTGAAATTGTAGATGGTATACCACAACGAAGTTATTTAGTAGACATGCAGGGGTTCATGAATTATGATTCAACTATGCCCTCGTTTTATGTTATCAACAAGAATTAAAAAATACTGTCCAAAAAACCTATTAAAAAATGACATCCGTAAATGTCCATTTATCCATGGTTTCAGAAATCTGTTTTCGATGTACAAATAACACCCGTTTAATGAACAATAATATTTAAACCATGAAAATAGCCATATACTCAAGGGTCTCCAAGGAAAGTTCCGATAATTCCAACCAACTATTAATTCTTCGGGATTATTGCCAGAAAATGAATTATGAAATCTACGATGAATATGTTGATGTTGTTTCAGGGGGGTCACCAAATCGTCCAGAATTTAATCGTATGATGCAAGATGCATCAAAGCATAAATTTTCTATGCTGCTATTTTATGCACTTGACCGTTTAACACGAGAAGGTACGAGAAAGACTATTCATTACCTTCAGATGCTTGATGACTATAGTGTAGCTTATAAATCGTTTACTGAACAATATATTGATAGCTCAGGCATTTTCAAAGATGTGATCATAGCATTGCTGTCAACGCTGGCGAAACAAGAACGTATAAGAATAAGTGAAAGAGTAAAAGCAGGTCTTGAAAAATCTCGGCAACAAGGGAGGGTCGGTGGTCGTCCAACTCTTGATAAATCTATAATCACCAAAATAAAAAAAAGGAAAGCAGAGGGAATAAGTATTGTTGCTATTGGAATGGAATTGGGTGTAAGTAGGGGTTCTATATATAACTATCTTTGAATACTAAAAATTCATTATAATTCAAATATCATTTTATTTATTATTTGCAAAGACATATTCTACTTATCTTAATTTTTTTAATTCTGTCATGCGTTTCATTTGTAAAAATTAATTAATCTATGTTTTATTTAGTATTTTAAAAAATCAGATATCTTTATAATGGTATATCTACATGTTTATCAGGCTAACACTTTAATTTAAGGAGTTTTTAAGAAAATAAATTGGTATGACAATTATGAGTAATTTACATATATAGCACAATGATAGAAGACTTAAACAAACATTTAATGGGAGTGGCAATTGGTGTTCGGTTCAGAGCAAACTTCTCAATTGAAGATCAATTAGGGTCAATTGTTGACCAAATCATTTATGCAAAGAATGCTTTCTTTAATGAAACGGTTTTTCCTCTTGCAGAAAATCATGTCAACCAAAAAGTGTTGATCAATAATGTAACTGGAGATAAATTGACTATTAATAATTCCAACATAACTCTTGAGATAAATTTTGGTGAGAGATTTAAGATTGATAATCTTGATGAATTGATAGAAAAGTTTGATTCCGAAATTATCGATGGAGTACTGAAAAAATATAAAATAACTCAGTTTGTTAGGGTCGGTTTTATTAAACGATATTTATTTGATATTGAGATTCTTGCTAAGAATTTTTTAAAAAATACAATTGGAAGTACTATTGACGGTATTAATGATATTGATTTAAGATTTTCAAAAAAGTTTCCAGTACCAACTTCATTAGTAAAAAAAGATATTTATGATTATGAAAATGTAATTTTCAATATTATAAAAAGGTCTGATAAAGAAGAGATTTTTATATCTGTGGATTTTCAAAAGTATTTCCTCCCACACCTTGAATCAACTTCGGGCATTGAATTTTTAAATTTTATTGATAAAGCAAACAACTTTAGCAGTAAGAACTACCTTAATTGGTTGAATAAAAATTATTTAACTACTTAAAAATGGGACGGAATACATCTAAACACATACCAAAAAGTATTAATGAACGGAGATATTACCATGATTTTATTAAAAATCAGGATTATGTGCCTACTGTGGATGACTCTCTAAATTTTGAAGAAACGACTAATAATGACAAAGAATTTAAAGTTGAAGAGAATAAAAGAAGAAGACCTAAACCTATTAAAGAGCAATTAATTGAGCATTTTACTGAGCGCTGGATAACATACGTGATCGGAATATTAACATTCGTTTTTTCTTATTTAATGTTTAATGCGAAAGTTGATATCGCAAGAATATTTGTAAAAACTGAAAACATTGAAAAAAATGTTGATAAAGTTTCAAGTGATATTAAAGAATTAAATAATAAAACTGATCAAAAAATCGATGTTTTGAAAGAAAAAAGCAATGAACAGGATATGAAAATTAAAGAAAACGAAATAAAATTAGAATATCTGAAGCACAAATAATGTAATAATAAAACTTGTTGAAAATCTTTTATAATCCATTCAGCACGAGGAAATACATCGAGACAATTAAGATAGTACCGCTACTTTCTTTTTGTAAATTTTTTTCCTGCAATCTATTGCAATTCCAAGATGATATTATTTTTAATCATCCTCTGGATTCAATTCGATTGCTTTGTTAAAGTCTTCTGCAGCACCATCGTAGTCTTGAAGTTTCCTTTTTGCATTGCCACGACTATCATACGCTGAAGCATATGTTGGATTTAATTCAATGGCAATGTTAAAGTCTTCAATAGCACTGTTATAGTCTTTAAGTTCACGTTTTACAGTACCACGATTACCGTATGCTAAATCATTTTTTGGATTTAATTCAATTGCTTTGGTAAAGTCTTCAATAGCACCTTTGTAGTCTTTAAGTTCAATTTTCCCACTACCTCGTTCAATGTAATATTCAGCCGTTTCCATGATATTATAAATATTAGTTTTTACACGAACCATAGAATAAGATTCATGCTGAATTTTTGAATTATTGTTAAGCTGGTTTCTTTATAAACGAAAAATAGAAGCCAATTCTGATAGTACCAAATTTAGTCAATAATTTGCAACCATTGACTTCCAAATTAAAAAGGTGTCGTCCTTTTTCATATAAATATATATGGATTCATTTTCGTAAATTTGATTAACATTGTTGAATTTCATTGATTTAACCTTTGTTATCTTAGTACTTGAATTTAAATATACTCTTTCACCGCATGACTATATACGAACAAATATTAGATCTATTAAAAGATGATATTGGCAAGATCGTATCTTCATCTGAAATAATCCAAATGTTAAAGTTGAAGCATGGAACAAATCCCAGCAGTATTATCCTTTCAGATTTTTGTTATAATCGAATTAATGATGGGATAAAATTTGACAAGCATATCTTTCAATATCTTGCCCCCAAAACTTATAAATTTTTAGGCGAGAACTATCCGTATAGTGGATTAATTATACATAAACCCAAAGGGCAAAAAATTGAAAAAATTCTTGGCGAATGGAAGTGTGGAAAGAAAACTTTATATATCAAATAAATTGTAAAAATATGATAATAATGCCAACCCCAGAACAAGTAATCAAAGCTAAACAAGATAATGTTTGGGACTTTGGGAATAAACTTCTTTACGATTTGTGCCAAAATAACTTTGATCATGATCAAGACGAATGCATTTTGACAAAGGTTCTATTTATCGGACGAGTATATGCATCCGCAGTCGAAAGACGAAGAAACAAAAATAATGAAATTAACGACAATTTTTACATAGACACCATTGCACCGACATTCAGGGAATCAGAACTTGATAACCAATTAAAAAGTTTAAAAGATATTAGAAACTTCACTATTGACAACATAGAACAAATTTTACAAGCGCACTTTTATTTGATAACCACTCTGAAAAAAATTACCAACCTCGAAAAGCGTTCATTTAGTTCTAAGTACCTACACTTCCATTTACCAGATTTATTTTTTATTTACGATAGCCGTGCTGTAACGGCACTGCGATCTTTTACTAGCAGAGTACCAAAAGATTTAAAAAGTATTTTACAACTCGAAACGGTAGATACTGAATATGCAAAGTTTTATTGTAAATGCTTTGATTTAAAAAGGGAAATTGCAAATCGTTATAATATAGCATTGACTATGAGACAGTTTGACAATCTATTGATAGAGGTAGCTAATAAGGGGAGTAGTCTAAGAAACAAAAAATGAACGCTTTTTTTAACTCTTTAGTTTTAACCCGTTAATTATGACTCGAAATAAATGAAAACTGAGACAAAGAACATTACTGAAGCCTTATTGGAAAACTCAAAGTCAGCAATTCTTGCCTGTGTTGAATTACATAATAAACCTTCATTCCCTTATAGGTATGAAATATGTGTTATCCTTGCAATAAATGCATGGGAATTATTGCTTAAAGCATTTATTGCGCAGAACCATCCTGAAGTAAAACTAATTGTAAAGGATGGTCAAACTAAACCGTTTGATGAATGTATAGGTTTTGTGGCGAGTGTAATTGGTAAAGGTTTTAGAGTGACACATGAAAATATCAATAAATTGTATGAATTCCGATGTCACATAATTCATTTTTACAAAGATGACATTGGATTAATTTTGTATTCACTTCTGCATAAATCAGTCATTTTGTACAATGAATTTCTTATTCAGAATTTCAACATTGATTTAGCTGAAGTGACTAATCTCTATCTTCTTCCTATCGGTTTTAAGTCCTTTACATCACCAGTGAATTTCCTTTCGAAACAATCCAAATTATCAAATAATTCAACCGCTGTTAAAACATATATTGAAAGTATTATTAGATCAACCAATTCGTTGAATGATGAGGGCATTGAGGAAGCAATTATGGCTAATTTCAACATTGCAGCATTTAATGAAAATAGGATAAAGAACGCAGATATTATTGCAAGTATTTCGCAAAATGAATCAGAGGCAAAATTAACAATCAAAAATGTGTTTGATAGTGTGAAAATTACTGACAATGAATCAGCAAAACGTGTAAAAATAGAAGAAGACTCAGTATTTAAGACCATTTATGTTTTGTCTTATCAAGATTTAATAATTAAAAGTAGAGAATTATATATTGATTTTAAGCAAGGTGCTAAGTTCAATCGTATTATGAAATCAATTAAGGGAAAGCCTGAATATCATAAAATCAGATATTTGGATATTAAAACTAAAACTGGTACTGGTAAAGATTATTATACCCACGCTATTTTCAATGAACTTAGCAATCACTTTACGCTGAAGGAGAAGGAAGAACAATTAATATAGACAAATCGATCTTCTTATGAGTGCGATGAATAAGAAATAACACAATAAAAACTACAGCCATGACAATAAGAGAAGCAGTTTTAAAAAGTTTGGATGATATCAATAAATTAACAAACTATTTGGAGGTTTACAACCATATTATTTCAGAAAAGTATTATGACTTTGGAGAAACAAAACGACCCACTGCAACGGTCTCTGCAACCCTTGGGGATTTTATCAGAAATGGTGACACAAGAGTAAAAAGAATAAAACAGGCTGGCGGAAATTATTCTTACTACCTGACAAAAAATGAACATGAGATTGGCATTGATGTTTTAGCTGGGATAACAGAGACAGTAGATGCAGTCGATGTCGTTGATGCAACAGTTGAGAAAGCTGGTAACCACAAAACATATATTGAAAGAGACTTACACAAACTATTAAGCAGCTTCTTAAAAACAACAGGGATTTACTCAAAAACAATTTTCCATGAACTGTCAACATTCGGTAAAGACAGTAATCAAACTTGGACTCATCCTGATATGGTAGGTATTCGTTTTTTAAACTTACAAACCAAAGCGAGCCAGAATTTTTTAAAAGCAGTCAATCGTGTTGATACTTTCAAATTAAGTTCATACGAGATAAAGAGAGAGATTAATAGCGATTCTGAATTAAAGAAAGCGTTTTTTCAGGCTGTTTCGAATTCAAGTTGGGCAAATTATGGCTTCTTGGTCGCATTTGAGTTTAGCGATAGTTTGACTGAAGAACTGGAACGTCTTAATCATTCATTTGGTATCGGGGTAATCGAACTGAACGCAAATCCTTATCAGAGCAAAGTTCTATTTCAACCATTATATCGTGATTTGGACTTTAAGACAATCGACAAACTCTGTAAGATTAACAAGGAATTTGAAAAATTTATCGAACAGACTGAAAAGTTAATGATAGCAGAAGAACGATACCTAAAATCAACCGAGAAAGAACTTGAAGAATTTTGTGATGACTATTTTGATAATGATACTGAAGTTGAAACGTATTGCATAGACAAACATATCCCAATGATATGAAAATTATCATTTGGAATATGGATTCTTGGAATATAAATGCTGCTACGTTTCATATTACTAAAAATAATGACGACAACGGAATTATCTGTAAATGCTAAGAAACTTTCTGATTTAGCAAATGAAAATCTGGAATTACTATCTGGTAAATGTCCAGACAGGATAGAGATACAAGACTACTATTTAGGAATATTAAAAAGACAAGTTATATTGTTATCTGATTTATCGAAGATATTAAATAATCGAGACCGAGAACATATTTCAACACCATTCATAATACTCAGAAGTTTGCTTGATGATTTTTTGCATCTGGTTTATCTTGAATTGCATAGTGATAAAGAAGCTGAAATAACCAAAATTAACGCAAGCACTCATAAACAAAGTTTTAAATCTTTGGATAATTTAGCAAATTCCAGTTATGAGCATATGACTCATACAAAATTGAAGGAAGTAAAAGCGATCTTTAAATCAAAAGACGGGAACAAAAAATATTTTAAAAATGTACAGAGTTTTAAGTTCATAGGATTCATGATTTTTGATGAAATGGTCAACTCCATATCGCTTCCAAGTGATATTGAAATGTTCAAAGTAAGAGCATATTATTTATGGAAGGAATTCTCTTCATTTGTTCATTACTCCAACTATTCTTTTGATTATGAAATGGCAGATGCAGAACAGAATTTATTGATGATTGATGAATCACTTCAATATTGTTATAATTCCATTTATTTGGCATTTAAATATTTTGAAAGAACTTTAAAAATAGGTTTTAAAGATAACGTTGAATTAGGTTCGAAATACGGCATCATTCTAAAATGTTAATGTAAGAGTCTTACTTGAAAAACCAAAACTATACCCGATTTACTTACAACTGGACATTTTATTAATATTTGTGACAATTATATGAGTACATTTTTTTCTATGACTACATACGCTGAACAGATTGAATTCCTAATTTACGATTTGTAAAATATGTCGAATGAAAATAATCATTGACACAAATATTATTATTGCTGACTATCGAATGGCGAGTCCAAGTTTCCAAGTCTTATTGGAAAACTGTAAAAATGAATCGGTTCAACTGATCATACCACAGATTGTCATTGATGAGACAATTAATAAATTTACTGAGAGGCTGGAATCTGCAATTAATACTACTTATAAAGAAATTAAAACCCTCAATAAAATCACGGGCAGTGATTATCCTTTGCCATTGAGTGGTGCAGTTTTAGAAGCTGAGATTCAGAGATATAAAGATTACCTAAACGAAATTATCACCACCTATAAAATCTTATTACTACCATATCCCGAAACGAAACACAGCAAAATTGCAAGAAGGGCAATGAATAGAAAAAAGCCATTCAACTCCAATGGTGCAGGGTACAGGGATACTCTTATCTGGGAAAGTGTTAAGCAACTGTTGACACGAGACCAAGAGATATTAATTTTACCTGAATTAATCTTTATTTCGAAGGATAGCGACTTTGCTACTCCAGATTCTCAGCTACATGCTGATTTGGCTGACGAGCTTGAAGAAGAATTATACAATCCAGAGTCCTTAAGAATATTCTTAACACTAAATGAATACGTAGATAAAATTGGCAAAATAAGTCTGGAACAAGTTGAACGCTTGGAGAAAAAACTGAAATCAAAAGAGTTTGATGATTTGGACTTAAATTCTATTACTTCCAAATTTCTGTTTGAAAATTTTATTGGCACAGAGCTAAATAACAACGATATTGACCTTCCTGATTGGTATGATGAGCCAAGTGTACAGTTTATAAATCAAGGTTATGAGATTGAAGATATTTCAGTAAGAAAACTCTCAGCCTTAAAAATCCTTATCGATGTGTCATTTGACTGTGATGTACATGTGGATTTCTACATAAGTAAGATGGAATATTATAGCATGGATGATGAAGATAGACCTTCGATAATCAATTCTGACTGGAATGACTATGTTATGTGGGCACAAACAATCGAAACAATTAATATTTCAATGAGCATCCTGATAAATTCTGAAATGGAAGTCTTAGGTTGTGAAATAACTAAGATTAATAAAAGTTATGCACAATATGCTGAATGAAAGATGAAGGTAATACCGCTCATGTTTATTTTGCATGAACAGAGAAGCAATTGTAGCTAATTCAAAAACAAATCTGTCCCAAAAATTTCTATTGTTACAACACGATATTCATGTAATCTTTCAATACAGATCATTCGAGCAATACTATTCAAGTTGTTTGCAAGTTCCTTCTGATTTGATGCTTGGGCGCAAAGCAAGTCATCATTTTCTTTCAAAATTCTTGAGAACACAATCGAATTACCATTTTCAGCCTGTGATCTTGTAATTATGCCCCAATAAATACTGCTTGGACATGCTTTTGCCACGAACATTTCAGTGAGTTCGACCTTTTGCTTCTTTTCTTTACCCATATAGAAATTATTTTGGGCAAAGCTATATTAAAACCTGATTATGAATAATATGAAAATGAATGTCTGGTTGCTGATTAGGAGCTAAAAGTCAAATTCGAACAGATCGTCCTTACTCTGTTCAGCATTACTCCCGTCATCTGGATTTTTCTTTTTATCATCACATTTATTGCAATGAGACACAATAGCTTTAAAGTCATTAATTTTCTCATAGTCATCCCAGTCAAATAATACCCATTCGCATGGCTTTTCTGGAGATTTAATATCAATTTCAATTATGTAACTGCGATGACTTTCCAAATCCGTGATGAACATATTCAAGTATCGTACAATGAAAAGTACTTCAATCAATCTTATACTCTTGACAATACGATCGGACGCTTGATCTGCCGTAGTGACTAATCTATATTTTTTGGAAGTTGTCACGATCTTCTTTGATGTTTGTATGCAGTCAGAGTTAATAAAGTGACTACGATAACCAACAGTATGGTATACTTTGTTTAAACCTAAAATGGTTGAGTCGAATGGGAATTTGTCTTGTAGTTTCATATTCAATAGACATTCAATAATAATTATATAATGTACACATTATCAGGCATATCACAACCGTACCCCCCCGTATAAGATACCCCCCACCCACCCCTGCCTTTTCTGGGTGTGGGTACTACGTCAATAAATACTCAGGTGAGCAAAATATTCTAAGAATATTTTTATTTTTTGTGAAATGGAGGGGTACAAAAAAATTATAAAAATTTATAATATTTTATACGCCAACCTGTTAATCAAAAATGATTTTAAGTGGTCAGAAAAGATTGTTTAATCTTTTATCCACTTCATTATTTCATTGGCAACATCATCGTCTGTTATTCTTAGGTAGTGGGCAGTATCCTTGACATCTTTATGCCCTAAGAGAATTTGTAAATAATGTATGGGCAATTGTTTGTTAAAATATAGCACAGACGCAAATGTCTTCCTTGCCATTTTATTGTTCAATTTGTAAGGCAATTCAGCGAGAGCACTAATTCTATCCAAATGCTTACCAAAGTGAGTCAGAGACAAGTTTAATGGGAAATTTGAGCCACTTTTAATCTTATATTGTTCTATAATCTCTTTGCCAATAAAAATGTCATCATTTTGTATTGGAATGGCTCTGCATAGGCTTCCGTTTTTTGCCCGTCTGTACCGTGCATTTAAAATATTCCCATAAGGCGAAATAAATAATTGTGATTTCATTATATCAGCATAATACATACCCGTGCTGATCATAAATAGCAGACAGTCCAGACATTTTTTCAAATTATCAGCCTTCATATTAAATTGACGTAGTTGTAATTCCACTGGTATTTTATCTGATTTGGCATAGCCTTTCAACTGTACTTCACCCAGTTGAAACTTTTTTCTCAATGCAATTAATTTGCGTACATCTTCTTCAGGGATTGCAATATCATTCTCTTCTGGGCATTGATTATCATATTCTTCGGTAAATACTGATTTTTTATAACTGGGGTCAATTGGTAATTGTTTTTCTACATCCAGATATTTTATGAAACCTTTTACTTTGGTGTGCAGCTTCACCTTATAGTTGTGTTCACCACGCACAAATTCGTAATAGTTGTTTAATACAGTTTCATTAATTTGAGATGGATGTTGCGAAATTTTCTTTTTAGTCAAATATTCTTCAAAATACTTTAATGCGGTTCTGTAACCTGAAAGAGTGCTTTTCGATAGAGAACATTTTGTTTTCTTATTGAACTTTTCTGATTTGTTTTCAAGGAAATCATCTTTATAATCGAAGATGGAAGCATTGCACTTGACGTTCATTGACACATAGCTATCAATGTAAGACTCGACCTCTTCTTTAACAATTTCGCCATACATGAAGTGTTTACCAAGTTCAAATTTTAAGTTGAATGCAATGTTTTGTAAATCTTCGTAAGGTCTGTCTCCGAGCCTTTTTCTGATTCTACCCTTGAAGCTGGCATGGGTTACATAAAGTCTGTAATAATTCTTTTCATTCAATAGTTTTACGTCAAACGGCTTGTTGTTTTTCTTTTCCATAGTTTTATCGTTAAAAAAGTATTCAATTACTCTTTTATACGATATAAAAAGTAAATAGTTACACTTTGGGGCAAGTAAATTACTTATTTACTTATATGATATATTAGTTTATTACTTATATATGAGCATAATAAGTGTTATATTACTGTTTTTAATTAAAAAGAAGTAATCAGTTACCTTCCGCCACCGACCTCAAATCAAAACCCTATTAGTGCAGTTCATCCGCACGATAGGGTTTTTTTCTTAACTAATAATAAAAGAATTTATTAAATAAAAACTCTAATTTTGAGCCTATCAAACTA
>Ga0182027_10003502_pt1 | contig 24821 bp, 22 predicted proteins | sample 712E1DmetaG_FD_121300 | JGI IMG/M metagenome (GOLD analysis project Ga0182027, IMG submission 121300) | Permafrost microbial communities from Stordalen Mire, Sweden - 712E1D metaG (Illumina Assembly) | ecosystem: Environmental > Terrestrial > Soil > Wetlands > Permafrost | place: Sweden... | reverse complement strand
TGTTGCACTAGGGTTTGGAATTTGTCCATCCCCGACGGAGGGAGGGCGAAGCCCGACCGCAGACGGGGATGGAGTTAGTTGGGCCGCAAACCGCGCTGGACTCTGATAGCCCAGCCGACTGTGTGGCCGTCGCTGGTTGTACTCGTGTCGATAGATGGATAACTAACGGATAACAAGTTCTTCACAACTCCTTGCCACCGTGCTTGACACGCCAGAATCGAAGTGACAATCTTTACCTCAAGAACCTAAGCCGGCTCGCCTCCTAAGAAACGTGCCGAGTTTAGGTGAATAATAATGTTCGGCGGAGGAAGCGTGATTATGAGGATGACCTTGCTTGTTTTTTTGGTGGCTGCGTCGGTATGTCTGGCAGGCGCGCCTGCTCCGCAGTCCACACAAAGCCCACTTCCTGAACTCCGACAAGAGCATAGAGAAATGCGAGACAAAGACGGACAAGCGTATGGGTTCGTCGAAAAGCTGTATCGTGGCAAGGAACGTATTCTGGAAACCGTCCAGTACAAAACGGCACGCGGTATTTATGCTGCTGGCGGATGGTTTCGGATTTATCGTGCTAAGGGACGGCCGGTTCTGCTCGAAGAGGACACGAAGGGCGATGGCAATGTCACTATGAGGGTGTTCTCAAAAGACGGCGAGCTTGGGGTTACGGAGGCCTTCAGGAGGCAGGCCGACGGCTCGGTTGCTCCGGTCAGCAGCGAGGATTTGCTGAGATTGAACCTGGAAGCCGTCGTTTCGCATGCTGCCGCTCAGGACTTGGTCGGACGAATCGAGAAAGCCGTCGAGACTCACAAAACGGCAGACGAGGCGATTGAGGATTTGAAGAAGCAGGCGGAGGAGTTGAAGAACTCTGCGAAGGATAAGGGTGATGAGCACAAGCAGTGAATGGCCGAACCATGCGCTTCAGCCAACGCCGCTAACGCGGCGTGGCTGAGCTTCGGCGTTGGTTAAAGCTTTCAATTGTCGTAGTGGCTAGTCGCGCAGTTGGTCGACATGGGCGAAATGCGGCTGGCGTAGCGACACAACATCTCGTTCGAAGATGTACGGCTTATACTAGAAATTCTTCCGGGATTTCGTTAGGTATAACATCTACCGATTCACAGCCTTCATCGATTCAGCTGGGTAGCGGTCGCCAGCCGTCATGCCAACGGGTAGCTTCTCGTCGATCTCCTTGAGCTCCGCTACTGTCAGCTCAACCTCGACGGCTCGAATGTTTTCCTCCAAGTAGACCCGCCGCTTCGTGCCTGGGATTGGGACGATGTCGTTCCCCTGCGCCAGCAGCCATGCAAGGGCGAGTTGGGCGGGAGTACACTTCTTCTTCTTTGCCAATGCTTCAACCCGGCGGATGATCTCCAGATTGCACCGCAGGTTCTCTCCTTGAAATCGGGGTGTGTTCAATCGCCAGTCCCCTCGCTCCAAATCCTGCGCTTGCTTAATCCTTCCGCTAAGAAATCCCCGCCCCAGAGGACTGTAGGGTACGAAGCCAATGCCCAACTCGCGACAGGTCGGCAGGATTTCCTTCTCCACATCCCGCGTCCACAGTGAATATTCGGTTTGCAGCGCGGCAATCGGATGAACCTTAACGGCGCCGCGAATGGTCGCGGGCGCGGCCTCGGACATTCCCAGCCAGCGAACTTTACCGGCGTTAACGAGCTCGCTCATAGCCCCGATGGTATCCTCGATGGGGACATTCGGATCGACTCGATGCTGGTAGTACAGGTCGATGACATCGACGCCCAGTCGGAGCAGACTGCCGTCGCAAGCGGACTTTACATACTTCGGATGCCCGCTGACGCCGATGAATTTGCCTTGTTCATCGCGAACATTGCCGAACTTGGTCGCGAGGAAAACTTCAGCACGGCGCTCTTTGATGGCTTGACCGACGAGGCGCTCGTTCTTGCCGCAGCCGTACATGTCGGCAGTATCGAGAAAGTTCAGACCGAGATCGAGCGCCCGGTGGATGGTCGCGATGGATTCGGCGTCGTCTTGCGTGCCGTAGAACTCAGACATGCCCATACAGCCGAGACCGAGGGCAGAAACCTGCGGGCCATTTTTCCCAAGCGTTCTTGTCTTCATCTAATATGACCTCCTTAACGGATCCGACCGCAACTATAGCACAGGCGCGGCGTATGCCGTCGTTGCGCTGCGACATATGCATTGTTACAGTCGTTCCATGACCCGCGCCATCCTCCATGTCGACATGGATGCCTTCTACGCTTCGGTTGAACAGCGCGACAATCCTGACTTGCGGGGCAAACCGGTCATCGTCGGGGCTGGCCCAAGGGAGCGTGGGGTCGTCTCGGCGGCGTCCTACGAAGCTCGCAAGTTCGGCGTCCACTCGGCGATGCCCTCCCGCACCGCTTGCAAACTTTGTCCCCAAGGCATTTTCGTTCGGCCCGATATGAAGAAGTATGCTCAGGTCTCCAAACAGATCATGACTATCCTCGGGACTTTTACGCCTTTCGTGCAACCGGTCTCGGTCGATGAGGCGTTCATGGATGTGACCGGCTCGACCAAGAAGTTTGGCGACCCCCTGACTATCGCCAAGCGCATCAAGGCCGAGATCCATGCCCAGACCGGACTCACCGCTTCCGTCGGCGTCGCCCCCAACAAGTTCTTGGCGAAACTGGCGTCCGATTTGAACAAGCCAGATGGGTTGACGGTAATCACAGAAGCGAACAAAGTCGAAATGCTGGCTCCATTGCCGGTCTCGAAAATCTGGGGCGTCGGCAAGGTCACCGAGATGCGGCTGCAGGAACTGGGCATCCGGACCATCGGCGACCTGCAGCGGTTTCCACTGGACGAACTCCGCCATCGCTTCGGCAACACGGCGGAACATCTTCGCGCCTTGGCAATGGGCGAAGACGACCGCGAGGTGGTGACGGATGAAGAAACCAAGTCCATCAGCAGCGAGCAAACGTTCGATGTCGACACCGCCGACCTCGATCAAATCAAGAAATGCTTGCTGGAGCAGTGTGAAGAGGTCGGATTGCGATTGCGGGGGGAGAAAGTCGCCGCTCGTACCGTACTGTTGAAGTTGCGCTACGCCGATTTCACAACCCTGACCCGGCGTCGGACGCTGCCGCAACCGACCCAAGACGAGATGATGCTCTATGAGGTCGCCGGGCAACTGCTGGTTGCAGAGGGGATTGAGGGCAAGCGCATCCGGCTGATCGGTGTCGGGGCCTCAAACTTGGTGCCGCCCGGGTTGCAGGGGGATCTGTTCGACCTAGATCCCGAGAAGCGGGCGCGGGTGAACAAAGTGGTGGACGACCTGCGGGCGCGGCTGGGGCCGAAGGCGGTTCGGCGGGGAGCGTAGCGGAAGGGGACGATGGGGGGCAAGAACGACGACGATGACGTGCTTATCCCGAGCGCACCCGTGGCCGATTCTGGAGCATTGCCCGCGCACGGCGGCGGCGTTAACACACCATTCTCGTACCGTCGTTGCGCCGAATTCATGAGTGTTGCCAAAAGTGCGGAATTCCGCACTTTTGATTTGGCAGGCCCATTCTACAAGCTGCTGACGGGGAAGTCTGCTGGTCCGCACGTGTCTCACAATGCTGGTGACAACGAATGGTACACGCCGAAGCCCGGGACGAATTGGCTGGATGTTTGTGAACGCCTTGCTATGCTCAGTGAGGGTAGAGAAGCGAGGTGAAGGTGAGCTACCGATTTAGAACTGTCTGCGCGACGAGGTTGCTGCCGCTGCTCCTGCTGCTGCCAGCGGCGGTGCAAGCCCAATACAATTACTCGTACAACAACGACGGTACAATCACCATCACCGGCTACACTGGTTCCGTCGGTGCGGTGACCATTCCCAGCACGATCAATGGCGTGCCGGTCACCAGCATCGAAGGTGTTTCTACTTTTTTGGGTGGTTTCCCCATCGGAGCATTTGAAAATTGCGCCAACCTGACCAGCGTCACGATCCCTAACAGCGTCACCAGCATCGGGGGCGGAGCATTCGAAGATTGCATCAGCCTAACCAGCATCTCGATCCCTGCCGACACCACCAGCATCGGGTACAATGTGTTCGCTGACTGCACCAACTTGATAAGCGTATATTTCCAGGGTAACGCCCCCAGCGTTGGTGAGCCGATTGTATTCGATGCCGGCGTTGGTTCGGATGGGGTCGAGGATGACACCAATCCGGCGTTTGCCGGAGACAGCAAAGCGACCGTCTATTACTTACCGTGTGCCACGGGCTGGGGCACAACCTTTGGCGGTTGTCCGACCGCCCTCTGGGCGAATCCTCCCGACGGAACTGTGACTGTCACGGCCAACCCATCTCAAGGTGGCTCGGCGATGGGTAGCGGGACGTATCCAGCTTGTTCCTCGCAGCAACTTTCAGCCACCGTCAACAGTGGATGGCAGTTCACAGGCTGGAGCGATGGCGGAGCGCAAACACACACGATCACCGTGCTCTCTGGAGAGATAACGTTCACGGCCAACTTCAGTCAGCAAACGGCGATGGTTAACGTGCAAGCGAGTCCGTCCAACGGCGGCACTGTGAGCGGTGGCGGTCTGTATGCCTCCGGGACAAACGTGACCGTGTGTGCGACTCCGAATCCGGGTTACGAGTTTGTTGATTGGTCCGGAACCGCCACCCCCATTTGCCTGTCGCAAGCGTGTCCACAGTACATCTTAAACCTCGGTGTGGTCAGCACGTCGGCCTGTTACACGTTCACAGCGAATATGAATTACAACTTGATGGCCAACTTTGCGCCAACCAACACACCGCCGCCGGTGACAATTACCTACGTTTTCACGAACACGCCGCTCTGGGATGTCAGCGGCATCTACACAAACAACACCGTTACAAACGATGTGGTGATTGCAGACATACAGCAGCAGGCCAATGGGAAGATCATCGGAGTCCGAACTGAAACGTATGTGGTCGGCGATGCTGCTGGGGAAAACAGCAATTCCATATCAGGACAAACGTTTGTCAAATCCGGTACGGTTGGCGCTCGCCTCAGTTCAAGGGGCAATATCTCTGGTGTGGAAAATGGCGTTTCCTACATCGCCCCATTCAAGAGCCGCGAAACGGCTGTTATCGTGCCGTCCACGCTGATGGTAATAGACACTGGCTCTATTCGTGTGTGCATTGTGGGTGAGAGATGTACCACGACCACTGAGGGGTTTGAGTTGCCTTTGCCCCACGGCATGAACGGTGATTGGTCGTTGTCTCTTAACACAACCACGCAAGGGAGCAAAGTCACCGGCTCGGCAACGATAACGCTGTACAACGGGCGCGCACTGAGCTACGCCGGCAGCGGCACGTACAACACCCACAGCCGAGTCGCCAAGCTGCATCTCGTTGGCACTGGCGACGCTGTTGGAAGCTCGCTGACCGTCACAACTCAGGGCGCGGGGATGGACTTGGTTGCGCTAACTGGTCGCGTTTTGGGACAGACATTGACAGTGAAGTAAGAGTTTGCTGTTAATCAGGCGCGTGCGATGGGCAACAGACGGAAACAGATCGTTTCGCAACTAATGTGGAGTTCCACATTAGGAAAGTTATGTTGAGTCCTCACAAATGTTGAATTGAACGAGGTATTCTCACTAACATGTATTCGGCCGCATTTTTGCGGTGATTGTCGCATTACAATTACCGCAATTCGCATTGTGAAGCATTTACCGATGCGACACAAGCTTGGCCCCGCCACGCTTCGCCACACCACGCCAGAGACAGGATCTCCGTCGCAGAAAACACGTGTCCATCACTGACGAAACCGACCCGCTGGCCAGTATCCTGAGCGCACCCGTGGCCGATTTTGAAGCATTGCCAGCGCACCACGCTTGGCGTTTTACCATGCGTCCGTGAAACGCATCGCCCTTGTTTCCGTCGTCCGGCTGAATGGCCCGCGATGGTCGCGGGGCGTAGGTCACATGGGAAATGTCGGCCTACTTTCAGTCGTAGGTTACCGGAATGGCTAGGGGAACGGCGCGTGCCGTTCCTCCTTTGGTTGCTCCGGCAATGCCGGCAGATTCAGGTTTACCTGGACTTGGGGGTCTTGGCCAACAGGGTGCCGGTAAACGCGGAGTACACGGTGTCGTTGGTCGTTCCAAGGCCGCTGAGCTTGACATTGAGAGTGGTGGGCGACCCGTTGCTCTTGGAACCGCCCTCCTTGCCAACCCACTCCAGCATGCATTCGAAGTTCGTCGTCCAGCCGGTGGGCGTGAACGCGCCGTCGGTCATTCCTACAAGGGTGTGGGTCTTGTGAACAACCGAGGCTGCACCTAACATCAATTCATTGGTGGTGGTGCCGCTGATCTCTACCAGCCCCACCGCAGCTTCCCCCGTCGTGTCCTCCTCGGCGAACCATACTTCCAAGCCGTTGGTCGGCACAGTCACCGGCGTAACCAGACCGTTATAGTCAGTGATGGCGCCACTGAACTTGACGACGGGCAACCAGGTTCCCGTAGCGGGCGAACCCGCCCAACTGCTCACTGCGATCAACCCAACCACGACAACTGCCATGAGACTGACTCTCTTCATACGCCATCCTTTCGTTTCCCTGTAGTTCGTTTAACTTCTCCCCTTCGATGAAACTTTACTGAAAAGACTCAAGTGTCAACTGTCAAACCGACATTTCCCATATGACATACGCCTCGCGACTATCGCGGGTCATGCAGTGTCATCAGCCAAAATCATATATCATCTCTGCCAGTGCCATCAAGCCTTCTAGCGGCTCACCACGCCAACGAGTGATTTCCCGGCAAGCCACTACACCGCCCCGCGTTGCTTCACAGTAGGCCGCCACAGCCACGACCACGCCGACCAACTGCGCGAACCTCCCACCACGACAATTGAGTGTCTTAACCAACGGAGAGCTTAACGAAAGAGTTGAGCGGCGCCCGCTGTTGGCATCCGCTCCAACGCTTGGTTGGGCTTTTACTGCTTTTTTTGTGACAACAGTGACAGGGCAATTATGCCAGAAATGAAAAATACCACAACATCCACTCCCACCCAAACTTTTCCGTTACGCAGAACAAATCCAACAACAATCAAAAGAGGGATGGTGAGCAATAACAGTCCAAGCACTTTCTCTTTTTTCACAGATTCTCCTGTAGCCCAACATGTATTCGACCGCATTTTTGCGGTGATTGTCACATTACAATTACCGCAATTTGTATTATGAAGCATTTACCGATGCGGCGCAAGGCTGCCCTCGCCACGCCTCACCAGGTTTTTGTTTTCCAACCACGTCATCGTTCGCGCGCTGGGGAGGCATCCTAAGCGCACCCGTAGCTGCTGTGGAGCATTGCCAGCGCACCAAGCCCAGTGATATGGTCGCAGGGCATAAGTCATCTTGGAAGTGGCGGTGCACAACAATTGAAGGGAGCAGAACTCACATGAGAACCAGACTAATTCTTTTGGCCGCGGGCATTCTGACTGCGTCACTAATCTCAGTCTCGGCACAGGTATACGATTGGACCACCATTGCCGGGACGGTCACGAACTCGGGCAGCGCCGATGGCACGAACAGTGCCGCGCAGTTTAACGGTCCCGGTGGCGTTGCGGTGGACACGTATGGCATTCTCTATGTGGCGGACACGTGGAACGCCGCCATTCGGAAGGTCACGCCGGTGGGGACGAACTGGGTGACAACCACCATCGCCGGGGCAGCCGGGTATGGCAGCGCCGCGCAGTTTAACATGCCCTTCAGCATCGCGGTGGATACGAATGGCAATGTCTATGTGGCGGACAGAGATAACGACACCATTCGGAAGGTCACGCCGGTGGGGACGAACTGGGTGACAACCACGATTGCCGGGCTGGCCACGAACCGGGGCAGCACCGACGGCACGAATAGCGACGCGCGGTTTAACGGGCCAGTCGGCATCGCCGTGGACAGTCCCGGCAATGTCTATGTGGGGGACATGTACAACTGCACCATTCGGAAGGTCACGCCGGTGGGGACGAACTGGGTGACAACCACCATCGCCGGGCTGGCCACGAACTGGGGTAGCGCCGATGGCACGAACAGCGACGCGCGGTTTGACTCGCCTGATGGCGTTGCAGTGGACACCAGCGGTAATCTCTATGTGGCGGAATACGGCAACTCCACCATTCGGAAGGTCGCGCCGGTGGGGACGACCAACTGGGTGACAAGCACCATTGCCGGGTCGGCCGGGCACCGTGGCAGTGCCGACGGCACAAACAGCGCCGCGCGGTTTTACATTCCTATGGGCGTGGCGGTGGACAGTGCCGGCAACGTGTACGTGGCGGACAGCTATAACCACACGATTCGGAAGGTGAGTGCGGTGGGGACAAACTGGGTGACAAGCACCATCGGCGGGACGGCCACGAATATTGGCAGCGCCGATGGCATAGGCAGCGACGCACGGTTTCACTATCCCATGGGCGTCGCGGTGGACACGAATGGCAATCTATATGTGGCGGACACGTACAACAACACCATTCGTCTGGGGGTTCCCTTGGATGTACTGACGATCAGCAAGGAAACCGCCAACGTTAACTTCAATCCCGCCAAAACGAATTCCGATAGTTGTGCGGTGACAGCAACATTCAACCACGATGCAAGCTATAATCTCACCAATCTGCCGGTTTCACTGGACATTGGTGGCGCGGACGCGTCGTTCAATTTGGATGCAAAAGGCAAAGGACGCGGAGTTGGCGAGTACGGAACCTGCAAGCTGTCGTACAAGAAGAATACCGGCCCATGGACGTTCACGGCCTCACTAAAGAAAGGTTCTTGGGCGACGCAATGGCAAACATACGGGTTGACGAACGCAACAACCAACGCCGTATCGGTGACACTGCCAGTAACTCTGATAATTGGCGATGGTGGATTCCACGGCGAAAAAAACCTGCTCTACAAGGCCAAGGCCAATAAATCCGGCAGCGCAAAGTAATACGGCTTGAACTTCGGCCACGGTGAGCTTGTGGCTTCGCGCTCGCCCCTTCACAGCTATCACCACGCCAACGAGTGATTTCCCGGCTAGCCACTACACCGCCCCGCGTTGCTTCACAGTAGGCCGCAAAAGGCACGATCCTGGTCTCCGCTGCGTTGAAAATCACGCCTCGCCGAGCAGCGCGTGAACCTTTTGCATCCATTCGCTGATCGGGATTTTCTGAGGACAATGGTCTTCGCAGTCGTGGCAGGCAACGCAGACACTGGCCCGCGCTACTTCCGTGATAAAAATCTGATACTTGAAGCGCGCGCCGGGAATGTCTTCGTGGAGAAACGCTTCGTTGTAGATTTCAAAATTGGCCGGGATGTTCACTCCATTTGGGCAGGGCATACAGTAGTTGCACTTGGTGCAAGGAATAGCGGCTCGTTCCCGGTACTTTTGCTGCAAGTCTGCGATCAGTTTCACGTCCGCCGCCTGAAACGAATGGCTGTGAGCACGAGCCGCAGAATCCAGGTTGGCTTTCACCTGGTCCATGTTGCTCATGCCGCTTAACACAACTGACACTTCAGGTTGGTCCCAAAGCCATTGCAACGCCCAGTCCGCCGGGGATCGCTTCACGTTGGAGCGCTCGATTACCTGGCGGATGGACGACGGCGGATGGGCCAGCCTGCCGCCGAGCAGCGGTTCCATGATCACGACGGCCAGACCGTTTGCGGCGGCGAGCTTCAATCCCTGAGTGCCCGCCTGATTCTCCGTGTCCATGTAGTTGTATTGAATCTGGCAGAACGTCCAGCGATCATAGCCGTTGATTATGTCAGGGAAGCTCTCGTAATTGTCGTGGAACGAGAATCCCAGGTGGCGGATGCGTCCGTCGCGAATCGCGGCCTCGGCCTTTTCCAGGAGTTTGTATTTCGGGACGATTTCGCTCCAGCGGCTTTTATCCAAGGCATGGAGCAGATAGAAATCAATGTGATCGGTCTGTAGCTTGCGCAGTTGCTCGTTCAACATCCGGTCAAAATCGGCTTCTTTTTGGATCAACCACACCGGGGACTTTGTGGCTATTTTCACCTGGTCTCGATGGCCGCGCAACGCCCTGCCGAGAACGGTCTCGCTATTGCCTTCGTGATAGATGTAAGCGGTGTCGAAATAGTTCACGCCCCGATCCAGGGCGTGGCGGATCATGCGCGCAGCTTCCACTTCATCGATATTTGGGCCGTTGGGATTTCCGTCCATGGTAGGCAGGCGCATACAGCCAAAGCCCAGAACCGAGGCGTCCCAGTCCAGCTTGCCGAATTTGCGAAATTGCATGGTAATTAACCGTTCGAGGGTGAGGTCGAGAGAATTCATTCGCGAACAACGGCGGGCGGGCGGCTCCCGGCGTGTTGATGGATCGCTGCGCCCAACCAGGCGATGGTTTGGCCCAGATCATTCATGTTGCGCGAAGCCTCGTCGTCCTTGGCCACCTCACCCTTGTCCAAACCAAATCCGAGGTTCCAATACGTGGATCCCGGCACAATGGCGCCGGACATGAGGAACATGTGGTTCATCGTGTCAAAGGCGTGCGTGCCGCCGCCGCGTCTGACCGCCACCACGGCTGCTCCGATTTTTCCGCGGAACAATCCGCCGTTGGCCAACGCCACCAGCCCGGCACGATCCAACAGCGCCTTCATTTCAGCGCTCACGTCGGTGAAGTACGTCGGTGATCCGAGGATGATCGCATCGGCCGTGACCATTTTCTCGAAGCACTGGTTGAAAAGATCATCCTTCTGGCTGCATCGGGAATTTTTCTTCTCGAAACACTGGTAACAGGCCCGGCATCCGCGGACGGGTGCTCCGCCGAGTTGAAGGAACTCAGTTTCCCAGCCTGAGGCGGCCAGCGGCACAAGCACCTTTTTCAAAAGAATTTCAGTGTTCCCGCCCTTACGCGGGCTACCATTTATGGCAAGGGCTTTCATGAAGCTAATCTGTAATCACAAACAATCCAAATCTCCCGCTTTAACCGGGCTGTGTCAATGATCCTGATGCCCGAGGCGACCGTGCGCGAATTCGTGGAGAGCGTGCTTCCCAAGTTCACCAATGAATATGGGCATGTTCTCCGTGGACGAACTGGCGACCGCAATCAGTCGTGGAGTGGCAAAAAGGGTTTGATGGCACTGGCAGAGATAATACGCTGTTGGTCAATGAGATTGAATGACCCGCGATAGTAGCGGGGCGTATGTCATATTGGAAATGTCGGTTCAAAACGTCGGGTGGACCAAACCGGCAAAGGAAAAGGCCATGAAAACGACCGCGGGTTTGTGGATTGATCATCGGAAGGCGGTGATCGCGATTGTCTTAGCCGAAGGGGGAAAACGATGGAGATCAGATCCAGCGTCGAGAAACAGTCGGGACGTTTTGCGGGCGTCCGTTCGACGACTCACTATGGACAGCAGGTGCAGTCCGATGACATCCACGAGAAGGAGTTTACCGGGCATCTCAACCAGTATTACGCGGAAGTGATTGCGGCGATTCGCGATTCCGAATCCATTCTGCTGTTTGGTCCGGGTGAGGCCAAGGGGGAGCTTAAAAAACGTCTTGAGAGAGACAATCTCGGTAGATGCATCGTCGCCGTTGAAACGGTCGACAAGATGACGGATCGCCAAATCGCGGCGAAAGTCCGCGAGTACTTTCACGAATAGAGTTCAGCCATCACCACGCCAACGAGTGATTTCCCGGCGAGCCGCTACACCGCCCCGCGTTACTTCACAGTAGGCCGACAAAGGCACAGACACCAACGAGAGATGGGGGAGAGGGGCGGTAGCCCTTAATGCTTGGGTCTCTGGGATTGCCCCTTACGCCAGCGGATCACCTCATAATTCGTGGCAAATTGCTTCGCGTTGTAAGGACGGCGTTTTGAGCCCTTGCCTGCCTGTCTGGTCTCTACCTTGCCAACTGGTTTGGACTCCGCCTTGTCTGCCGGTTTGATCTCCGCCTTTGCAACTGGTTTGACCTCTGATTTGTCTGCTGATTTGGACTCTGTCTGGCCCGCTGGTTTGATCTCTGCCTTATCTGCTGGTTTGGTCTCTGCTTTACTCACATGGTCTGCCCCCCGGCTAATCTTAACTCGGATTGCGGCGGCTCAACGGGCACGGTGGAAGAAGATCAAGGCTGCGCATAAGAAGTAAAAACGATGCACCCAGGAGTTGGTTGAGTTTCATACCAAGCCTGACAGGATTTTGTATCCAGTCCAACGTCATCGATTCATCTCCGAGCCTCAGCGAGCGGGCCTGATGATGATATGCCGCCCGGCAACATATCAAGAAGATAAGGATTCGGGCGCTGCCGTCAGACACCCCGTCCACAGCCTCAATCCGCGGCTCAGAAGCCGCGATAGCTGACAGCCGACAGTCCGAGCCGTCGTTAGAAGTTCACGCTGAACGCAACGTTGCCATCCGCATCTTCCGCGGCAATCGTCGTCAGCCCCACGAAGTCCGTGCCTTTCGGCAGCTTGTTGATCGTCACATGCCCCCGCCGATCGGTCTTCACGGTCCCAACCTCGGACCCGTTGACGAACAGATGCAGCGTGGACTGCGGCGGACAGCCCGTTGCCGCGAGCGACAAGCCGCCATGCGTGATGCCCTTTGTGACATTCACGTACAACCGCGCGCTCCCGACAAGATTCGTGCAGAGCGGACCCGGAACGAGCGAGGTCAGCACGTCGAACACGCACGGGAATGGCCGGCGCAAAACCGCATTGGTGAAATTGCCAGTCAGATCGGCCAGGCCATTCGTGTCGCTAATCGATATCGTCGTCACGTTCGTCGGGTCCAATCCCTCCGGCAACGGGAAACTGCCCCCGCCCACCGTGTTCGACCCGAACGGTACAATGGTCGCCTTGGCGCCGCAGAACACATTCGTGCTTACGCTGACGTCAAACGTGCCGAGCTTGAAGAAGTTGGTCCCCGTCTGGTCGGCAATGCTCGTCGTGTACGTGCCCACCAGCAACCCGATCGTCTCCACCTTCACCGCCACCGTGTTTGTGCTGCTCGTAATCTCGCCCACCATCGCCGCGCGCCCCATCGCCTTCGCCGGCGCATTCGTGGTATCCGCCAGCACGATGAATTCGCTAATCACCCGCGGCGGCGGCGGCTGTACCCCGAACGTCCCCGCCAGATCCACCACGTCGTTCGAGTCCGAAACCGAGATGCCGACCACGTTCGTCGGATTCAATCCCGCAGGCAACCCGAACGTCCCGCTCCCCACCAGGATCACCGACGGCGGCACCGGATCCGTGACCACCGTCGAGGTGCACGCGCCAATCCGGTTCGTAATTGTCAGGACGTCCAACGTCCCCAGCACGTACGTGTTCGTCGCCACGTCGGTAACACTGACCGTGTACGTTCCGCCCAGCAGTCCGTCCGTCGTCACGCGCACCGTCGGGGCAAAGATCGATGGGATCGCTGGGACTACGTCCGCGCAGCCGAGCGGTAAGAAGCACGGCCCGGAGAACAACTGCGCATAGCCAATGGCCTCCGCGGGTGCATTCGTCGTCGGTGTCAGCGTCGCATCCTCGCGCACCCCGCAGGGCGGCGGCGGAGGCGGCCCGTGGAACGTCCCCGTCAGATCCACCAGGTCGTTCGTGTCAGAAATGGAAATGCCAACCACGTTGCTCGATGCCAGGCCGCTTGGCAGATCGAAATTGCCGCCGCCAACGTCAACGAGCCTCAGCCATTCCGGCATCGCATGCCCCGGCCCAACAGTTGGAGGACCGTTCGTCACGGTCGTCACATCGAAAGTGCCCAAGGTATAATTATTGGCTTCCGTGTCGGTCACGACCACTGTGTATGTCCCCGTCGTAAGTCCCTCGGTCGTCACATGCAGAACCGGCGCATTCGTCCCCGGAGCCGTAACATCGTCCGGCGTCGCCCAAATAACCGGAAGGAAAGTGGCCAAACCCGTCGCCCCACTCGGCGCATTCGTCGTGGGGGATAGGACAGCCTCCCGGCTGAAAATGGCAACATCAGCGACGGCGCGACCTGCGGTCATGGCCATAACCACCGCGGCAAGCAGCAAAATTCTGGCTTTCATGTTAGCCGACATTTCCCATATGACCTACGGCCCGCGACCATCGGGGGCAATTCAGTCTCATTGACCAACATCGTATCATCTCTGAGAGCACCATCAAGTTCTTTTGCAGCTGACCACGGCCAACGAGTGATTTCCCGGCGAGCCACTACACCGCCCCGCCTTGCTTTACCGTAAGGCCGCCAAAGGCATGACCACCGCGCCGACGTGTCCCAACTCATCATTGAAATCACCGCGCAGCGGATTTTTCAGCGGATTCCAATTGGCAATGATTGGCAATTCAAATGCCTTTTGGTGCATTTCCTTGCCGCTCGTTGCAAAAGTGGAGCGTGCTTCCAAGCCCTTAGCTTGCAATGGGTTGGGGGATTTACTTAGGAAATTCGCAGAAAGTCCAAACAGGCCAAACTCGGATTAGAAAACCGTTACAAAGGGCAGCGGCATGGCAAGGAGTGGAAACGCACAGGTTCGCGTAGCTTCCGGTTGCTGTCCATACGAAACCGTCAGCGGGATCACCTTTCGACTCTTGGCCCGCGAAGGCTCAGTCACCCACCGGCGTGATCGTGCCGAAGGCCGCTATTTTTTCATGGACGTGATGCGCTTCAAATGCCCCTCCACAACCGGAATGGATTTATCCACGAAACTTTTGATATCCGCGTCTTGCGTTGCGGCAGATTCAGCTTTGAATTCCTTGGCATCCATTTTGTGGTCTTCTATCATGCTGGCGATATAAGCATCGTCGAATTTAGAACCCGTCAGGGACGTCATTTTATCCACCATCCCCTGATGTGTTGCATCCAGACTCTCGGGTAACGTCACGCCCTTTTGCACAGCCAACGCTTTCAGCTCACCATTAATGGTCGTATGGTCCTTCACCATCATCTGACCAAACGCCCTGACATCTTCGCGGATCGCTTTCTGGGCAGCAAGTTCGCCCAGTTTTACCTCGGTCATGCCACCTTGGGCAGCTGCGAGGATGAAGTCATTGTCTGACATAAAGGGCTTTGTTTGCGCCTTGGCGCATGGAACCGCAATCAGGAGTCCCGCCGCTACCAGGGTCATGCCCAGTCTGGCTGCGGCTGAGCTGGCGATGAATTTTGGAAACCGCGCATTGTCCTGTTCCTCCGCATGCATTGATTCTGTACAGGTGTTCATAAGTGATTCCTTGGTTAGTGTTGGTTCGTTTGGGACGGCTTTTAAGCGAAGACTGACTTGTTTTGTGGTTAAGGCTGGCATGGTTTTAATCAGCTTTTCTTCCGGCCGGAGCCGCTTTTTTTGCCGCCGCCGGTCAGTTTGTTTACAGTGGCCCAAGCCCGTGCTTCCGCAGTTTTCGTGCCGACACCTTTTTTCTCGTAGTCTTTCTCGATGTGTGCTGCCTGACGCTTCTGTTTGTCAGTATAACTGGACTTATCGCCTTGAGGCATTGGCGGTTCTTTCTTACGGGCGGGACGTCATGGGTTTAGTTAGCCACGCCTTTTCGCTTTTGCTCTCATAATCGTCGAAGGCCTTGGCCAAGCCGGTGAGCACTTCCGCCGAAGTCTCGAAGAGCGCCTGGGCCTTCGGCTCCGTAATTCTTCCAACGTCTTCGCGCAAATGATCAATGAGCTGCCGCATCTGAGCCTTGATTTTATGCGTGTGGTGAATAGGGTTATTCTCGGAAAAGGGTTTCATACAAGTGGCGCATTCCTTTCTTCTTTATTCGCACGGGCAACGGTAAGCGATAGTCTGAGACTTTTCTATGGGGTGTAACCCTACCATGGATTATGGAGGCCACCGCCTGCCGGAAACGGATTGTTGTAGAGATAAATCTGCCCAACCGAGAGATAGTTCGCCGCTAGTGAGAACTTGGCCGGTCCGGATGTTGCACACACGGCGCTTGTCGGCTCAGTTGGCATGCGGATCAATCCCCCATCGGCAAAGCGACCTCAGCTCTTAAGGAATGAAAGCAGATCGGTTTCGAGCTGGTCTTTGTGCGTGTACGCGAGGCCGTGGGGTGCGCCCGCATAGATCTTTAGGGTCGCGTTCTTGACCAGCTTCGATGAGCGGAGAGCCGCAGTGCCGTCGGCACGCCATCGAGAGTCGAGGAATTTGGTTGCCCCGATAAACCACGATCTTCATTGCTTCCTCCCTCAGAAGGGATACGACCGCGGTTCGATCTGAAAGCTGATCCACTTCAGTTCGGTCATCTCCGCGATGATCGCCTCGCCGTTGTAACGCCCCATCCCGCTTTCTTTCATGCCACCGAAGGGTACGTGTGGCTCGTCGTTGATGCTCTGGTCGTTCACGTGGACCATTCCCGTTTCGACCTGCGAAGCGACGAGGTAAGCGCGGCGCAGGTCGCGGCTGTGCACGCTGCCGCTGAGCCCGTAGGGAGTGCCGTTCGCCAGTCGAATAGCCTCTTCGTCCGTATCGAAGGGAATGATCGGCGCGACCGGCCCAAAGACCTCGTGGTAAGAGGCCGCATGTTTGTTCCTGGCGTCCCGGAGCACTGTGGGCTCAATGACATTCCCGTGCGCCTTGCCTCCCGTGGTGATCTTCGCGCCCTGTTCCACGGACTTCTGTATGAAGCCCAGTATCTTGTCGCGCTGCCGTTCGTTTATCACGGGGCCGATGATCGTATCCTCCTCGCGCGGGTCGCCCCACTTGAGGCTCTTCGCACGCGCGGTGAACCGGGACACGTACTCCTCGTACAGGCTTCGATGCACCAGGTGACGGTTAATGCGCATGCAGATCTGGCCCTGGTGAATGAACGAGCCGAAGATTCCCCCGTCGATCGCGCGCTTGAGGTCCGCGTCCTCCAGCACAATGTGCACATTGTTCCCGCCCAGTTCCATGGCGGGGCGAGCGAGGACAGAAGCCGCCTTGCTTGCGACCTGCTTGCCCACTTCCGTGCTGCCCGTAAAGGCCACGACGCGCGTCTTGGGATGGCTCGCTATGCGGTCGCCGATCTCGCCGCCCCCTCCAGGGAGGATGCTCAATAGCCCCTTTGGCAGGCTCGTCTGCTCGAATATCTTGGCGATGAGCAGGCCACCGCAGATGGGCGTGTCGCTGGACGGCTTCAGGATCACCGCGTTCCCCAGCGCCAGGGCCGGAGCCACGGCGCGCATACTGAGGTGAAGCGGTACGTTCCAGGGCGAGATGACACTCACGATGCCTGCGGGCACGCGCTTGACAAAGTTCTCCTTGCCCGGAATGACGCTCGTCATGGTCTGGCCGAACGCCCGAAAGGGGAAGCTCGCGGCCTCACGCATCATGGGCAGCGCGATCTGGTGTACATGGAAGCGCGCGAAGGTCGCGCTGCTGCCCGACTCGATGGCCAGGAGACGGCAGATCTCCTGGGTGTTCTCCTCAATGTAGGAGATCGCCTCTTGGATTGGCTGGGCAAGCTCTTGGGGCGTACGGTGGAGATACTTGCGTTGCGACGATTCCGCGATTTCGAAGGCGCGGTCCACATCTTCGTTCGTAGCCGAAGGCACCTTCGTTATGACTTTGTTGTCGTAGGGGTTCCTGTCCTGAATGACTCGGCGCGAGCCGCCTCGAACCCACTTGCCCCCGATGAACAGAGAATTCCAGTCGGACTTCTGCAAAGAGCTTGTGGAAGTCTTGGCCTTCGTCATGGACATTTTCTTATTGGGTTTCATATCGCAACTCTAATGGGATCAGTTCACGATCTCTTGTGTTTAATAAAAGTGTTGTTCTGATATTCTTCAAAAGCGATCTTCAGTTCTTGCTGAGTATTCATGACAATAGGACCATACCAAGCTACTGGCTCTTTGATCGGTTTTCCGGAGATCATCAGAAACCGAAGAGGTTTGTCCTTTGTTGTCACCAAGACTTGATTGCCGTCATGAAAGATAACAAGGTTCGCGGATCCGACCAGGCACTCTCTTTTAAAATCAAAGTAATTAACCCCCTCAACTTCATAGGCGTATGAATCTTTGCCCTTGTCAAAATAACCTTCTCCTTTAATGGCGTAAGCAAAAACTGTATGCCCTGTTTTTGTCTGGTGGCTGAACGAAGCATCGGCAGGCATCGCAACGTCAATATATTCCGGATCAATGACGATATCTTTTACAGGGCCTTCGACACCATTTACTCTTCCGCAAATGATTTTCACCTTAACTCCATTATCCATGGATATCTCGGGTATTATTGATTTCCCAACGTCGCGATATCGGGGATCCATCATTTTATTTGCCGCTGGAAGATTTGCCCAGAGCTGAAAGCCGCCCATCACTCCCTTCTTGTCCCCTTTGGGCATTTCCTGATGGATGATCCCGCTTCCCGCGGTCATCCATTGCACATCACCAGGGCCAATAGTTCCTTTATGCCCCATGCTGTCGCCATGCTCAGCATACCCATCAAGCATGTACGTGATCGTTTCGATACCCCGGTGTGGATGCCAGGGAAACCCGGGAAGATAATGGGCCGGATCACTGGAACGGAAATCATCAAGAAGAAGGAACGGGTCCAGCTCTGGCACCTGATCGAACCCGAAGGCTCTTTTCAAATGGACGCCAGCGCCTTCGATGGTAGGCTTGCTCTTCAATATTTTTCTTATTTGTCTGATCTTCGTCATAAAGCCGTCCTTTCTTAAGTCAGCGGAGCTTCGGTATAGGCAATGTCGGCCTCTTCCGCTTTCCTGACCGGCAAGGGCTTGCCGCTGCGGACGTCTTCGACCCAATCAGGGTTCAGCAATATAGATTTGGCCGACAGAACCAGATCCGCGTCGCAAAGAGCTTCTTCCGCCGAGGACCGGTCATGGATCTTGCCGCAGATGAAAATCGGCAGGGTCGTGACGGCCCGGGTGATCTGAGCCATGTTCTTGTCCGTGCCGAACGCCTTTTGTTGATTGTCGTAAGTGGATACGGAAATAGCGTCAATGGGTTCCTTTGAGAAGAGACGGATGACCTCCTCATATTCTGCCCTGGTAAAAAGCTCGACATCCATGTCAACAACGCCCCAGTTCGATATGCGCGCCAGCAGCAACCGGTCCTGAGGAACGACGGCATGGACGGCCTGAAGAACTTCGTGCACGAAACGGAAACGGTTTGCAACTGACCCGCCGTAATCATCCCGGCGGTGGTTTGAATAACCGGAGAGGAACTCGTTCAAGAGATACCCGTGGGCACAGTGTACCTCGACACCGTCGAAACCCGCCGCGACGGCGCCCCTCGCTGTTTCCACAAATCCCAAAAGCACGTGACGCATATCAAAGAGACTGATCTCATCCGGAATCGGATAAGGCGCTTTGCTCGAAGGGTTGTTTTGTCGCGGGGTCAGGGAGCTGGGAGCGATGACACGGTTCGCCGGATTCACCTCCACTGTTGCTACCCGTCCGCAATGGAACATTTGCATGATCGCCACAGCGCCTTCTTTCTTGATCGCTTTAACGACCGGCTTCCAAGCTTCTATCTGGCGCTGGGTGGTCAGGCGTGATTGGCGGGGATAGCCCTGGGCGCTTTCATAGTCGGTCACGATCGCCTCGGTATAAACAACCGCAGCGCCATTTTTTGCCCGCAAAACCAGAAAATCCAAAACGTCTTGACGCGGGATCCCGTCTTGGGAAGAAGACGTGCGGGTCATGGGCGCTACGCCCAGCCGGTTTTTGAAAGTAATATTCTTAATACGTAATTCTGAAAACAGACCATCGCTTTTCATAACGCCGCTCCATTAAAGCTTTCCAATATGTTACCGATTGAGATTGTCTGACGCGAAACTGACCGGACCACTCTTTTTGAGCCAGTACATGTGTTAGTCCGAAGCCGTGGTTGATGTTGCACTAGGGTTTGGAATTTGTCCATCCCCGACGGAGGGAGAGCGAAGCCCGACCGCAGACGGGGATGGAGTTACCCACCACGCTTCGCCACTCCACGCCAACAAGTGATTTCCCGGCTAGCCACTACACCGCCCCGCGTTGCTTCACAGTAGGCCGCAAAAGGCACGAGCAAACCTGTCCGCAAGTCCCTTTTACACCGTCGCCAAGAAAAGAGCGCAAATCGCCTGCTGGACGCGGGCGGCCATCCTGGAGCGCGCCCGTGGCCGTTGGTAGTAGTTGGCGAGATCAGCTTTTAGCGGGCGCCTTCAAACCATCCACGGTAGGGTTTTACCCCATAGCGCCCGTACGGTTGCCCGGATTATCTTCGCATCATGAACACCCCCATCATCACCCGAGACCTGACCAAACAAGCCCCGCACAGCCCGCGCGAACGCATCGCTGGATTCGTGATCGCCAGCCGTGCCGTGGACAAATGCCGCGCCAGCATGGCGGGAACACTGGGCGAATATCATTATGATTGTCCGCTGGACAACATGCTCTTCAGTTTCAAGGGCATCAACGGCGCGCAATTCAAAGCCGCCGTTCAAGCCTCGAAAAATTATGAAGACGTCGGTACCTGGTTGCAGGCGAACGGCACGCCGAAAACGACGGCTGAAATCAAAACCTGGTCGGATGAAATGGAAGCCGGCAGCCCGATGAAAAATCCGGAGCGACGTGCTCACTTTATTGAGAACTGCTCCAAGCTCGGACTGAATCCTGAAACGAGCACCACGTTCGACTGGCTCGAAGCGGACGACCGCGCGAGCTTGTAGACGCAATATGTTTGTCAACTCTCAGCAGGGCTGACGAAAGCAGTTTGACAAAAAAGGCGTAGGGCTGGGTCAGGATCGGAATGTCAGCGGCCACACTGAGCGCACCCGTGGCCTCGTGCGAAGTATTGCCAGCGCACGGTGGCGGCGTTAACCGGCATGTCACGCTGGGCTTGTCGAAGGGGCAGCGGCTGTTGCCTGCAGCGATTTGTTAGGCATGGCCTCAGCGACCGGTCATCTTCTCTAGCTTTTCGGGATACCGAGCACCATGCACCGTGATCTTTGAAGCCGCGCTGTCGATCTGTCGAAGATCGGCGGCTGTAAGTTCGACTGAAACTGACCCGATGTTCTCCTCCAGGCGATGCAGCTTCGTGGTACCGGGGATCGGAACTAACCACGGCTTCTTAGCAAGCAGCCAGGCGAGCGCGATCTGAGCGGGTGTCGCCTTCTTCCGCTGGCCGATCTTGCCGAGCAGATCAATCAACGCTTGATTCGCCTTGAGTGCCTCCGGCGTGAAGCGAGGGAGCGTGCTGCGGAAGTCGGAGCTGTCGAAGGTCGTTTTCTCGTCGATCTTCCCCGTGAGAAAACCCTTTCCCAGCGGGCTATAGGGAACGAAGCCAATGCCGAGTTCTTCGAGAGTCGGTATCACTTCCTTCTCCGGGGTTCTAGTCCACAGCGAGTATTCGCTCTGGAGAGCAGTAAGCGGCTGAACGGCGTGGGCGCGACGAATCGTCTTCACTCCGGCTTCCGAAAGACCGAAGTGCCTCACCTTACCTTGCTGAATCAATTCCTTGACCGCCCCCGCAACGTCTTCGATGGGCACGTTCGGGTCAACTCGGTGCTGATAGAGCAGGTCGATGGTCTCAACCTTGAGTCGCTTGAGCGAGCCCTCGACGGCCTGCTTGATGTGCTCGGGCCGGCTATTCAGGCCCGCCGCACCGGGCCGCGTATCGCTACCACTGAGGTCGAACCCGAACTTGGTGGCGATCACGACCTGCTTGCGGAATGGAGCGAGCGCTTCGCCGACAAGTTCCTCGTTGGTGAACGGGCCGTAAACCTCGGCGGTGTCGAAGAACGTGATGCCGCGTTCCACGGCGGCCCGTAGAAGAGCAGTCATCTCGTGCTTGTCCTTGGGCGGGCCGTAGGAAAAGCTCATTCCCATGCAGCCCAAGCCTAGGGCTGAAACCTCCAAGTTGCTCTTTCCAAGTCTGCGCTTTTGCATTGTTGAATCCTTTCAACCGACATTTCCCATATGACTTACCACCGCGACGATCACTGACCATCCAGTCTCATTGACCAACATCGTATCATTTCTGGCAGTGTCATTAAACTTTTTTCGACTCACCACGCCAACGAGTGATTTCCCGGCAAGCCACTACACCGCCCCGCGTCGCTTCACCGATCACCGTCGCGGAAATATGTATCCATCACTGATGAAACCGGCCCGCTGGCCAGCATCCTGAGCGCACCCGTGGCCGATTCATACCACACCGCCACACATAATACCCGGGCGCGGGTGGGTATTCTTCTTCAGCCGCCCCGCTCTCTCCCGTGCCCCGGAAAAAGTAATTGCCGTCTGGTCTCAAGTCGTCCGCACCCGGAAATGAGCCGCATTTGAAGCTTGCAGGGTGTACCCAAATTGGGTACAAGCGTACCCGAAATGGGTACACGCGATTCCACTGGTCAGTTGGGCGCGGCACTGTTTGGCAAGAGTAAGCGGGCGCTGCTGGCGTTGTTTTACGTTCAGCCCGAACGCTCGTTTTATTTGCGCCAAGTCATGCGGACGCTGGGGATTGGCCAGGGAGCGGTACAGCGGGAATTGGCTCGTTTGGTGGACGCTGGTCTGCTGGTGCGCACGCAGGTCGGCAGCCAAGTCCACTATCAAGCCAATCCTGCCTCGCCCGTTTTCGCGGAGTTGAAGTCGCTGATGCTCAAATCATCTGGCGTGGCCGACGTGTTGCGGGAGGCACTGGCGGGACTTTCCGAGCGGATTACGGTGGCCTTTGTGTATGGCTCGCTGGCGATGGGAACCGGCAAGGCGAGCAGTGATGTGGACATCATGGTCATCGGGGACGTGAGCTTTGGCGATGTGGTGTCGGCCCTGCAGCCGGCACAGAAAACGATTGGGCGGGAAGTGAATCCATCGGTGTATTCAAAGCAGGAATATCGAGCGAAGCTGCAGGCCAAACATCATTTTCTGACTTCGGTCATCGACACACCGAAAGTATTCATCGTGGGGGGGGAACATGAGCTTAAACGATTGGCTTAAGGCCCAGTGGCTGAAGGCGCACAAGACCAGTCGCCAAGAGATCACCAACTTGCTTGGCGTCGCCGACCGGGACCTTCGCGATTGCCAAGCTAAAGGACTCAGCGATGACGGACGGTTGGCAATCTCATACAATGCCGCGCTGCAATGTGCGGTAGCCGCTCTGGCTGCCTGCGGCTATCAGCCGTCGCGTGATGCTCACCATTACCGTGTCATTCTGAGTTTGGAATACACCATCGGTGCGGACAGCAAGCTGATCGCGCAATTCGACGCGTTTCGCAAGAAGCGGAACGTTGGGGACTACGAGATCGCTGGCTCGACCTCGAAAAGGGAAGCTGACGAGATGGTCGCATTGGCACAGCGGCTACGCAAACAGGTGGAAGACTGGCTTCGCGCGAACCATCCGGAACTCCTTTAGACGGGACCAGGCTGACACAAGTCCAGCAGGACACGGGCATCGCGTCCGACCAGGACGTCGCACAAGCTGAAACGCAACTCAACACCACACGCGCGCAGGCCACCGACCTCGGCATACAGCGCGCGCAAGTCGAACACGCCATCGCGACGCTCCTCGGGAAACCGGCTTCATCATTTTCCATCGCAACAAATTCGCTGGCCGCAGAACTCGTCGCAATCCCCTTCGGAATTCCGTCGCAACTGCTCGAACGCCGTCCCGACGTCGCCGACGCCGAACGTCGCGTCGCGGAGGCGAACGCGCAAATCGGCGTGGCGCGTGCGGCTTATTTTCCGACGATTACTTTGAGCGGCGCGGTGGGATATCAGGGTTCGTCGCTGGGGAATCTTGTGTCGGGGCCAGGCCTTGTTTGGTCAGTGGGCGCGACGCTGGCGCAAACACTGTTTGACGCCGGAAAACGCACAGCCGTCACCGAACAGGCCTGGGCGATCTACCAGGGCGCCGTCGCAAACTACCGTCAGACCGTGCTAACCGCTTTTCAGGAAGTCGAAGACAATCTATCTACGCTGCGAATCCTGTCACAGGAACTTCAACAACAGAATGCCGCCGTCGAATCGTCGCAGCGCTACCTGACGCTCGCCAACGCCCGCTACAAATCCGGCATGGACAGTTACCTCAATGTGATCACCGCGCAAACCGCTCTGTTAAGCAATCAGCGGACGGCGATGAACCTCCGGATGCAACAGATGACGGCGAGCGTCCAGTTGATCAAAGCGTTGGGTGGCGGCTGGGATGTTTCGCATGGAACGACAGAGGCCATTCCTTGAGCGCCACGCTTGCCCAGAAAAGCCGAACAACTCGACCCCCATCGAGGCCGCTGGCTCGGGATTAGAAACGCCATGAGTTCCGGCCCCAAAACTTATCTATGAGAGTAAAGATCATCAACACCGTGAAAGTTTTTCGCTGGCAAAGCTGGCAAGGTAAAGTACAAGGAAACGGTCGTGAAAAGAATCGACAAAGCGGTGGGTGCCTTCATCGGCCTCTTCGAAGGAAAAAACGTCGGCAAGATGGTGGTGAAGTTGGCTTGACTCCGGGCCTCGTGGATTATTCTTATGAGCGACATCGTTCTAGAAATTAAAAATCTTACCCGCCGCTTCGGCGCCTTCACGGCGGTTGATGCGCTGACCCTTTTAGTCAACGCCGGTGAGGTCTTCGGCTTGCTCGGCTCCAATGGGGCTGGCAAGACCACCACGATCAAGATGCTCACCACGCTGTTGCCGCCCTCCTCGGGCGAGGCGCGCGTGGCCGGTTTCTCGATCACCACCCAGGCGGTCGGCGTTCGCCGCGCCATCGGTTATGTGCCGCAGGCGGTCTCCGTGGACGGTTCGCTCACCGGTTACGAGAACCTGCTCATCTTCGCCAAACTCTACGACCTGCCACACCGCGAGCAGCAGGCGCGCATCCGGGAGGCATTGGACTTCATGGGCCTGACTGCCGACGGCGGCCGCCTTGTCGGCAAATACACCGGCGGCTTGGTCCGCTGCCTGGAAATCGCCCAAGCCACGCTACACCGACCGCGGGTGCTCTTTCTTGGTG
>Ga0182027_10003500_pt1 | contig 24826 bp, 12 predicted proteins | sample 712E1DmetaG_FD_121300 | JGI IMG/M metagenome (GOLD analysis project Ga0182027, IMG submission 121300) | Permafrost microbial communities from Stordalen Mire, Sweden - 712E1D metaG (Illumina Assembly) | ecosystem: Environmental > Terrestrial > Soil > Wetlands > Permafrost | place: Sweden... | reverse complement strand
CTTTGCCGGACTTACGCTGACCGGCGCTTCGATTCGCCGCGACAACGATTCCACAGAGGCTATCTACGGGCATGACGTCTCCACAAGCCGCGTTCTACAGGGCGAAGTAGCGATCCCGGCCTCGGCAGGCCCGTTCCTTGACGCCGTCAGGGGCGCAAAGGTACAAGCCGCCGCTTCAAGATAACAATCGTTCTTACATGCCAGCGGGCGCCCGGGAAGAACTCTGGATTCCGGACGCCCGCGGCGCAGAGAGGGTGCATCTATGCTTTGGACAATTTTCGTTATTCTTCTGGTGTTGTGGCTACTGGGTTTCAGCTTCCATATTGCCGGCGGCCTGATTCACCTTCTGCTGGTCGTTGCGTTGATCGTCTTGGTCTTCAATCTGGTCACCGGAAGCCGGCGCAGCTGATAAAGCAACCGGGGCCTGAGAGAATTTAGACGGCTCCGGTTCGCGACTCGAGACCGGCATTTTGTGATTCCAGGGATTATTCTCCGTACGGCACCCAGATATTTTTCACCTGCGTGGCGTGTTGCAGGAACCAGCGGCCTTCGGCCCGGGCCGGATTGAACCAATCGTACTCGTGGCCGTCGTTGGTCCACACCTGCTTCATATTGCCAATGGAGGCGGCCCGCACCATCGCGGCCTCCTCGTTGCCGAGGAAGCTCCAGATGGCGTCGACGCCATCGTGCTCCGCCAGTGTCTTGCCGAGTTCCGCCGGCTTGCCCGCCACCAGATTCACAACCCCTCCGGGCAGATCGCTGGTGTCGAGCACCTGATACACGTCGCCCAGAATGAGCGGGTAGCGTTCAGAGGGCACGGCAACCACGGTGTTCCCCACGGCAATAGCGGGCAACACCAGCGAGAGAAGCCCAAGCAGTGGAGCTTCAGCCGGGGCAAGAATGCCGATGGTCCCCACCGGGTCCGGCATAGCAATGGTGATATTGCGTCCCGGCGGATGATGCACGACACCGTCATATTTGTCTGCCCACGCGGCATAGCTGAAGATGCGTTCGATGGAGAGATCGGTTTCGGTAACCGCCTGTTCCTCTCCTACGGCCGCGGCAAGCCGGCGCGCGATCTCGTCTCGCCGCTGGATCATGTTTTCGGCGATGTAATAGATCACCTGGGCGCGGAGGCTGGCGGTCGTTCTGGCCCAGCCGGAGGCGGCGCGCGCTGCTTCCACAGCATTGCGGATGTCTTTGCGGCTGCCGAGCGGCGCTTCGCCGAGCAACTGACCCTCCGTCCCGTAGACCGGGAAGGAGTAGCCGGAGTCGGGACGAGCCTGTTTTCCGCCGATGTACTGTTTAACGGTGCGGTCGATTGGGGAGCTGGCCGGCGCAACGACCTCGTGATCGTCCGCGGTACCCGCACGCTTCGCAGAGGATTTTGCGGCCGTCAGCGTGTGCAGCCACTTCGGGGTCAGATACTCCAGCATGCCCTCGCGTCCGCCTTCGCGGCCATAGCCGGATTCGCGATAGCCGCCGAATCCGCAGGCTGCATCGAACTGGTTGGTGGAGTTTACCCAGACCACTCCCGCCTTCACCTGCGCGGCCAGGTCCAGCGCCACATTGATGTTCTCGCTCCAGATGCTCGCCGCGAGGCCATACACCGTGTTGTTGGCCAGTTCCACGGCCTCGGCTGGAGTGCGAAAGGTCATCGCCGCCAGCACCGGGCCGAAGATCTCTTCCTGCGCCACCGAAGACGCCGGCTGCACATCGGTGAGCAGAGTGGGCAGGTAGAAACTGCCCTTTTCCGGCAGCGGATTGTGCGGCTGCCAGCAGGTGGCGCCCTCCGCCACCCCCGCATCTACCATGCGGCGGATGGATTCCAACTGGACCGGCGAAACAATCGCGCCGATGTCAATCGACTTGTCGAGGGGCGGGCCGACCCGCAGCGTTTCCATGCGCGCGCGGAGCTTAGTGTAGAGCGTCTCAGCCACGCACTCCTGCACCAGGAGCCGTGAGCCAGCGCAGCAAACCTGCCCCTGGTTGAACCAGATAGCGTCTACCAGGCCCTCCACAGCGGAGTCGAGATCGGCATCGTCGAAGACGACGAAGGGCGATTTGCCGCCCAGTTCGAGAGAAAGCTTCTTGTGGGATTGCGCGGTGGCCTTGCGGATGATGCGGCCTACCTCGGTGGAGCCGGTGAAGGCGATCTTGTCGATGCCGGGATGCTCAATGAGCGCCTGGCCGGTGCGCGCGTCGCAGGTAAGCACATTGAGCACGCCGGGGGGCAGTCCCGCCTCCATGGCCAGCTCGGCGAAGGCCAGAGCGGTGAGCGGCGTATATTTCGCCGGCTTGATGACCACCGTATTGCCCGCGGCTAGCGCTGGAGCCACCTTCCAGGCAAACATCAGCAGAGGAAAATTCCACGGGATGACCTGTCCCACCACGCCGCATGCCGTGTAGCCGGGAAACTCCGACTCCAGCAACTGCGCCCAGCCGGCATGGTGGTAAAAGTGCCTCGCAACCAGAGGAATATCGATGTCCCGGCTCTCGCGGATGGGCTTGCCGTTATCCATCGTCTCCAACACCGCCAGGCGGCGCGAGTGCTTCTGCACCAGCCGGGCGAGAGCATAAAGATACCGCGCCCGCTGGTGGCCGCTCAACGCCTGCCAACCGGGGAGAGCTTTGCGCGCGGCTGCCACGGCGGCTTCAACGTCATCCAAATTTCCCTTGGCGACCTCGGCAAGGGTGTCGCCGGTGGAGGGATCGCTGGTGGTTTGATACTCGCCGCTGGCCGGCTTCACCCACGCCCCACCGATAAACTCCTCAAACCGGCGATGATGACGCTCCAGCCATTGCACGGCTTCCTTCGGGTCTTCCGGCGCGGCTCCATACTCCATGGTGTGAAACTTTTCCGCTATGCTCACAGCGTCTCCTTCCAATGCACTAAGCGATGGGGTGGCGGTAGGCCGCCGAATAACGGCCGGTCAGATGATGCTCCAGTTGGCGCTCAATGTCGCCCAACATGCCGCTGGCTCCGAAGCGAAAGAGCGACGGCTCCAGCCACGGGCGCCCCAGCTCTTCTTTCATCATCGCCAGCCAGTCCAGCGACTGCTTCGCGGTCCGGATGCCGCCGGCCGCCTTGAAGCCCACGGCCATGCCGGTGCGCTCGGCGTAGTCGCGAATGGCGCGCACCATGGTCAGCGTAACCGGGAGCGTGGCGTTCACGGTTTCCTTGCCCGTCGAAGTTTTGATGAAGTTCGCGCCGGCCATCATGGCCACCCAACTGGCGCGGGCCACGTTGCGCAGCGTCATCAGGTCTCCGGTGGCCAGGATGGCTTTCATGTGCGCGGGGCCGCAGGCCTGCTTAAAGGCCGCAATCTCGTCGTACAGCGCCTGCCACTCGCCATTAAAAACATGTGCCCGCGTAATCACGATGTCAATCTCTTGCGCGCCCGCTTCCACCGAGCGGTGAATCTCATCCACCCGCTCCGCCAGCGGCGACAATCCGGCGGGAAATCCGGCCGAGACCGCGGCCACCGGAACGCCCGATCCCTCGAGCGCCTTCACCGCGGTTTCAACGAAGGCGTGATAGACGCAAACGGCACCGACAGTCAGATGCAGCTCCTGAATGCCGAGACCTTCCACCAGATGCCGCTGCAGCGGGTTGCGCGCCTTGGCGCAGAGCCGGCGGACGCGATCGGCCGAGTCGTCGCCGCTGAGCGTGGTCAAGTCCATGCACGCAATGGCACGCAGCAGCCACGCCGCCTGGTTCTCTTTTTTGACGGTGCGCCGCGCACAATGAGTGGCCGCCCGGCGCTCCACCGCGCTGGTGTTCACGCGCACTTCCTCCACCCAGTCTGGGTTGAGGGGAATGCCCTGGTTGGCTTCGAGAGCGCGCCCGTTCAGGACCACGGGGATTGGCTGAACGGAGTGGGAAGCGCTGTGCTCGGATGCTGCCGGTTGGAGGGCCATGAACTTGTCTCCGCATAAAACTGAAAAGTCTATTCAACCAAAAAACCGGCTCCCACCTGGCACAGGAGCCGCGTCACTAGGTCAGAGCAAGAAGGATAAATCTCCCACCGGCGCAAAGCAACCGCGGAATGCAAAGCTGTGTATTCGAGCACAGCGCTCACGACAACATCCGCAACCTTCCCGGAGCGGAGTTCCTCTAAGGTTTTATCTGTAGCCCGTATCCCACTCGCCTCGCGCGCGCAACACGGCGATCTCCTGGCGAGCCATCTCCTGTGCGCGCAGGTAATCCGGCTTGACCACACGGTTCAGCGGCATCTGGCCGGCTTCGAGAATGATCCAATGGCGCGGCCGCATATAGGAGGCCAACCCACGCGCGTGCCGGTCCAGTTCAGATCGGCTCAGTTCAACGTCGGGCTTTTTCTCCACCAATGCCACGACCGCTTCGGAAACCACTTTATGCGCTACCCCGACCACGACACAGTTGGCTACCTTCCCTGCCAGCGTGCAGATATGCCGTTCCACGTCGCCGGGAAATATCTGGTAGCCAAGCGACCGGATCACCCACTTGGCCCGCCCGGTCAGATGCAAGCCCTCGGCATCCTTGTAGCCGAGATCGCCGGTATATAAGAAGCCGTCACGCGAGATCGCCTGTGCGGTGGCCGCTGGATCGTTGACATAGCCCAGAAAGGTCTGGGCCCCAAGAAAGCAGACGTGACCCATCTCGCCGGAGGAGAGTTCATCGCCGGCGTGGCCATCGTCGCGCATGGGTTGACGAATGGAGCAGGGATAGATTGGCATGTCCTGACCCAGTCCGGCGAGGATCGTCTCCTTCTCGTCCTTATTCGCCTGAATATAGGTGCAGAAACCGGCAGTCTCAGTGAGCCCCAGCCCGGTGCCGATTACGGGCGCCATGTCGGCAAGCTGGTCCACAAACGGCCGCGAGACTACATTGCCTCCATAGGCGGCAACCCGCAGGCTGGAGAGATCGTGGCGACCGTAGTCTTTCAACATCCACTCAAGGCTGTACATGGCCGGGATCTGGCCCAGAATCTCTACGCGATGACGAGTGATGGCGCGCAACGAGCGGCTGGCGTCGAAGATCTCCAGTAGGACAGCCGTGCCGCCGCCGAAGAAGGTGCTCATCATCGCCTCTGTCTGGCCGCCTACGTGAGACGCAGGCAGATTGACCAGAGTGCGGGAGCCACGGTCTCCGCCAAAAAATGCGCCGCACATGCACATGTTCTGCACCGTGATGTTGCGATGCGAAAGCAGGGCCGGCTTAGGCGAACCAGTCGAGCCGGTGGTAAAGATGACCAGCGCACCATCGTCCTCCGTCAGGCTGATTCCGGCCAGGGCGGCGGAGTCCGCGCCGGTTTTGGGGTTCGTATCCGTCGCGGCGCGAGCCGCCGGCTCGGCAATCGACGCATAGGAGATCGTGCCTGGAATCGCGCATTCCGAATCCATTGCGATGCAATGCTCGACCCATGGGCAATGCGCCTGGACGGCGCTCCACAGTGGGCGAAGATCGAAGGGCGTTTTCACGCCCAGGCTGACAAAGCCGCGTGGACGGAGGATTTCAAGCGCTCGCATCACCTCGGCGGGGGACAAACGCAGATCGAGCGGGGCGACGATCACGCCGATTTTGAAGCAGCCATATTCCAGCAAAATGTGATCCACGGAGAGAGGCAACAAGGTGACCAGGAAGTCGCCCTTGACGAAACCCAGGCGCAACAACTCTCTCGCTAACGCTGTGGTGATGCGGTCGAACTCGCTCCAGGCGACGGCGCGATTGCTCTCTGCGCCGAGAATGGCAGGAGCCTCTGGCTTAGCCTTCGCCCACTTCGCTACCACGTTGTGAAGAAGATGGCGATCGGCAAAATCCCGTTCGTAATCTTCGCGGGTATATTGAGGCACGTACATCGATTCACACCGGCCTATTCCTGAACCAGTTGACCATTCTATAAGAACGCCTTTGCACTTGACGTACGCCTGTTTCCTATTTTTGGTTCTGCGTAGGGTTCCAGTTGTCGCTGCCGCGCAGAAAGACGGAGGGCTCAAACGGACGAGCCTGTTCAGCGGAGAGAAAATGCGTATGTGGTTCGCGCTCGCCGGGGTGCGCACCGGGGCCGGTTGAACCATATTCGGCGTAGAAGACCGTTTCGATGGAGTGGGTTTCGCCGGGGTGCCACTCGCGCCATCCTGCCGGATCGACGCGCTCGCCCATCTCCGTGTTGAGATAGACCACGGTGGCATAAGGCCGCCACGGCCGGCCCAGATATACGTTCTGCGTCACGCCGGGATCGGCGGTGAGCTTGCAACGGTTAATGACAAAACCGGAGTCCTCGCCAGGATAGTGCTTCGACTGTGCGGTGATGTATCCCCCGGCATGGGCCGTGCTATGGATCTCGCAGCGATCGAAGACCGCCTTGCTGTCTCCAAAGATGAAATCGACGTTACCGGCAACGTAACAGTCGTAGAAGTACTGCCGCGTCGGGATGCAGTTCTCGCCGTCCGGTGAGCAGTTGCGGCTGCCGGCATAGACGGTGTCCTGATTGCCCAGCAGGCGCACATTGTGGAAGATAGCGCGATCGCCGGTGACCAGCAGCGCCAGCGCCTGCGACCCGGCGGGAAGCTGCGGATGGGTGGTGTTGAAGTCGTTTTCGAAGGTGATGTTCTCAGCGAAGAAGTTGTCGGCGGTCACATTCACGGTGGCCGAGTGTAGAGTGCCGCCGTTTGCGCCCGCGCTGCGATCATTCACCACCACCGTCTTTGTGGCGTCGTTGTTGGCGCTGCGAATCTGGATGTTGGGCTTATCCACGGTGAGCACTTCGCGGTAGACGCCGGGAGCCACCAGCACCAAAGCGCCGGTCTTGGGCGCCGCATCGAGAGCGCGCTGGATGGAGTAGAAGTCGCCCGTGCCGTCGGCCGCGACATAGAGGGTTTCGTCCTCCGGCTGAACCGTGCCGGCCATCTCGGGCGCAGTGGGCAGCGCGGGAAATGGAACGAAGCGCGCATCGCAGGCTAACGGCGTGCCGGGCGCGGAACCGGGCGTCTGTTGCACCGTCACATTGTCTCCGGCAGGCTCGAGATTGCCGCGCTTGCCTCCGATAACGATATCCGCATCCTTGTTCAACATCGTGGAGTGCTGCTGGTCATCGGCAAAAACGTTATCGAGCGTCAGCCCCAGCTTGTGCTGCGCGTCCAGCCCCAGAAACGTGTAACTGCCCGCCGTGAGCACGTGAACATTTTGGAGCAGGATGTCGCGGTACACGGGAAGCTGGTCGCCGCCGAAGGTGGTGTAGAGCGGTGTAAAGACGAGCGGGTTCTTCGTATCGCGAATGCAGACGTCGCGGTAAACGAGGTCATGCACCAGGCCGCCGCGGCTGCGATCGGACTTGATGCGGATGCCGTTGTCCGCGCCGTCGATGGTCAGGTCCTCGACCAGCATATGATCGACGCCGCCGTTGGTGCCGCTGCCGATAGACATGCCATGGCCGGTATAAAAATGGTTGTGCAGAATGGAGATGTTCGAGGCCGGCCCGCTTCTGCCGGACTTGACCGCAACGTCGTCGTCTCCGGTATGGATGGAACAATAGGCGATGGTCACATTGCGCGAGGAGCCGGGATCGATGCCGTCGGTGTTGCGCGCCGTCTTCGGCGTCATGATCTTCACGCCCCACGCCGTGAAGCCGTCGGTATCGTTCACGCCGACATGGAAGTTGGGCGAGTTGCGCAGCGTGATCTTGTAAAGCGTAAAGCCGTTTGAGTGGTCCACGGCGATAAGCCGGGGAACGCTCTGCTGTTTGTCGGTGATTTTGGCCTCGTGCGCCAAGTCCCACCAACTCACATCCTGGCCGAGCAGTTTGGCACCGCCCCGGCCGTCAATGGAGCCCAAGCCCATGATGCCGCTGTCCTGAGCGCCACTCCCCGCAATCAACGGCTTGCATCCGTGGCCTCGTTCGCTCACGATGCCGCAACTGCCGGGAGCCAGATCGTAGAGACGCGGATCGCGCGAAGCAACCAGCGCAGTATTCGCGTCCACCACCAGGGTGACGCCGGAACGCAGGGCGAGGGGGCCGGTGAGAAATACATTCATTTTCCCAACAGCGCGCAAAACAACAGCCTTCTGCCCCACGGACGAAGACCTGTCCGTGGGGGCCCCGGCGCAGTTGTCGATGGCGTGCTGAATGCGCTCGGTATCCAGCGACCGCTCATCCTTGTCCGCAATCACTCCATGGTTGGCCGCAATGGCGGCCTCCAGGGTGACGCAGGCGGCGGGAATGTGCGGCTCGACGACCTTGCGGGTGTCTTGGGCGGGCAGGGCCGGGGCAATGAGCAGCAGAGGGACGGCGAGAAACGAAGAGAAGTAACGGGGACGCATATTGGGCTCCGATCGGAATGGTTTTGTGTCTATCTCAATAAACTGAATTGGCCAAGTGGACTGACCTCTGGCAGCATCTACACTACAGGAGAGCAACTATCCATCGTCAAGGAGTTCAGGTCCATATTCAGGACTCTTCTCGCGCGACTACCCTCCAGGAAAGCGGTTCATTGACTTTTGCAAGCGAGGATTGCGGCCATGTCAGGTTTTTTGCTGCGCCGGTCTGATGGCGCTATTGGTCTGACCTCCAATCGAATGAGTCGCCTGCACGTCTTCGGCAGAGGGAGCCATGAGCGGGCCTAGGGGCCGCTCATCTCCGGCGCGGAACCTGCGTGAGAATCCAGCGGACCAGTTCCCTTCCGGCGGCGTAATTGTCGTACTCGGCGGGCAGCTTGCGGCCATCGGTGTATTCGTTGTAGAGCCAAGGGTCGACGGTGGCGAAGACGGTTCCTTTGCCGTACTTTGCCGATGCCATGAGGATGTCTCCGCGGTCGCGCAGCAGGGAGATAGCCGGGGAATTAACCGAAATGGTGCAAATCTCCTTCATATATATGGTGTGCGGATCGTGGAAGATGGGGCCGCCGCCAGCCAGCGCTATCTTGCCCATCTCAAATTTGTTTCCGTCCACCTGATTGCGCAACACGCTGTTGAAGTGGATGCCGAATTTGCCGGCGAGCAGATTCATGTGCTCCAGGTCAGCACTGGCCGGATCGTTCTCCAGGATGACCAATACGCCGCCGGTTTTGACCCACTCCGCAATCTGCGTGCTATCTTCCGGCTGCATATAATGCGGGTTCGGGTTCTTTAACGGAATGTCCGGGGAGACAATGATGTAGACCTGCTCCTGGCGGAGCGCGGCGAGCGTGGGTGCTGTATAAAGCGTCTTGGTCTGCACGCCGAATGTATTGAAGAGATGGCCAAGCAGCGAGTAACCGCTGTTGCTCTGGTCATCCCATTTGTAGTGGAAGTAGACCTGCCGGCCAAATGCGTCGGGGCGCTTCTGGCTGTTGAACCAGGCGTCAAGCAGCACCGTCTGGCCGCGGCCGAGTTTCGCATTCGGTGCGTTCTCCATCTCCGCGCTGGCCAAGAGAAACGCTTCCACTCCCTTGGCATCGTTGGTGGTAATTTTCTCGCTCAGGTAGTAGGCGTAGCTTCCGTCACGGTAGGGATCGCCGCCCAAGCCTCCAACTTTCACCGTTCCCGTCAGCGACACATCTTCTCCATGACCCGTCTCGATGAAGCGGCTGAGGGTGCCCTGGTACCCGCGCTCCGCATTCGCAAGATAGCGCTGAGGAAGATAACCTTGGCGCACTCCCTTGGCCAGCGCGTACACAAACATGCAAGAGGCGGATGACTCCAGGTAGTTTCCCTTCTCCCCGGCTTTGTCGAGCACCTGATACCAGAGCCCGGAAGCTCCATCCTGGTATCGCGCCACCGCGGCGGCATCCCGCTCCAGCATGCCGATCAACTGCTTTCGTCCCGGATCATCCTCGGGATAGTAAGAAAGCGTATCGACCAGCGCCATCATGTACCATCCCATGGCCCGGCCCCAGAACTGCGACGAAAGGCCCGTCTGCTTGTTGGCCCAGCGCTCCTGCTTCGACTCATCCCATCCGTGATAGAGCAAGCCAGACTTCGGATCGCGCGCGTGCTCTTCCATTAACACAAATTGATGGGTAATGTCCTGGAATGCCTCGGGATGGTGAGAGAGAGAAGCATATTCGGCGTAGAAAGGCTCCGCCATATACAGCCCGTCGAGCCACATCTGATTCGGATATCTCTGCTTGTGCCAGAATCCGCCGGAGGGAGTGCGCGGCTGGTGAAGCAACTGCTGGTAGAGTAGGCTGGCAGCCGTCAGATAGCGCCGGTCCTGCGTCACGCCGTACAGCAGTAGAAGCTGGCGGCCGAGGAGGATGCTGTCAAGCTGATACTCTTCCACCTTATAGGTGGGGATAGAACTATCGGAAGCGACGAACTGGTCAACCGCGCTTTTGATGTAGTTGAAGTAGCGCGGATCGGTGGTGTTCAACCACACCGCATCCATGCCTTCCAACAGCGTGCCCAGTTCGTAGTTCCAAACCCAGTGGGCGCCGGCAGGCGCCAAGCGCCCATCCGGCCAGCGCTCGATGGCCGCGTTAGCCGCGCGTTCGGACCATGGCCTCTGCTCTGCGTGCGCAACGAAAAAAGTGCTGCCCGCCATTCCGGCGAGCACGATCAACCAAGCAAGGCTGCGGTTACTCTTCATTTTGACTCCGGGTGTTCTACGCTCCACTTGTCAAAGCGGTCCAAGGCGCGTTGCGAATCGGAACTGTACCAACTGTAACCATAGCGGCGCTCCCTGGATAATTCGTTGATGTTGTCGTGAATGGACTTGTCGCGGTCGGCAAATATAGGAATGTCCGTGCCGATTTGATAATAGCGCGCCCAGATGGGCCCCGCGCCGGGAGCGGGGACAAGCTGCGGTCCTTGAGGCGCGCGCTCCCAGCGTTGGCCGTAGATAGCCGTCTTCTTGAACCAAGCCGCCGCGGCGCGGATGGAGCGTTGCTCGGCGGCGGTGGGATGGGGCAGATCGTTCATCAGCAGCAACAGCAGGGAAGCACTTTCGCTTGCGCACTGCGCTGGCGGCTCGTAGTTGCGGCCTGAGACCGGCTTGAGCGTCAAAGCATCCGCCTGTTGCGGCCATACCGTGGGCTTTCCATTGGAGACGATCTGAGTAGCGAGGATGCAGCGGATTCCGCGTTCGAAGCTGGCCGCGGCTCGCGCGCGCACATCTTTCGGCACAAAAGAAAACTCATCCTTGCCGGCTGCCACAGCGCGCATCAGTTCCACTACCTGGGTCATGGCGTTGTCGTTGTAGGTGATGGCATCGTGATAACCGCCTTCAAGCGGCCATACCTGGGGCCATCCGCCGTTGGGAAATTGCGCGTCAAACAGATATTCCATCCCGCGCAGAAAGGCCGCGCGATACGCTGCGCTATCCCTTGCTCCCACGGCCGCGATCACCCTGGCCAGGAAGTTCATCTGGGTGGTGGTGGCGTCGTTGTCGATGGTGCCTACATAATTCCACTCCGGCTCCAGCGGCGTATCGAAGTCGCCGGGAGTAAGAAACCTGGAGAGGTTGTCAGGGGTGAATGCCTCGCCGGGGCGGCGCGGCTCCTTGCTCATATTCAGGTTCTTTCCCCAGCCTCCGACAGGCGTCTGGAAGGAGACGATGACATCGGCGATATGGCGCGCATCGGCGCTCGCATACCATGAAGCGGTTCGATCAAGCGGAATGCCGCGGGCCGAAAAGCCGTGAGGCGGATCGAGCGGCTTCTCGATTCCGGCGCGCTTCAGCTCCGCCTGAAAAAAGTCCTTGTCTGCCTGGCGCTGCCGTTGGGAGTGGGCGAGATATTCAAGCCAGGCATTGCGTTCCCTGGGCGGCAATAGCGCAATACGATCCCGCGTCAGCGGCTCGACGGGAGGGTTGGTCCCGATAATAGAAGCGCAAGCCGCGACGGCTCCCGCAAGTAAAACCGCGGCCGTAGTCCAATTCCATAAACCTATGCGCATCTTCTGAGTCATTTGAAGGCCCGTCCTTGCGGCAAACGAGTTAGATGTGCGGCGGAACGATGCGCGGCAGAGTATCTAACGCAGTGCCGCATAGAAAAGAGGCTGCCGATTCACACCGGCAGCCTCTTTGGGTTAAAGCAACGGGTTAGCTCAGAACTCGATACGTGCCGAGAACTGTGCTGCCTTGCGGTTGGCGACCGCACTGGATGTGACCTGTCCGAAGCTCGTGTTGCCGACCACCGTGCTGGCAACACCGAACAAGGTGTGGTTGGTGACGTTATACCACTCGGCCCGGAAATTCAGTTTGGACGATTCGGTGATGTGCAGCGGGAAGCTGCGCACCATGGCAAGGTCGAGCTGGTAGTTGCCGGGACCGTAGAGGTTGTATGGCGCTGTACGCGGCGAGTTGCCAAATGTATAGGAAGGCACGGTCGTCGTATTGAGCAGCGTCGTTTGTCCGGTTGGAGCTACAGGGTTGATGAACGGCCCCGAAGGAGCGGTGGTGGTGCTACCGATACTGGGGACGATGAAGGCACTGGCGGAAGTAGGGCCGGTGCCCGACGTTGCGTTGTAGTTGGACCAGTCGACGCCTTTACCCCATTTTCCATTCTGGCGGGCCGAACCAGTGAAGTTCGGGTTGAGTGTGGGGAAGCATACAACGTCCGCTGGATTTGTCTGGCAAGTCGATCCGGTAATGTACAGTGGCGAGCCGGAGTATGCCTGGTAGATCCCGGAGAACTTGAAGCCTCCGAGAACCGCCCGCTCCGCTAAATTATCCGCGAGAATTGTCTTGCCGAGCGGCCAGTCCCAAACTGTGGTGACCACCAGGTGCTGCGGCTGGTTGGAGGTGGACACGGTCCGTTCCATGCGGTCCGCCGGAAAGGAGGTATTGGGTTCATTGACAATGGTTCCGGCGGGAATGGCATAGCCGGAGCGGAAGGTGCCACCGTCGTCAATGGCACGCGAGTAGGCATAGTTGACGTTGAACGTCAATCCATGCCATGCGCGCATATTCGCCATGACTTGCACACCGTGGTAGCTGGCGTTGCCAACGTACCCGAAGGAGTCAGCGGGCGAACTAAACGGATAGGGCTTCAAGAAAGTGCTCAACGCCTGATTTACCGTGGAATTGGCAAATAGAGTCACGGCCGTAGCGTTGCAATTCAGGCTGTAGGTTGTGCAATCCGTAGAGACAGTAGCGCCTTTGTCGGACAGGTGGGATCCCAGATACAGATACTTGGGATCAAGCTGGTTAGCCTGGAATCCGCGAGCATTGTTGCTATCGAGCTGGAGGAAGTGGCCCTCCGAACCCACATAGGTGGCGGTGATCGCCAACGCGTTGGTTAGCTGACGCTGGATGCCGAAGCTCCAGTTTTCGTACTCCGGCGCGCGGCTGCCGAGGTACGGATCGTCATAATTCGTGCCCGAAGGGGCTCCCGAATAGCTGGAGCCGATAGCAGTGGAGTAGGCGTAGCCGGTGCCGTATCCATTACCCGATGCGACGCCAGCCGGAGCAGTGTAGGAGGGCATCTGTCCATTGCCAGCACCTGCTATTGCAGTGCCGCTTGGGGATAGAGCGTTTGCGTTCAGCAGCCCAGTCATGGTGGTGAAAGAGTTGGACGACGCGAAAGCAGGCGCGGCCGAGAAGCCCAGTGTTCCGAGAGTTGACGCAAGGCCGCCCACGGCGTCGCCATGCGTAAACATGATCCCCCAACTGGAGCGGATCACGGTCTTTGGGTCAAGCTGATAGGCGAGGCCAAAGCGCGGCCCAATGTTCTTCCAATAGTTCTTGACTGGTGTGTCGCAGTTGCAGGTGCCTGCACCGTTCCCCGCGAAGTTCAGGGCGCCATTCAGGCCGGTCACCGGGTTGACAAGATTGGGATCGAAGAAGCTGGCGTAATCCTTCACTTCCTTGACGCTCGGGTAGAAATCGTAGCGCACGCCAAGGTCGAGAGTCAGCTTCGGGGTCACCTTCCAGTTGTCCTGGACATAGGGCGAGATGGCGCGGAAGCGCGCGCCGTACCCCGGATGCAGAGAATAATCCACATATTTTCCGCCGTCCCCGTCCATTTGGCCCAACAGGAAGCTGGCGTAGGAGAGACCGGTGTTGGCTGTGACGGTAAAGGCGGTAGTCGAGGTGCCGGTAAGGCCCGCGGTCTCAGCGACAGCAGTGTTGAATTGCATGGGAGTTGTTCCTCCCGTGGCGCTGATGGTGTTGTACAGCATCCAGGCAACCTGCCCGCCAAAGGTAAAGGAGTGCTTTCCGACGGTCCACTGCAGGTTATCCAACGCCGTGTAGTTTTCCGCCAGGGTCACATTGGCGACTGTGCCACCCCATCCTGTCGGGGCGTTCGGCGTGGCGAAGACCACGATGGGGTAGGTCTGCTGCGCCTGGCCGGCCGGCAGATTGGAGATGCCCATGGTTGTCGCGGCATACGCCGGCGCCTGGTTAGGATTGAAGGTAGGACCGTTATAGCGGGCATAGCCCCACTTGACTTGGTTGATGAGGTGCGGCGTGAAGACGTGCGTCTCTTCAATGATGCCCACCGCGGTCTTGGGGGCGTAGGTCTGGCCGTAGTTGAATGGGACCGGTCCGACGTTGCGGCCCGCGGTGGTTTGGCCGACGGGGTTCGAACTGGCCTGGCGGCCAATGGTCGCGATCAATGTGAGCGTGTCCTTCGCATCGACGATGTAGTCGAGGCGGTGTGTCATGGACCAATTGATGAGCCCGGTGGCGTTGGGGGCGACGTAGTTGTTTTGCAAAGCCGTGCTGATGCCCGTCGTTGGCAGCAGGGCCTGCATATTCTGTGCAACCGTGGACATCTTGCTGGATGGGATCACATTCACCGCAGCGCCGGTCGCCGTCGGAAGGCCATTCGCACCTTTGGTGGTCCCGGCCGGCGGACCGTATCCGAACTGATACCGGCAGGGATATCCAGTGGTATTATGCGCGGTGCAGGAGGCCTGCGTTGACGGGTCGTAGATATTTGGAAGGCCGGTCGCCGAGAAATCGCCGCTCTTCTGGGCCAGCGTGGGAAAGGTCATCGGCGTCGGGGTCGCGCTGGAGTAGCGGAAGCCGTTGTAGTTGCCGTAGTAGAAGACTTTTTCCTTCCAAGCGCCAAAGGGGACGAGCGGGCCGCTGAGGTTGATGCCGTACTCGTTGCTGTGCTCGACCGGTTTAACCGGCAGGCCGGTGGCCGGATTGGGGATCTTGCCAAACCAACCCCACGTATCCAATTCCGTATTCCGGAAGAACTCATAGACAGAACCGTGATACTTGGCGCCACCCTGTTTGACGGTGTAGTTCATGACGCCCTGGCCCTCATAGACGGCCGAGTAGCCATTGGTCTGCACCTGGAACTGGTCGATCGCGTCAACCGACATAGCGGTCCACACATAGCGCGGGTCGCCGTTGCCGCCGGCGCGCACAAACACAACGCCGTCGACGTAGACCGCGGAGGCGGCGCCTCTGCTGCCGGAACCGTTGATCACGCCGGTGTTGGTTGTGGCGTTGCCGTTGGTTTCATTTCCCTGCACGCCGGGCATGAGGTAGACGAAGTCAGTGGCGCGCCGCTGGTCTGGAGAGCCGTAAGCGCCCATCTCGATGGGCAGCTCCGAGAACTGCTCGTTTTCCATCGTGGAACCCAGCGCTGCGTTACTGGTCTCCAACTGCGGCGGCGCGGCGGAGACGGTAATCACGACGTCGGCTCCGCCAACCGTGAGTACAGGGTTATATGCCTGCGACTCCATGGCATTGACATGGATGTTTTTCTGAGCCAGCTTTTGAAAACCTTTGGCGGTAGTAGTAACGGAATAGATGCCCGCATCCAGGTTGGAGAAGTTGAAGTCCCCTGCCCCAGTTGAGGTAGTTGTGGTTGTAATGTTGGTGGCGTCGTTGGTAGCGGTAATGACGGCGCCCGGAATCACTGCCCCGGTCTTGTCCGCCACCGTACCTGTGATAGCGCCTTTTCCTGAAAGCTGCGCCATTGCGGTGCCGGCGCACATCAGGATGAAGAGCACCGTTAGGCACCCCAGCCACGATGCACTGGCCAGCATTCTCCGTGCGATGCCATGCGCTGTGTTGCGATCACAGCGAAAGATCATGTTGCTCATATCGACTTGCCTCCTCGAATCCCTTCAAAAGTTGTCCAGCGGTTGAGTACACCTACCCTCATCGGGTTTCCCTGGCAGGCTTGCCGACAATGGTCAGACCACTTTCGGCGCCATAACACTCTCCCATGCCGGGGCAAGTTCTGTCAATAGAGTCCTAGCCAATAGGGGAACGCAGATCTTGTTTCAATGGTTAATTCCGATATTTAAAATATGTTCCTAATGGTATTAGGGAGCATCTTGATGATTCGGGGGGAATTGCACAATGCGCGCCAAGCGACTGGTCGGACCTCTCCGGCCCCGGAACCAGCTCTTAGAATAAATTCGCTTCCGGACTGGCTCTATGCGCAGCCGGATGCTGATCGGAGAAGCTGCGCCACCCGGAAGCTGTTACGAGATTCCGCATGTTGCGTCAAGGCGGCCTTGGCAAGCCATGTCGTTGGACGCTTCGCTTTTTGCCGCGGGATCGATTTGGATTGCTCAGTTGCCTCGCCCGCCCAAATTGCGGGCGGGCGAGGCGGACCGGGTTAGAGGTTAGAAGGTGATCTTGATGGCGCCCTGGAAGACTCTGGCGCCGCCGCCATTGAGCATGGTGGCTTGAATCGTACCGAAGGTTCCGGAAGACATCGCCGAGGCTGTTCCGAGATAGCCGCTGGCGCCAGTGGAAGCGCCGGGAGCGGCAAAGTTCGGGTGGTTCAAGAGATTGAAGGCCTCAAGCCGAAGATTCAGCGCAAAGGCCTCATGCAGAGGGATGGTGCGGTTCAAATCGCAATCCGCCTGAAAGAGCTTGGGACCGCGATAGGCAAATCGCCCGGAGGATCCAAACGCCCCGGAAGCAGCCGAGACGAACGCGGGCTTGTTTACATAGGACGTATACACCCCCCCAACTGGTTGCGTGATCTTGTTGTGTGTATACACCGCAGTACCTGTCAGATTTGGGCGGTCGTTGCCAACAGCGGTAAGTGAGTTGTCCACTCCCAGCGTAACCGTGAAGGGATTGCCGTCCGTGGCATGAACCAGAGGAGATATCTCCCAATGGTTCACAACCTGGGCGAGCACGCCGTGCAAGGAATTGAAGTGGGTTGAGGCCACAACTGCGGTGTTGAAGATGTCCCTGAAATCGAATCCGCAGCTTCCCCTGTCTCCCCTGGGGTTGGCATAATTCTGAATGGTAATGGTGCTCACATCCGCCGCGTTGTCGGAGATGTCGATGCAGTGCGACCAGGTGTAGTTGGCCATGAAGACGAAGCTGGACGACATGCGATGTTCAATGCTGGCCACCAGGCCGTTATAACTGGCGCCCGCACCGGACATGATGTACATCGAGCCGGTTCCCCCGCCCGCATACATTACACCACCCTTCGCAGTTTCGTTTCGCTCGGTCAGATAGTAGCGCGAAGACGCATTGCCGATTGCGTCTGCTCCCCCGACAACAGGGTCTATCCCTGGAACGTAGACCGACGGACTCATGGGGAGACCGTAAGGGCCATGGACTGTCGAGTTTCCTACGTAGCTGATCTGGGCTTGCCAGCCGCGACCGAACTGTTGCTGCATGCTGGCCGTATATTGCAGCGTGTAGGGTGAGTGGAATTTTGTTGGGAGCACGATGTATTGAGTTCCCTTGTAAAATGCAGCGGAGGAGGTTGGAACGACCGGCTGCGGGAAGGGTTGCGGAGAGGCGGCCGCGGCGCCGTTGGACCATGGAGCGCTGAAGCTTAATGGAACGCCACCCGAGGGAGAATTGTTAATCGTCTCGGCGAAGGGCGGGTTCTGCTGCACGCGTTGGCCCGTGAAGAGGTTTGGCTCGTCATAGACCATGGCCGCGCCTACACGGAAGACCGTCTTGCCTATTCCAAAGGGATCGAAGGTGGCCCCAATCCGAGGCGAGAACTGCCATGGCGAGTTTTGCGTGAAGGGCTTCGGTACCCCAGTATCTCCATAAAATAAGGAGCCGTAAGGCGCATTGGGATAGACCGTACTGACCGTGCCGGCCAACAATCCGCTCATGCTAAAGACGGAGCCGCGGTTGAAGTAGTCCGTGGCAACGAACTCAGGATCCCAGCGAACGCCTGCATTCAGTACCAGCTTGCTGGTGGCGTGATAGGTGTCCTGAACATAAAGGCTGGGAATCGGCTCACGCAGCGCGTTCTGTTGGGCTTTGCTCTGGCCGAAGGAGGACATTGAGCCGGTCAGAAAATCCAGGTTTCCTTCCGGGCCATTACCGATACTGGCGTTCAGGGCCGGGCCTTTTTGAGCGAAGGTGCCGTTGAAAGTAAAGGTGCCATTTCCTTCATAGATGTTGCTGACGTTGAGTTCCGTCTGGACCCACTCACCGCCGAAGGCAACCTGATGCTTACCCCGGGTCCAGTTGATGTCGTCGGTTATGGAGAGCGTGTTGGTGTTGAAGTGAGCCGCAGAGCATGTGCCGCAGTAGATGGCCCAAGCCCCGGTGCCGCCGGATATCGTCGTCTGCATGCCTTCCGTAGACAAGTCGTTCAAGGTGACGCCGATGGTGCTTGATTCGAGGCCGGTCGCCGCGGGGCCACGGTTGTTGCGCCGCCTGTCAAATGTCGCATGGAAGGTGTTCACCAGTTTGTCGGTGATGATGTAGGTCTCAGCGAGGGTAAGCGCCTGGACGCGCTCCTGGTTGCCGGGCGAGGAGGTGACCAGGGCGTTGGTCGGTGAAAAGAATGCGGCGTTGTTGTATCCGTCGAGCAAATAACGGCCATACAGACTGTGCTTTGAATTGATGCTCCAGTCAATGCGGCTGACGAAGAGATTCTCAGTTAACTGTTGGGGAATCGCATACTTCACAAGACCGTTTCCGCCGGCTCCGGTGTTCGCGGAGACACAATAGTTGCTTGCGGAGCAGTTTGTTGTACTTGGAAGGTATGCGTCCAAGGCGAGCGCTTGGGCGTTGGGACTCCAGGTAACGCCTGTTGTGCCGGCGTAATTGTTGTTGATCAGTTTTATTCCGGTTCGCGGGTCCACGAGTTGTCGAGTGGCAACGGGATCTGTAATCGAGAAATTGCCGGCCAGATTGTCAACCGTGGGCACATATGCCGAGCTTGAGGACTGCAACTGTTTGGAGATGAAACGCTGATAGCCCGCGAAACCAAAGAGCTTATCGCGAATGATTCTTCCGCCAAAGGTGCCGCCAAACTGATCCAGGTGCAACTGGTCCTTGCTGGAGGAGAAGAAGTTGGTGGCATCGATGTAGTTGTTGCGGATGAACTCAAATGCGTCCCCGTGCCACTGGTTCGTTCCAGAGCGGGTAACCACATTGACAAAGCCGCCGGGATGCAAACCACTCTGCGCACCCAGGGCAGCGGTTTCCACGCTGAACTCGGCTACCGCGTCCGGGAAAGGAAAGGGCAGATTGACGTTGGTCATGTAGTCGTTGTGATCGGCGCCATCCAACCTGTAGTCGGTGGCATTGCCCTGACCGCCACCAACGGATATAACGGCCGAACTGTAAAAGGTCTTGCTTCCCGATTCGTCGTTGTTCTCATTGGCGTTCACGGCCCCGCCGGTGAGGGTGATGAGCGAAGTCATCAGCCTACTTCCGTTAAGAGGCATCTCGGTAACGGTAGCTTGGTCGATGGTCTGCTTAAGAGAGCTGTCCTCGGTCTGCAAAGCAAGGCCCGCAGCCTGCACTTCAATGGTCTGGTCCGCTTGGCCAACCTTCATGACTGGGTTGACGGCGATACTGCTGCCGACATTGAGAACGATATTCGATTGGCGGTAATGCGCAAAGTTAGTAGCTGTCACATCCAGGGTATAAGTACCGATGGCAAGGTTCGGAAAGCTATAAAGACCACTGCTGTCCGTTTTAGCCACATGCTTCACCTGGGTGGCTATATTGGTCGCGGTTACCGATGCATTCAGAATTACAGCGCCGGTGCCGTCGGTAACCACACCTTGAATATTTCCCGTTCCCGCAGTCTGGGCATTCCCTTTCGCGGCAAACAGAAGGACAGCGATGAAGAGGAAGGCGGCGATACAGCCGTTGACCCTCTCCAGCGGTTTAAAGCGTTTGTATTGCATTGAAGCCTCCAAATGGTTGTTGATCGAAAATAGGTAGAGACCAGAGCCCAGCTGGAAGGTTCTCCAACTCAAGTCGAGGATCTGGCCCGATTTTTTACGCACCGAGAGTGTCGGCCCCGTATTCTGACATACCGTATACAGAGGTCCGACCTCATTGTCAAGCTTTTAGTAACGTGCTATTAGGCAAAAAATAAATACCCTCATTGAAATCAAATAATATGAGTAATTTAGTCAATAAGACGCCAATACGTATATTGGTAGATGGTCAGACCTTGCCAAATGAAAATCGCGCAAGCGGCATGGAATCCGGCTAAAACTTTTTCAGAATCGATGTAGCCCGAAAGCAGTACTCCAAGTAGTACTGCGCGACTATCAGGGAGCGGCAACCTGGCACGATACCAAACCGGGCACAGTCATCCTGGAAATGCTCCAGGGCGGCGAGATCTCACCACTGCATGGACTCATCCAGCAGTGGCAGGCAAATTCTTTTCGAGAGGTGAAGCTTTCAACACCGCTTGCACGCGCTTCGGCCTGGTTGCGTCCTGAGCCTTTTTCCGAGCCGGGGCGCGTTCCATGCCCTGCGCGGTTTGGGCCATGCGCAGGTGCTGCTCCATCAGCCTTCGCGCTTCAAGGGGGTCGCGCGCACGAACGGCGCGGTAGATTTCCCGGTGCATATCGGCGGATTCGCGCATGTCTATGGAGCGCTCGACGGTTTTAAGGCGTTTATCGTACATCGCGGTGGTGATGGTCTCCATGAGGGCGGCGAGAATCGGGTTGCCCGAGGCCTGGGAGATGATGCGGTGAAAGAGCACATCGTGGACTAGATAATCCGCCGGGTTGTTCATTGCGGCAAACATCTCGGCAACTTCTTCGGCCAGCGCGGCGTGGTGCTCTTCGTTTCCGCGGTCGGCGGCCAGCGCGGCAAGATTGCCTTCCAGGATCAACCGCGTCTCGAACATCTGCCAGGATTGAAAGCCGTGCAGCGCCCCCATGATACTGACCGAAGCCTTGCCAAATGCTGGTGGGCCATCGGCGATGAATGTACCCACGCCGTGCCGCACCTTCATCACCCCCATCGCCACAAGCTGACCGATACCGGAGCGCAGGCTGGCGCGGCTGACTTTGAGCGAGCGTGCAAACTCACGCTCCGGGGGTATTTTGTCTCCCGGCTGCAAGGAGCCATCCTCTATGAGCGTACGGATGTGGTTGACCACCTGAATGGTCCGATGGGTATTGGGTTCGTTCTGTTTCTTGCGCGGCATAAAGAAAAGATGCCCTCTTGCATTCCCGGAAATTCCGGGCGAAATGAGATTAACACTTTATCTTAGTCTCTGCTCTGAAACAATTTCCCTACTGAAATAACGCGTGTCGCTCCAGTGTGTATACTACTGGTCGGACCTCTTGGATGGCCAGAGCTCTACACAAAATTTTTTAAAAGGGTAGAATCCGAACCATGTTGCTCCACGAAGACCGTTTGTTTCCCTCCGAACCCGGCGCGCGAAAGATCGCCAAGGCGCTGTACGCGCGCGTAAAGACTCTGCCCATCGTCAGCCCGCACGGGCATACGCAAGCGGCATGGTTTGCCAAGAACGAGCCGTTCCCCGATCCGGCAAAGCTCTTTGTGCAACCCGACCACTATGTCTATCGCATGCTGCTGAGCCAGGGAATCCCGATGGAGGAACTCGAGATCGGCCAGCCGGTGATGAAGGATGCCCGCAAGGTCTGGGGGATCTTTGCCAGGAATTACTATCTGTTCCGCGGAACGCCTACACGCATGTGGCTGGATTTTGCCTTTCAGGAGCTTTTTGGACTGGAGGAGCGGCTGTCGGCGAAGACCGCCGACCATTATTTCGATACGATCTCCGCCAAATTGCGGACGCCGGAGTTCCTGCCCCGCGCGCTGTATGAGCGCTTCAACCTGGAAGTGCTGGCAACCACCGACTCTCCCCTCGACTCACTGGCGGATCATAAAGCGATCCGCGCATCGGGCTGGAAGGCGAGAATTATTCCCAACTTCCGTCCCGACCCGGTGGTGGATGCGGAGTTCAAGGGATTTGCAGAGAACATTCGCCTGCTGGGCGAGCAGACCGGTGAAGACACAGCGACATGGGCCGGCTACCTGCACGCATTGCGAAAGGCGCGCGCACGTTTCATTGAATTAGGCTGCACGGCGACCGACCACGGGCATCCCACCGCGCAAACCGCAGACCTTCCCAATGCCGAGGCCGCGGAACTCTTCCGCCGGGTGCTCGGCGGCAGCGCCGATCTGGTCCAGCAGGAACTCTTCCGGGCCCAGATGCTTACCGAGATGGCGCAGATGAGCCTGGAGGATGGGCTGGTGATGCAGATTCACCCCGGCGCGGTGCGCAATCACAACCGCATCGTTTATGAACGTTACGGCCGCGACGTGGGCTGCGACATTCCCCGCGCGACCAATTACGTAGACGCGCTGCGCCCCTTGCTGGACCGGTTCGGCAACGAGAGCAAGCTCACCATTATTCTTTTTACGCTGGACGAATCGACCTACAGCCGGGAGTTGGCTCCTCTGGCCGGGCATTACCCCTGCCTGCGGCTTGGACCGCCCTGGTGGTTCAACGACAGCCCGGAAGGAATGATGCGTTTCCGCGAACAGGCGACGGAGACGGCGGGCTTCTACAATACGGTGGGTTTCAACGACGACACCCGGGCCTTCCTTTCCATTCCGGCGCGTCACGATGTGGCGCGGCGCGTGGATTGCGCCTTCCTGGCGCGGCTGGTGGCCGAACACCGTCTAGACGAGGACGAGGCCTTCGAGGTGGCCCACGACCTCACCTACGGATTGGTGAAGAAGGCGTACCGGCTGTAAGGAGCCTCTACGGCCTTGCCGCTTGCACTTGCCGGCGGCTTTGGCCGTCAGGTGTCAGGTCGCCGCTCGCTCTCATGCTGAAGAAAGTGGGGCCTGGCAGACAATAAGTTGGGAGTTGTCATGGAAAATCGCAATTTGAGGCTCAATAAGTATTCCGTGGGAACCGGGGACCGGTTCGCGCATCAAGCAAAAGCGCAGTTGCAGGCCTGCATGAAGGCTCTGGCGAGCGGAGTTGAAGTGGTTCCGGTGTGGAACAAGTCGAACCGCGAGCACACCATCATCGGCTCCGAGCCCGCTTCGGTGCGGCAGGCGGCCGATGCCGCGGTGAAGGCGCTGGGTTGGAAGCTGCCTTACTTCTGCGACGCAGATCACATCACGCTGCAAACCGCCGGGCGCTTCCTCGATTCGTGCGATTTCTACACCATCGACGTGGCCGACTTCATCGGCAAGGCCGCGCCGGCAGCCGATATCGACAACTTCGTGAAACGGCGCCCGGAGCTTCTTGGGCGCATTCAACTGCAAGGAACGGACGAGGCATTCCAGATTACGCAGGAAAACCTGAGGCAGACCGCGCAGAAGTATCTGACCGCCGTGAAAAAAGCCGGCGAGGTCTACCGCACGATCGAAAAAGCCAAGGGCAAGGGGAACTTCATCCCCGAGGTGTCCATGGATGAAACGGATAGCGCGCAAAGTCCCGTAGAGCTGCTCATTATTCTGGCGGCCATCGCCGACGAAGGCATTCCGGTGCAGACCATCGCGCCCAGGTTCAGCGGCCGCTTCAACAAAGGGGTCGATTACATCGGGGATGTCACGCAGTTTGAGCGCGAGTTTGCGCTTGACGTCGCGGCCATCGCCTACGCGGTGGAGCACTTTGGCCTGCCGGAAAATCTCAAGCTGAGCGTGCATTCGGGCAGCGACAAGTTCTCCATCTATCCCGCCATTCACGCCACTATGAAGAAGTTCAACGCGGGCGTGCATCTGAAGACCGCGGGAACCACGTGGCTGGAAGAGCTGATCGGCCTGGCGGAAGCTGGGGGCGAGGGGCTGGCGCTGGCCAAGGAGATTTATGCGGAGGCCTATGCGCACCGCGAGGAACTCTGCGCTCCCTACGCCACGGTGATCGACATCGACCCGGCCAGATTGCCATCGCCTGACGTAGTTCGCGGATGGTCCTCGGAACAATACACCTCGGCCTTGCGCCATGTGCGTGAAGCCGCGGCCTACAACAGCAGCCTGCGCCAGTTGCTTCATGTCGGCTTCAAGGTTGCGGCCAAGATGGGGCGCCGCTATCTGGAGCTGCTCGAGGCCAATGAAACCGTGATTGCGAAGAACGTGACCGAGAATCTATACGACCGGCACATCGCACCCGTGTTTCTAGGGCGCTGAGATACCGCTTTGAAGTTTCTTCAATCTGGATGAACTGACGAATTATGAAAAGGGGTGCAAGATGGCAAAGACAACAGACACTGCAAATGAACAGTCGATTCCCTTCGATCTGGCGGAACTGACGAAGTTGTACGACTTCAGCGGAAAGACAGTAGCTATTACCGGTGGCGCCGGAGTTCTGGGCAGCGAAATTGTCAGCGCAGTGGCAGGATGCGGAGCAAAGGTCGCCCTTTTGGAAGTGAATGCGGAGGCGGGCAAGGCTCTGGTTGCGCGCATGGGAGAGCGCGGGAAACAAGTCACGGTTTTTTACTGCGACGTGCTGAATCCCGAGAGCATTGTTGCGGCAGCTCAGGAAGCAAAAAAGAACATGGGCACCATCGATTGCCTGGTTAACGGCGCAGGAGGCAACAAGCCCCAGGCCACAACCAGCCCCGAGATGAAGTTCTTCGATTTGCCTCCGGATGCGGTGCGATGGGTTTTCGACCTGAATATCATGGGCACGATTATTCCCTCGCAGGCTTTTGGAAGAATCATGGCGGAGCAGGGGTTTGGCTCGATCTTGAATATTTCGTCGATGAACTCGT
>Ga0182027_10003499_pt1 | contig 24831 bp, 20 predicted proteins | sample 712E1DmetaG_FD_121300 | JGI IMG/M metagenome (GOLD analysis project Ga0182027, IMG submission 121300) | Permafrost microbial communities from Stordalen Mire, Sweden - 712E1D metaG (Illumina Assembly) | ecosystem: Environmental > Terrestrial > Soil > Wetlands > Permafrost | place: Sweden... | reverse complement strand
TTTGATAAAAGAAATCCATGGTTTCTTAAGTGGTCATCAGTATTCGAGATTGAAATATTAAAAACCACCCTACGCCATAATTGGTGCAAATCTTCCATATTTTCGGCACCTGAATACTTTATAAATTCAGCTATTTCAAGGTAACTGGCGTTTTTGTCTCTTATGGCCTCTTCATAATTACCAGTCATTGTCATTGCAGATGCATAATGTATCCTCTCATTCAGAATCCGATCAAACCTTTTCGTAAGAAATGTATTATAAGCTCCTGATAGTTTAGTTATACGTGATTCTGACATGCTTATACCAGCCTTAAGGGCTAACCTATATGCCAATAACTCCCATGCTGCTTTATCAATTTTATCATTCTTAGAGGGAAATTTTGCAATCCATAAGTTTTTTGAACTGTCAGTAAAATTCGCTTTAGGTCGAGCTCCACCTAATGATGACCCAGGGGCAATTAGCATCAATATCCATTTTCTTATATGCTCATCGTCTTCATCTGATTCAATTATCCTTACTGCTTCTTGTAGTTCGCCAAGGGTAGTCCAGGGAGGTGTTGTAGTACCTGATCCTGTTTCTAAAAACGGACCATTTGGATCTAACTTAAATCTCAATGCCCCCATCCTGCTTTCATCATAAACCCCAAGTAAGTAATCGATATCATGTAATTTTCTTGGTTCTCTTCCTTCCTCTCTTGCTCTTATTGGCTCTCGCCTTTGCATTAGGGACCGTCCCCATGAATCAGGCATTGAATCAAGCAATATTCCGAAATTGTTTTTTCCATTAGGGAATTGTTGTCCTGAATACCATCCTAGATCCGGATCAAGAAGCAGCTGTTCCTGCGAAGAGATCCATTCAGAGTCATACTCAAAACTGAAAGACTTTCGCCCCTTTCCAAAATGTGCTGATAGGATACCAACACACTTTGCGTCTCTCATTCCAACCCAATGAGCGTAAACCCATATATCTATCTTCGATTTATCCATATTATTTTTCACTCAAAAGTTTAAGGTCCTGAAGCCTTCTCCCAAACTCGTCATCAGTAGCTATCTTTAAATAATCGTCTTGTAGTCCCAGTACCCGCAGTACATTAAAGTACGCACCCAATGAGACCCTGCCATCTCCTTTTTCAATTCTGACCAGGGTTGAACGGTCAATTCCAGCTCTTTCAGAAACTTGAATAGTAGTTAAGCCCCTTCTCTTTCTTGCTAGTTTTATGTTCTCTCCTACTTTTTCAAGTATTTTCTGATGTTTTGGAAAAAGTACTTGTTTCTTCGATTTCATACTAAATGTGGTATATTATCCACAAATATAACCTTTATGTGGATAATATGCAACATTACTACAATTATTCCTGCATTCATCTTGTCTATTAATTCATCTATTTATAATACCTAGAGTGAACCCAACTCAAAGATGCAACCAAGGATCTGCTTCTTGCTGGCACCGTCTGACTTCCTATGAAATTCGACCAAGTTCTCCGACATTGGGATTTTCTTTACGATATAAAACTTCATAGATCATCTTTTATCTAAATAGTTGTAATTTTGTTTGAAATTTGTAAGTCTACATTTATGGAAACAAAAATTCAAAAACGTAAATTAGGAAAAAGCAATCTTGAAGTCTCCGCCCTGGGGCTCGGTTGCATGGGAATGAGCTTTGGCTACGGAACTATTGCTGATAAGAAGGAGATGATTACACTTATTCATAAAGCAGTAGAAAGCGGAGTTACTTTTTTTGATACTGCTGAAGTTTATGGACCATTTATTAATGAAGAACTGGTAGGAGAAGCTCTGGCTCCTTTTCACGATAAAGTGGTGATAGCCACAAAATTTGGCTTCGACACAACTGGCGTTTCTGCACTTGACAGTCGTCCGGAACATATCAGACAAGTTGCTGAGGCTTCTCTAAAAAGGCTCAAGGTAGATGTTATTGATTTGTTCTACCAGCACCGTGTTGACCCGAATGTACCAATTGAAGATGTTGCCGGAGCAGTAAAGGACCTTATTAAAGAAGGAAAAGTGAAACACTTTGGTCTTTCAGAAGCAGGTATGCAGATAATCCGCCGTGCTCATGCTGTTCAGCCTGTTACAGCACTTCAAAGCGAATATTCTCTATGGTGGCGTGAACCGGAAGCAGAAATATTACCCACTCTCGAAGAACTTGGAATTGGTTTTGTACCGTTTAGCCCGCTTGGCAAGGGTTTTCTGACAGGAAAAATGGACCAGAACACAACTTTCGACAGTAAAGACTTCCGCAGCACTGTTCCTCGTTTATCGCCAGAGAACCTTAAAGCAAACCAGGCATTTGTAGATTTGCTGGTACAAGTTGCACAACGGAAAAATGCTACACCTGCTCAGATTGCACTCGCATGGTTACTTGCACAAAAACCATGGATCGTTCCAATACCCGGTACTACAAAGCTGCATCGCCTTGAAGAGAATCTTGGAGCCGTTGATGTCGAACTAACTCCTGCCGAGCTTCTTGAAATTAACACAGCTTCAACAAAGATCACAGTGCAGGGTGACAGATATTCTGGAGGCAGTGCAAAATTAATTAATCGTTAAAATTATATACTATAAATTAAATTAAGGAAATAAGTAAGGTGAATAAAGAAGTTTTAGTATTATCCTCCAGCCCCCGAAGGGGAGGAAATTCTGATCTGCTCTGTGACCAGTTTACATCTGGTGCAAAAGAGTCAGGAAATAATGTTGAAAAGATTTTTCTTAAAGACAAGAATATTAATTACTGCACCGGATGCGGAACCTGCATTGAAAGAGGGAAGAGCTGTTCCCAGAAAGACGACATGGCTGAAGTTCTGGATAAAATGGTTGAAGCTGATGTAATCGTAATGGCAACACCTGTTTACTTTTATACTATGTGCGGTCAGATGAAAACACTGATTGACAGGACATGTTCACGTTATACCGAAATCACAAACAAGGATTTTTATTTCATTGTAACGGCAGCCGACGACAGCAAGCCTGCAATGGAAAGAACTCTGGAAGAATTCAGGGGTTTTACCTACTGTCTCGAAGATGCAAAAGAAAAGGGTGTTATCTATGGTACCGGAGCCTGGGATAAGGGAGAAATTAAAAAGAGTGATGCTATGAATGAGGCATATGAATTGGGGAAAGCGATATAAACCGATATTCAAAAAATTAACTACGGAGGATTGACCAATGAGTATAACTGAAACAGCCATTAAAAACCACAAAGAACTTTGGCCGGATTACAAATCTCGATAATCTAAAACTTAAAACATCAACTATAAAATGAAAGGAATAAGGAAAATGAAACTAATAAAGAGGTTTATTCAGGTGATTGTCTTATTGGTTTGCATACCGAATACCTATGCACAGGACTGGCCCCAGTATCTTGGGCCCAATGGAAATAGTTCATCAACCCAGAAAAATATTTTACGCTCCTGGCCTCAGCAAGGGCCGGAAGTTCTATGGACTGTCAATGTGGGCATAGGTTTTGGCGGACCTGTTATCAAAAATGGTAAGGTCTATTTACTGGATAGAGATGACAAGGTTGGCGATAAACTGAGGTGTCTGGACCTTTCCAGTGGGAAAGAACTCTGGAATTTTGGTTATGAAGCTCCCGGATCCGTTATGTTTCCCGGCTCACGAAGCGTACCTGCCTTAGACGGCAATCGGATTTATTCCTGCGGCCCCTATGGAAACCTCTATTGCATAGACATCAACACACATAAACCTGTATGGAATAAGAACGTCTGGACGGATTTCGGCGGCGGTGAAATACCAAGATGGGCAATCACACAGTGCCCTTTAGTTTACGGTGATTTGGTTATTCTGGCTTCACAGGCTCCACAGGCAGGGGTTGTGGCTTACGAAAAGCTCACCGGTAAGGTTAGATGGAAAACATCGTCTCTTGGAGAAGTCGGATATGTTAGTCCGGCAATCGTAAAAGTTGGAAAAGAGAGCCATGTTGTTATGATAACAGCTTCAGCTGGTCGAGGAGAAAGTGCCAGTGGCGGTAAAGTCATTGGAATTGACCCGCTTACCGGGAAAATACTTTGGGAATATACGAACTGGCAATGTGGAATTCCGGTACCCGGTGCAGTAGATGCCGGGGAAGGCAGAGTGCTGATTACAGGAGGATACCAGGCCGGTGCGGCAATGATAAAAATTGAGAAGAAAGCTGACGGCAGCTTCGGCGTTAAAGAACTTTATAAAAATGCTGATTTTGGTGCACATACGCAGCCACCGGTTCTGGTTAATGGTTATTTTTATGCTCAATATACAACCAATGAAAGAAAAGATGGCTTGGTTTGTATGAGTATGGACGGCCAGATCAAATGGAAAACCGGGAGGTCCCCGTTATTTGATAAGGGTGGCGTCATTCTCGCCGATGGGTTGCTTCTAAGCACGGATGGAAGTAATAAACTGTATCTTATTGAGCCGGATCCTTCAGCCTTTAAGCCGGTTGCAACATCAGATTTGCTCAAACCAGAACCTGGTTTTAAAGGATCATCAAATCAAAACTGGGCACCACTGGCACTTGCTGATGGCAAGCTCCTTATTCGGGATCAAAGCCGGTTAATGTGTGTCAAAGTTTCTAAGTGATTTTAAATTAACTAAATAGCCATACAAAATGGAACAACAAAAGAAATACAGTGTAACAGAACTTGGCCCAAGGGAAAGTATCGGCAGAGTGATGCTGAAAGACACTCTATCCCTCACCGGTGCGGAGATCTCCGCAAATCGTATGTCGGCCGGAACGGCCAGCCCCTTTGCCCATGCACACAAAAGGAATGAAGAAATATACCTGTTCACGGAGGGTAAAGGTTTATTCTGGCTTGACGGAGAAATCCTTCATGTAAAAGAAGGCAGTGCAGTCAGGGTTTCTCCCGCCACCGTCAGATGCCTTAAAGCTGATGATAATGTATCTCTGTCATACTTCTGCATCCAGGTGGATGAGGGATCGCTTGTCCAGGCTACGCGTGACGACGGCATTCGTTCAGATATAAAACCGGAATGGTAAATTCAGGACTACTAAATCTTTTATTTAGTGCAGTCTTGTGGACCTAAAAAAAAGGCTGGTTACAACTTTTGACCGATCGTGGTACAATATAGGAGAAGAGGTCATTTACGACTTCTTTCTTTTTTTAATCTTCCCAGTACCTTACCAGCATTGAAGATAACCTGTTTGAATATTGTGAATGGAGTGGTTGCAACCAAAGTCAGATATTATTTTCTAATTTTAAGCTTTAGAATTAATTGAAGATTTACCTATTTGATTAACAAAATCTGAAACCCGATGGGAAAGAAATTTATTCCGTTTGAAGTCCTTGAAATATTCATGGTGAAAGTTATGATAAAGGCAGGCATTCCTGAAGCAGATGCTAAAATAGTCGGAGATGCATTGCTTCAGGCCGACAAATTCGGATTTGACTCCCATGGAGTAAATCGCCTTAAGAGCATATATCTTGACCGTATTAAAGCAGGCATTTTAAATCCCGTAACTAATTATAAAATCGTAAAAGAGGGGCCCACAACAGCAGTAATAGACGGTCAAAACGGTATGGGCCATGTTATATCATACAACGCAATGAAGCTCGCCATTGAAAAAGCCAAAAAATATGGCATGGGCATGGTAACTGTACGCAATTCAAGTCACTATGGCTTTGCGGGATATTACCCGCTGATGGCTGTACGGGAAAATATGATTGGCATCACAGGAACCAATGCACGTCCTTCGATAGCTCCGACTTTTGGTGTGGAAAACATGTTGGGTACTAATCCTATGACCTTTGGTATCCCAACCGATGAATCCTTTCCGTTTTTGCTTGACTGTGCCACTTCAATTACTCAAAGAGGCAAAGTAGAGCTTTATGCCCGCGAAGGAAAGGATTTGCCGAAAGGATGGGTAATTGATGAGAATGGCGAAAGCAAGACCAAATCATCAGAAGTGCTTGAAGATCTTATTGCTGGTAAGGCTGCGCTAACCCCACTTGGCGGAGTGGGTGAAGAAACTGCCGGATATAAGGGCTACGGATATGCCACTGTTGTAGAGATTCTTTCCGCAGCTTTACAGCAAGGCGCTTTCATGAAGATGCTCATTGGTTTAAAAGATGGAAAGAAAGTCCCATATTCTGTTGGGCACTTTTTTATTGTCATAAATATCAGTGCTTTTACTGATCCTGAGGATTTTAAAAAGACCACAGGTAATATTCTGCGCAATCTCAGGGCTTCAAAGAAAATGCCCGGTCAAACCCGTATTTATACCGCTGGCGAAAAAGAATATGATACCTGGCTAGAAAGAAAAGATAAAGGTGTGCCTTTTAATAATGAACTCCTTGAAGAGTTCAGAGGATTATGTAATTCTTACAACCTTATGGAATACCTGCATTATTTTGAAGGCTGACTGGTTTAGACATCAAACGTTCCTTCAACCGGTTGCAACTTTCAAAGGTCAGGGATATATTCCCAGTATATAAAATCTTGTACTGTTTTTCATGTTTTCAATCCTCCGTCAAAGAGTATCACATATTTATTTGCAACGTCAAGCACATTTGAGACTGATGGCGAATCTGTTCATGTTGAAGGAGAGGATGCGGGCAGATACACTTATTTCAAAATCGGAGATAAATTCAGGAAGTATTTTTAATGATTCAATATTGACAGGTTTTTTATAGTTTTGTAAAAAAACAATCAAACTAAACTTAAATACAAGATTATGAAAACTAAACTAATTTTTATAGCCCTCTCTCTGATATTCTTTCTGCCTGCTCTGACTATATATGCTCAGAAAATAGATTTATCAGGGGAATGGAAATTAAACAAGGAAAAGACTGTTCTTACTGATACCCAGATATTTCTGGTAGGAATTACAATTAAGCTCAAATCAGATAGTCTGCTGACAATGCGTGTTTACGAAAACGGGAATGGAGAACAATATCCTTTCGATGAGAATCTTTCTCTGGATGGAAAGGATTGTAAGATCTTTATTTATGATATGCCAAGAACGACAAAAGTTTCCCGTTCAGAGAGTGACGGATCTATCATGTTCGAATCAACAACAATATTCCAGGGTTATAATGGAACAGATACTCTATCCGCAAAAGAGACATTTAAGATCGATAATGAGGGGAAGGTTCTCACAATGAATTTCACCAACAAGTCGTCTGCAGGTGAAATTACCGGTACAAACTACTTTAATAAAGTTGAGTAATGGTTTATCTTATTAAATATTCACAACAGAAGTAGCTCTGATTAATCTCATAATATTATTTTTTCTCTGTGTGACCCTGTGTTTCCTCAGTGTCACTCTGTGTAACTCATAGTTAAGAACTGTCACAGGGTTACACAGAGAAGACACAGAGGGTCACAGAGGTCTCTAATTTATTCAGATTTAATTTAAGGTTAGCTCCTGATCATTTACATTCCAGCCCGAAATTTTAATCGCCGGATTTTTACCATTTAATTTTACAGTCGGACAACTAACGATAACCGTTGTGGTTTCAGAAGGTGCAAGAGTGAAATAATTGGCTGTCCAGTAACTTGGCAATACCTCTTCTCCATCAACCATTAACTGCTGACGAATAAAAAAGGCCAGCTTATTTGTGGAATTGGTGATCTGAATTGTCCAGCTGTTTTCACTTTTGCCTTTTACAGAGGAAAGCACCTTGGCATCCACTTTAGTTTTTTGCATCTCATTCAACGACTTGTTATCTCCGTCGTTCGATAGCCAATAGACATTATGGGAGATTAACTTCCCTGCTCCGTTCTTTAAATTCAGTACGACAAAATTCACGCCTTTGGCTCCTCCTAATGCAGAAGATAATGAGGTTGTCTCCTTCACATCTGTAGCTGAAAGGCTGATATTTTTTTCTTCATGAAATATTGATTTTGAATCCAGTCCAAAAATGTCAATCTGAGCAACCAACCCGGGGAAGGTATGATATGTCCTGTTAATCGCCAGAACTTTCAGGTTGACGGGGTTCAGTTGAATATGTACCGGTTCACATGCATTCTGCATAAAATAATACCCGGCATTTGGCATTAGATACCAGTCATAAACCTGCCATACAACACTGGGGAAAGCTGAATTTATTTTCCATAACATAACACCACCGATATCGTTCAGCTTATGTCCTGCTGCTTCAAAAATACCCTGGTATCCAACAGCGTTCATTAACTGCATCTTATTACAGAAATCTTCCATATTCACAGGGTCGTCATATCTTTTTACCATTTCTTTATAATAAAGGTCCCACCTGCCGTTACCGGTAGCAGCATCATGATAACCCCATGTATTATTAAGAGGAAATGGTAACTTATTGTCCCACACCAGATCAGGAATTATTTTTGACATAATATTATATGGAGGCTGAGATGGAATTCCGGTTTCATCTTTAAATACCCAATCCCGGCCTGCTATAGCTTTTGAATAGTAGACTTTTGGATCCTGCCAGGTATAGGGACCACCACTGTAAACACCTGAAGGCAGATTATCAGGCCATGCCCCGCTCCATCCGGCAGGCAGTTTTGCAAATCCCGATGAATTGGGAATATATGGCCTTGTTCCATCAAGCGTTATAATGCTTTCTCTCATAACATCATAAAGCTCCTTCCGTGCATGACCTTCATTTCCGCCAGTCCATACCAGAAGGCTGGGATGATTGCGGATCCGAAGGATTGTACTCTTAACATTTTTAGTAAACACATTGGCTTCAAGTGGCCAGTCAGGAGATCCTTTAAACTCACCCTGTGTATCACCTGTAATCCAGAAATCTGACCATACCAATAATCCGTATCTGTCTGCAGCTTCAAAAAATTCATCACAAGGTGTTACTCCTCCTCCCCAGATTCTGACAAGGTTAATATTTGAGTTCCTGCAGAGATGCATTTCATAATCGTATCGGATGGAATCACGATTAAGCATCATATCCGGAACCCATGCCCCACCTGTTAAATGAACCCGTTTTTCATTTATGTAGAAATCGCGGCGGTATGATCCATTAACATCAATTGCCTTTGTACTTACAGTCCGGATTCCAAAAACAAAAGAGGTATCATCAGAAATCCCTGAGTTGTCAGCATACTGAAGCCTGATCCTGTAGAGATTTGGCTTCCCATAACCATTTGGCCACCAGAGTACCGGATTGTTAATATTCAGCTCGGTTGTATTCTCTCCATTCAGATCAATTATTGTCGTGGCATTTTTTGTTACCGAAACATTTTTTGAGAATTGCAGAAGCTTGCCTTTAAAATTTTCAGGAGTTATTGTGACTGTTAATTTTCCATTTTCGTCTATCTTGCTATGATTATGCAACTTGAGATTAAAGGATATCTTTGCGATAGTTGTATCCGGAAGATTTGGAAGAGATGTGACAAGCTTCGGATCAGCGATTGTAACACCGCCTGAAGTTCTCAGGTAAACAGGCAGCCATATGCCCATATTACGATCCCTTACAGGCGGAATCCAGTCCCATCCGACAGAGCAAAGCATTGTGACATTCTTGCCTATATCACCGGTAGGACCACCATTTTCGAAAAAATCTCCGAGAGCTTTCAGTTGTTCAGAAGCAGGCAATCCAGGATAATCAAGTGGATATATCTTTACCGCAAGCACATTATCAGAGCCTGCCTTGATTTGCTTACTTACATCGAGGCTGTATTCAGCAAACATACCGGCCATCTCTGTTGAATCGGCTATTTGCTTCCCGTTGAGCCATACGGCTGCACGGTAATTTATACCTTTAAATATCAACTGAAAACAACGATCCTGGTCATTAGCAGGAACGTTAAATGTTGTGCGATACCAGTATGGTTTTTTCCATGGGTTAGGATTATTCGGAAGGTGACTGAATTGTTCCAGGTTATATTTTTTATTAAATTCATCCGAAGCATCAGGAATCAGCATATTGTTAAGCCCGGAATAGGGATCGGGGTAAACTTTATTAGCAACCAGCCCGGTAAGAACAGTAGATGGTACTTTCACCGGAAACCAGTAAACTTTAGACTTATATTCCGGTGATGAAATTTCATCTCCTGAGGAGAAAATCAAAGCAGAGGACTGTAATTCAAACCTGGTAAGTTTTTCTTGTTTTACTTTGCCGTTCTGAGAATTAGCCGGATCAGAAAAAGCAAAGAAACTAATCAGAAGCAGAGTAAATGAATAAATATGTATTTTCATGGTTTATATGTTAAGCATGAAGGATAAAGAAATTTAACACGATAAAGGTTGCCGGGTTTTTCATTTTTGAATGGTGACTTTCCAGATATCTGAAGCAATACCGTCTTCCGCCAGTACACGAATCTCAACTTTTCTTGAAAAGTCCATAATACCTGAATTTTTAAGTATCTCTTTTTTACCAAGCCAGACACTTGCTCCCGGGGAAATATCAAACTGAACCTGAAGATGCTTCAGATCAGCAGATTCATTTACCTGAACAAAAATTGATTTCCCGGAAGTATCAATATTAACCGATTTAGTCAGACCCGGAATTGTAAATGAAAGAAAATCACAGGCCGGGTTTTTTGCATTATGTACATTTATTGTCCATTCTTTTTGAATAGACCTGTTTTCAGCATAAACCTTGTAGATCAACTGATTATTAAAGCTGTTTAATGTGCCATTACTTACTTGCATCTTACCTGCCACTTTTGCATATGCTCCGGGAGAAAGTGTATAAACGGCTAAAAGAGATCCTTTATTAGTTCCATAAGGCATCTCTACTGAAATAGTAGATTTTATAGTATCGACTGAGCAGAATTTTTGTCCGGTAATATTGAATGATTCAAAATCAGCATGTTCCGATCCTTTATGCCAGTGGATAGGATGAAGAAGTATAATAACCCTGTCCCCGGCCTGCAACTGGTTGAGGTCCAGCATTCCAATATTCCACCGGATACCACTGGTTATTGTTGCGTCTGAAAATTTCTTGTTATTATTCAGGAAATATGCTTCATACTGAAGTCCAAAATCATTCAGCTTCCCTTTTATTAAAGTAATCTTCTTATTTCCAACCGGTACAGTAATATTATTATCGAAGTTTTGTACAACCGGGAAAGTGCATTCCTCAAAAAAATAATAGTTAAGATAATGATAACTCTTACAATAACTTGATCCATGAGATGCTGTACCAACAATATTTATCCCATTTGACCGCAGCCAATTCAGTTCATTATGTAGGAACGTAACCGGATTTATATTATAAATTATCTGCAAAGTAACCAGGTCATTATGCCAGCCTATTTCGAAATGCCTCGTATTCTGCATCTTTTTTAAGATGGAAATAATCTTTTCTGAATGAACAGCCATATTATTTGAATTTGACAGATAATATGGAGCAGTATGTAAAACGAAATATGTTGAACGGAAACCAAGCTTATATTCGACTTCAGAAAACTGATAAGCTACATCAAGGTCATTATCAATGTCATGTCTTAACCCGATTACAATCTTCTTACTGTTGAAAGTCTGACGGAATTCATTCAGGGGAAGAACAATGTATTTGCTGGTATCGGATATTTTATTTAGAAATGAAGCATATTTCTCCCAGGTAAAATTAGTATCGGGTTCAGCGCTCAAAACATTCCGTTTTTTCCACCCGCTGGTAGAGTCTTGTCTTTGGATTACTTTCTTTGGGAATATGTTTAACCCGTCAGGATTAGTATCCTGTCCGGAAAGTGTATTAATAAAAAAGAGAAAGACAATTAAAAGGTTAAGTATTAAATGTATTATCCTGTTTTTTCCAAGAATCATAGTCATATATTAATTTATGTTGCCTGTCGAAATATAGTTTGCAAAAATATATTTTTTCAAACTATTTAAGCAATTTTTTTATGTTATATAGTTTATTTAGTGCTTCGACAGGAGTAAGATTATCAATATCAATTTCAAGGATCTCATCACGGATCTGCTTTAGAACAGGATCGTCCAACTGAAAAATACTCAGCTGCATTCCTTCCCTGTGGCCTGCTATATCGGCAATTGGTTTTGCAAGTTCTTTTTTGTCGTGACTCTGTTCCAGCTCCTTAAGAATTTCATCTGCCCGGTTAACAACACTTCTGGGCATACCTGCCATTCTGGCAACATGTATTCCAAAACTATGTTCACTGCCGCCTCTTTTAAGTTTTCTTAGAAAAATGACTTTATTGTTAAGCTCTTTTATTGAAACATTATAGTTCTTTACCCTTGAAAATGAGCTCTCCATCTCATTAAGTTCATGGTAATGAGTTGCAAATAATGTCTTGGCTCTAAGTTTATTTTCATGCAGATATTCAACCATTGCCCATGCAATTGAAATGCCATCATAGGTGCTTGTCCCCCTTCCGATTTCATCCAGTAATACAAGGCTGCGGTCAGATAGATTATTAAGGATACTGGCAGTTTCATTCATTTCAACCATAAAAGTTGATTCTCCAAGACTTATATTATCCGACGCTCCAACCCTGGTAAATATTTTGTCGACCATACCAATATTTGCTGCTTTTGCGGGTACAAAACAACCTGTTTGTGCCATAAGCACAATCAAAGCCGTTTGTCGTAAAAGCGCAGATTTCCCTGACATGTTAGGTCCGGTTAGTATAATAATCTGCTGATCTTCAGTATCAAGGATCATGTCATTCGGGACATATGACTCACCATCAGGCAATTGTTTTTCGATAACCGGATGGCGGCCTTCAGTTACATCAAGCACTCTGGAGTCATTCAGAACCGGCCTTATATAATTGTTTTCCACAGAGATTACAGCAAATGACTGAAGGCAATCGAGCCTGGCTATCAGCGCTGAGTTAAGCTGTATCGGCGGGATATATTCCAGGATTGCCAATACAAGATCAGTAAAAAGTTTTGTCTCGAGTGTAATTATTTTTTCCTCAGCTCCGAGTATTTTGCTTTCATATTCCTTAAGCTCCTCGGTTATATAACGTTCTGCGCTTACCAGTGTTTGTTTTCTTATCCATTCGGGAGGAACCTTATCTTTATGAGTATTTCGTACTTCAATATAATAGCCAAAAACATTATTAAAACTGACCTTGAGTGAAGTTATTCCGGTACGTTCACTCTCACGTATTTGGAGCTCGGCAAGATAATCCTTACCATTATAAAGGATTTTGCGTAATTCATCAAGTTCCCCGGATACTCCTGTAGCAATTGCATTTCCCTTATTAAGCTGCACAGGTGGATCGTTGTTAAGCTCCTTGTCAATTTTGTCGGCTATAGACTTGCATGGATTCAATTGCTCAGCAATTTGAGTAAGAGGCAGACACCCTCCATTTTCACATAGGTCTCTTAGTGGCTCAATAGCTTTCAGTGCTCTCTTCAACTGCACTACTTCTCTTGGGTTTATCCGGTTAACTGCAACTTTGGAAATAAGTCTTTCAAGGTCGCCTATCTGATGGATCAATCCGGCAATTTCATCTTTTATCGCAACGTTTTCAACAAAATACTGTACAACATCAAGCCGCTCATTAACAGGTTGAATATCTTTCAGGGGCAATGAAATCCATCTTTTTAATAGTCTTCCTCCCATAGGGGATATGGTCCGGTCCATGACATCAATAAGTGTTCTTGCTCCCTCATATGGAGAGTGAAACAGTTCGAGATTTTTAATAGTAAATTTATCGAGCCACACATACCTGTTCTCTTCAATCCTGGCCAGATTGGTAATATGTCCAAGTTGTTCGTGCTGGGTTAGATCGAGATAGTATAATATTGCACCGGCTGCAATAATACCGAAATTTAGATTCTGAACCCCGAATCCTTTTAAAGAACTGGTTTCAAATTGTTTAAGTAACCTGTCATTTGCAGCCTCAGGTGTAAAGATCCAGTCATCAAGTTTAAAGGTGTAAAACTTGGGACCAAAATATTCAAGGAACAGATCCTTCTTCCCTTTTTCAAACAATACCTCCTTTGGCTGAAAGTTATTAAGCATCTGATCTATATATTCAATAGTACCTTCCGTTGTAAGGAACTCACCAGTTGATATATCGAGAAATGCTACTCCTGCAATTTTTTTATCAATGTGCACCGCAGCAAGGAAGTTATTCTCTTTATGATTTAAAACATTTTCATTTAGTAAGACCCCTGGAGTCACCATCTCAATTATACCTCTTTTGACGATTTTTTTGGTGAGCTTTGGATCTTCGAGCTGTTCACAGATAGCCACCCTCTGCCCTGCTCTTACAAGACGTGGGAGGTAGGTGTCGAGGGCATGATAGGGAAACCCGGCAAGTTCTACAAACGAAGCCGAACCGTTTGCACGGCGTGTCAGGATAATTCCAAGTATTTCAGAAGTCCTTATAGCATCCTCTCCGAATGTCTCATAAAAATCACCTACTCTGAAAAGCAGTATTGCATCAGGATGTTTTGTCTTGATGTTGTAATACTGCTTCATCAGCGGCGTTTCTACATACTTCTGAAAATCAGACATCCGGAATGTAGCGATTTAAAATGTTCCTCCCGTCTCAGTTTGTTCCATGCAAAGATACATTGCCGGTAATATTAATGAAATAGTTTTTGAAATTTATTATCTCCTTGAAAAGAATTAAAAGTAATGAATCTCATTGAATCATTCAAGGTGTTTTTATACCTTGCTCATAAAAATAATTGAGTTTTTATCGGTATTTATTGATAATCTGTCCCAAGTTGCTTGAAAATCAATTTATTTACTCCAACCCCATGGGGAGTAAATTGATTTTCTTTGCTCCCCTTGGGGCCGGGTAAACGAAGAAAATTAATAATAATGAAAAAGGTTTTAATTCTCGGAGCAGGATTGGTAGTCAAACCCATTGTGGAATACCTGCTTAAAAATAATTTTGGGTTGATGATTGCATCTCCGATGAAAGAGAGAGCCGATGAAATGATTAATGGAAATCCGAATGGATCTTCCCTCGACTGGTCAATGGATGACCCGGCAATGCTTGAGAAACTTGTAGCTGATTATGATATCACGGTAAGTCTCATGCCCTATAAGTATCATTCTGAAGTTGCAAAGGTTTGTCTGCGGCATGGTAAATCTCTTGTTACCACATCATATATTCAGCCCGGGATGATGGACCTTGATGAATCAGCTAAAAAAGCCGGTCTGTTGTTCCTTAATGAGATTGGTCTTGATCCCGGAATAGATCACATGACTGCAATGAGAATTATTGATCATATCCATAATAAAGGTGGAAAAGTGGAAGAGTTCTATTCGCTCTGCGGAGCCCTCCCGGCTCCTGAGTCTGCTGATAATCCTTTTAAATACAAGTTCTCCTGGAGTCCGAAAGGAGTCATTCTGGCAAGCAGGAATAGTGCTCTTTATCTGAAAAAAGGAAGAAGAATCCATATTGAACCTGCTGATCTCTTCAAAAACAGATTCAACTACAGTTTCCCGGGTATAGGGGATCTTGATGTCTATCCGAACAGGGATTCAGTAAGTTATATTGATATTTATGGAATACCTGAATCACAAACAATGTATCGAGGTACATTCAGATACAAAGGGTGGTGCGAAGCTCTTGATGCAATGAAGAGTCTTAGAATGCTCGATGATTCAGTAAAGAATTATCAAAGTATGAGTTATGCCGGATTCCTTGCAGAAAGAGGTGGATTAGAAATTAACGATCTTAAAAATAAATTAGCAAAAAAACTCAGAGTTTCTATGAAATCAGTGGTTATTCAATCGCTTGATTTTCTTGGTTTTTTCAGTGACGAAAAACTTCAGTATCACGCTACAACCCCTTTCGAAATAACCTCTGACAGGATGATAAATAAAATGCTGCTATCTGTTAATGAGCGCGATATGGTTATTTTACAACATATCTTTCTTGCATCGTACCCCGATGGAACCAGGGAGGTTATAAAGTCATCGATGCTTGATTTCGGATCTCCTGCCATAAATACATCTATTGCCCGGACAGTTGCTCTACCGGCTGCCATTGCGGTTAAAATGATACTCGAAAAGAAGATTGACGTAAAGGGTGTTCACAGACCTGTTATCCCTCAGATTTACAACCCGGTTCTTAATGAACTCAAAACACTTGGCATCGAGATGAAGGAAGAGTTCGGGTTGCCGGAAAGCGAGATGATTCCGTGATCAGAATTTCAGATAAAAATCCCTTGTCAGGTTTATATACTCTTCAGTGAATTCATGCCTTCTGCCATGTTCAATAGTCAGAAATTTTTCAACAGGTTTTTTCTGAAGTCGGCTAAAGGTTAATATTAACCTCCTGATTTCAGTAGTTGGCAATGGCTTTATTTTCAGGATACAATTACAATACAACCCGTATTTATATGCTTCAGCAATAAATACATTGCCTTCAACGTAAGGCATTACCAATTGCAGACGACCATCATCTTTCAGGGTTTTTAAAACACCTTTCAGTATCTCAACTGTAGTTAATGAATCGTTGTGACGGGCAGTTGATTTCCGTGGATCAGGGCTTTTAAGTGAATCGCTAAAATAAGGTGGATTAGTTACAATCAGGTCGAATTTATCCTGGTTAGCATTAAAGTTTTGAAGGTCGGTGTTTACAACTTTGATCCTGTTTTGCCATTCGCAACGGCTTACATTTTCGCAGGTCTGAACGAAGGACTCATGATCAGGTTCAATGGCTGTTATCACTGCATCACACCGTTGGGCAAGCATAATTGAAATAAGCCCGGTACCTGAACCAATATCAAGGATACTTCCGACACCGTCAATATCGGCATAGGCTCCAAGAAGTACACCATCAGTACCTACTTTAAATGCTGATTTATCCTGCCAGATTGTGAACTGTTTAAAACTGAAAAAATTATTGGCCATTTTCAGAACTTTTCATTCACCCCCAGACCAAAAAGCGCAAAATCATATTTCACAGGGTCTGCCGGATCAATCTTTTCCCAGATACTGAAATCAACTCCTAAATTATCTGTGCGGACCATCCACCTGAGAAACAAGTTTATACGGATTAATAAGGTAGCATAAAAATTCATCCTACTTCCCTTTATTATCTTTACTTTTACAGCATGTAAATTTAACTATATGGAGTTAAATAATGTAGATTTAAAAGAGTTTCTTGATGAGAAAGTAAATAAGTACAATAATTGCAATTTTATTGAATCTGACCCAATTAGTATACCTCATTCTTATTCAGAAAAAGAAGATATTGAGATTTCTGGCTTTCTGACAGCAACAATTTCATGGGGAAATCGGAAAATGATTATTAGAAATGCAAAACGTATGATGGAATTATTGGGTAATTCACCATATGATTTTATTGTGAACCATAAAGATATTCATCTTGAAAAATTAGATGGTTTTGCACACAGGACATTTAACGCGAATGATTTTATTTACTTCATTAAAGCATTGCAATATATTTATAAGAAAAAGAATGGATTGGAAGGTATTTTTAACGAATACAGTACAAAAGATTCATTACAACCAGCTATTCACCAATTGAAAAATATTTTTTTTGAACTACCTCATCCTGCACGAACTATAAAACACCTTTCAGATCCATTTAAAGGTTCAGCAGCTAAAAAAATCAATATGTATCTGCGATGGATGGTCAGAAAAGATGACAGAGGGGTAGATTTTGGTATATGGAATTCTATTTCTCCATCAATTTTATCATGCCCACTTGATGTTCACTCCGGAAACGTGGCACGAAAACTTGGATTAATAACCCGAAAACAAGATGATTCTAAAGCTGTATTTGAATTAGATATGAATTTGCGGGAAATGGATAGAGAAGACCCCGTTAAATATGATTTTGCATTGTTTGGACTAGGCGTTTTTGAAGGATTCTAAACAGCCGGATCATCGAGAAAGAGAACAAAACGTAACAAAAACTAAATTCCAAAAAGATTCCAATTAATAAATAGTGGCATTTTGTTAAACTTAAAATAATAGACATTAATACAATGATTATCAATATCTTGGGATAAGTTTAATAATCCATCCTTTCTGTATTATTAACAGAATTAATTTTTAGATACATATTTATTGTTAGCTTTGCTATAAATACTACAAAAAGGTAGTAATATATGATACGTAACAAAACCACTGAGTATGCACTTACTATCCTTGGGTTTATGGCAACCCGGAATGAGGATATGTATTCGGCAGAATACCTTCACAAACAATTAAATATTCCACGTCGTTACCTCCGTCGGTTGCTAACTGATTTATCCAAACATGGATTCTTAAAAAGTACATCAGGTAGAAATGGAGGATTTGTTTTTGCAAAAGATTTAGAAGAAATAAATCTCGACTTAGTGATTAGTACACTGGAAAGATACGATGCAATAAATACCTGCATTCTTGGTTTCAGTTGTTGTATTGTTGATAAACCTTGTATTATGCATGATATCTGGATGGAAGCACGTTCAAAAATGGTCGAAATCCTTTCAAATACAACCCTTGCTGATCTTAAAGAGAAGTATCAGATGGATCTCATAAAAAAACTTTAGATAGTATAAACACAGGTTATTTATTTAATAATATATTATAAACCAATAAAATTAGAGATATGAGTATGTTTTGTTATCAATGCCAGGAAACAGCAAAAAACACCGGCTGTACAATTAGAGGGGTTTGCGGAAAAACCGAAGAAGTTACCAACATGCAGGACTTGTTGATATATGTTTGTAAAGGACTTTCGTATGTCGCCATTGAAGCCCGTAAAGAGGGAATTGAAACGAATGAAGAAAGTAAATTTATTGCTAATGCCTTATTCATGACAATTACCAATGCTAATTTTGATAATGATTCTATTATTGGAGCAATTAAGGATTGTCTGAAATACAGAGATAATTTAAAAAGTAAAATTAAAGTTAATATCGTTCACGATTCAGTACAATGGAAAAGTATAGGCATTTCGGATTTTGAAGCCAAAGTATCTCAGCTAGGAGTTCTTTCAACTGACAGTAATGAAGACATTCGTTCGTTAAAGCAGTATGTAACCTTTGGGTTGAAAGGTATGGCAGCATATACAGAACACGCCTTCAATCTGGGATATGAAGAAGCTGACATATTCAACTTCATGCAGGAAGGGTTAGTAATGACTACTAAAGAGCAAGACCTAAATACTATGCTTGACTGGGTTTTAAGAACCGGTGAATATGGAGTTAAAGTAATGGCTCTTCTCGACAAAGCCAATACTTCAACATACGGAAACCCTGAAATATCAAAAGTAAAAATTGGCGTTGGAAAAAATCCTGGCATATTAGTAAGCGGACACGACTTAAAAGACCTGGAACAACTTCTAATCCAAACTGAAGGGGAAAACATTGACATTTACACACATTCCGAAATGCTACCTTCTCATGCTTATCCCTCATTTAAGAAATACAAACACCTTGTAGGAAATTATGGTGGTGCATGGCATCAGCAACTTGATGATTTTGAGAAATTCAACGGGCCTGTATTATTCACTACAAACTGTTTAGTTCCTCCACGTAAAGCAACAACATATAATGACAGGGTTTTCACTACAGGAGCAACCGGAATGCCTGAATGGAAACATTTGACCAAAAAGTTGAAAAACGGGCATAAGGATTTCTCAGAAATCATAGAGTTAGCAAAAAAATGTTCTGCACCTGCTGAAATTGAAACAGGAGAGATAACCATTGGATTCGCTCACAATCAGGTTTTGCAGCTTGCCGACAAAATTCTTTCTGCAGTAAACTCAGGAGCTATTAAGAAATTAGTTGTTATGTCAGGTTGTGATGCAAGACAAAAACCACGTGAATATTACACTGAATTTGCTAAAAACCTGCCAAAAGATACTGTTATACTTACCTCCGGTTGTGCAAAATATCGCTATAACAAGCTAAATTTGGGTGACATCAATGGTATACCAAGGGTATTAGATGCAGGACAATGTAATGATTCATACTCCTGGGCAGTAGTTGCTATGAAGTTAAAAGAAGTTCTGAATTTAAAGGATATAAATGAACTACCCATAGTTTTTAATATTGCCTGGTATGAGCAGAAGGCAATTATCGTGCATCTGGCGTTATTATACCTTGGCATTAAGAATACTCATATCGGACCGACTCTTCCGGGTTTCTTCACTCCAAATGTATTGGCGGTTGCCAAAGAAAAATTTGGAATTCAAACCATTACAACCGTTGAAGAAGATATGAAAATATTTGGAATAAATTAAATCATGTCAGATGATATTATAATTTGCAATTGTAATGAAATTTACAAAAACACGATTGTGAAAGTAATCAAAGAGAAAGGGTTAAAAACGGTTGAAGAAGTTGGAGAAGAAACTGGAGCAGGTACTGTTTGTGGAGGATGTATTGATGACATTGAAAATATTTTAAAAGAAATAAACACAATTTAGTCTTTCAGCCAAAAGAAGTCAGATTAAATACCAGGAAAAAGGAAAAGGGAAAAAGGCAAAAACAAGACCTGCAAAATCAACAATCAGGTTACCTGCTTTAAGACTCATTTACAATAAGTCCGTCTTTAATCTGCAGTACTCTGTCCGACATTGAGGCAAGCTGCCGGTCGTGAGTTACTATTATAATAGTCTGCCCAAAAGTGTCCCTGAGTTTAAAGAAAAGCTTATGAAGCTCATTTTTATTCTCAGTATCGAGATTTCCGGATGGTTCATCAGCAAGAATGACTGAAGGGTTGTTTACGAGTGCCCGTGCAACTGCGACACGCTGTTGTTCCCCCCCGCTTAGCTCCGAAGGTTTATGATCGAGTCTTTCAGCCAGGTTAAGGAATCCAAGAAGCTCGGAGGCCCTGTTTTCAGCCTCAGTCTTACTTTTCCCGGCTATGTAAGCAGGGATACAAACATTTTCAAGAGCAGTGAATTCAGGAAGTAGTTGATGAAACTGAAAGACAAATCCGATATTACTATTTCGAAAAGAGGCAAGAGCTCTCCCTTTGAGACGGCTTACATCTGAATCGTTGTAATAAATTGTACCGCCATCGGGGTGATCGAGTGTTCCGATTATCTGTAGCAGAGTTGTTTTGCCGGCGCCGCTGGCCCCGACTATTGAGACTACTTCTTTATCCAGGATATGGATATCAATCCCCTTAAGGACCTTAAGGTTTCCATATGCTTTGGTAATTCCGGTTGTTCTGATCATAATTTTCAGAGGAAGGCAAGTTTAACAATTCATTTCGGGGGAAATAAGAATGGGGGTAACTTAGTATAAACATAACGTATTTTTCCAGCTAGTCCTTCACCTCTTTATAATATCCTGAAGACTCTTCCTTTGTCTCAGTTACAGTATCTTTTTTCTCATCTTTGATATTATCTTTTGGTTCTTCCGCAGCTTTCTGAATATTTTCCTTTATCTCATTCGCATCATTACGAATGCTGGAACTCATTTCATTCATACTCTGACGGGCTTCTGACGTAACATCATTCATATCGTTCTTAATGGAATCAGAGACATCGTTCATATCACTCTTAAGTTTCTCTGAATAAGTAGTCACATCATTTTTTATAGTATCAGAAACGTCAGCCATATCCTTGCGAAAATCACTAGTGCTGGTTTCAATCTCTCTCCTTATCTCATCAGTTGCTTTTTTAAAATCGCGCATCCCTTTACCAATAGTTTTTGCTATATCAGGTAATTTTTCAGCTCCAAAAAGAAGAAGTGCAACAATGATGATGACAAATATTTCCGGTCCGCTCATAACAATTTATAATAAATGTTCCTCCCTTATTAATTGGCAAAGTTAGAAAAGTTTCAGGATATTCCCAGTGAATAAATTCCTGTAAAATAAAATAGGGACATGCCATAGCGTGTCCCTATAATTCATTTTATACTCAATTAAATCGACTTTAAATCTATGCTTTAATTTTTGTTTTGGGTTCTTCTATCATTTCGTTTGGCTTTGGAGATGTGTCGTACATTAAAGCTGTTGCAACGAATACAGATGAATAAACTCCTGTTCCAATCCCAACTAAAAGAGCAAACATGAATCCGCGTATTACGGCTCCGCCGAAGATGAACATGGCAACTATTGTAAGAATCACAGCAAAAGTAGTATTTATGGTTCTGCTCAGTGTTGCGTTCAAAGCCATATTAAGGACCTCCCTAAACGGACGTTTACGGTATAAAGGAAGGAACTCTCTAACCCTGTCGAAAACGATTACCGTATCGCTGACCGAGAACCCGATTACAGTAAGTATGGCCGCTATAAATGACTGGTCAATCTCCATTGAAAACGGCATATGGCCCCATAGCAATGAATAAACTCCAAGTACCAGAAGCACATCGTGGAATAGTGATGCCACAGCTCCGAATCCATACTGCCAGTAGCGGTATCTCATGAAGATATATAAGAAAATTAGAACAAGTGCAATACCAACTGCATAGAAGGCGTTGATCTTGATATCTGCTGCAACAACAGGACCAACAGTCTCTGAACTTACTCTATACTTACTCAGAAAAACTTCCTTTGTGACATCAGCAGGAATAAATCCTTTTAATCCTTCATATAGTTTGGTATCTACCTCATCTTCCACTCCGGTCTCATTGATCTTATACTTTGTCGTGATTTTTACCTGCTCTTGTTTTCCGTAAGTAACCACCTGTGGCAGATCTCCGAATGCTATGTTAAGTTTAGCCGCAATGTCTTCAGTAATGACCGGTTTGTCAAATCTTATAACAAAAGTCCGGCCTCCTGCAAAATCGATACCGGGATTAAGTCCTCTGACAAATAATGAAACTATACCTGAGGTAATGATGATACCTGAGATAATATAAAAATATTTTCTAATACCGATAAAATCTATCTTGGTATGCTTGAAAACATTAGCAGTCAGGTTAATCGAGAAGTGGAGATTGACATTCCTTTTCAGAAGAGCTTCATAAATCAGTCTCGTAAGGAAAATAGATGCAAATACCGATGTCATAATCCCTATAATAAGAGTAGTTGCAAAACTTCTTATAGGACCTGTTCCAAAAACATACAGTACAATTCCGGTAAGCAGTGTTGTGACTTTTGAATCGATAATAGCAGGATAAGCACGCTTGTAACCATCGGCCAGGGCGAGTTTTATTCCTTTCCCGCCTCTGAGCTCCTCCCTGGTTCGTTCAAAAATAAGTATGTTCGCATCAACGTCCATCCCCATTGTGAGGACAATACCCGCAATTCCAGGCAGCGATAACACCGCATTCAGTGAAGCAAGGACACCGAAAAGAAGAAACAGGTTGGCAAACAGAGCAATATCTGCAATTGTCCCTGCGCTCTTACTATAATAGAAAATCATAAATACCAGAACGAGAGCAAATGCTACAAAGAATGAAATAAACCCTGAATTAATTGCTTCCTTACCAAGAGTTGGTCCGACAATTGTATCTGATATAATATGCGTTGGAGCCGGTAATTTACCTGATTTTAATATATTAGCAAGGTCATCAGCCTCTTCAATCGTGAAGCTACCTGTTATTTCTGTACTCCCGGCTGTGATCTCATTCTGAACTCTCGGGTAAGAACGAACATAGCCATCGAGCACTACAACAAGGCAACGGCCGACGTTTTCACGTGTCATTCTTGCCCAGGTTTTTGACCCTTCTGAGTTCATCGACATATCAACCTTTACATCGCCGGTCACTCCCGTAGAGGTTCTTGCTGATGTAATAACATCTCCACCAAGAGGCGCCCGACCGTCGCGGGTAGTTATTTTTATTGCATGAAGTTCGTACATTGTTTTTGTAGGGTCATATTGATAAGGATTCTGACTCCACATAAGTTTTAGGTCGCGAGGAAATAAACCTCTTATCTGGTTCATTTTCAGATAAGTATTAACCTTTGCAGTATCCTTAGAATTAGCTAATCCAATCATACATGATGGCAATGGTTGTCCTTGTGCCGTTACCCTGGGAATAAGGATCCCGAATAATGGATTCTGAATGGTAAATCCTGCACGTGTAGTTGCTCCAGCAACTTTAGTAGTATCTTTATTTATCAGGTCGAGAAGCGACTGTTCTTTTTTCGTTGTATCTGAAACTGCACTTTTTTGTGCTGATTCCGATGCCTTCGTATTAGCTTTCTCTGTATTAGCCTGAATTTCTTTCAGAAGACTATTAGCCTTTGTCAGGTAAGGAAGTATCTCCCCGTTTTCGTAAGTCTCCCAGAATTCAAGGTTGGCAGTTCCCTGCAACAGCTCACGAACTCGTTTCGGGTTATTCTGCCCGGGCAATTCAATAAGAATTTGCCCTTTGGTTGCCAGCTGTGTAATATTTGGCTGTACAACTCCAAAACGGTCAATCCTGGTACGAAGGATATTAAATGCATTAGTTATAGCCCCCGAAACTTCACTATCAAGTACTTTTAAAACCTGATCGTTTGTCGAATTAAAATTGATTTTCTCCTTTAGTTCAACTGTTCCAAATACTGAGGCCAGTTTAGCATTCGGGTCAATTTCCTGGAAAGCCCTGCCGAATAAAGTAAGATAATCTGACTGACTCGATCTCTGAAGTTCTTTTGCGCGGACAAGAGCTGCATTGAAAGTTTTATCAGGGTTATAGTTTGAAAGAGCTTTTAAAATATCTTCAACAGATACTTCGAGGATAACGTTCATCCCGCCTTTAAGGTCGAGACCGAGGTTCAACTCTTTTCTCTGACACTCTTTAAATGTGTTTCCAATGAAACTCCATTTTTCTTTTGGTAAGGCGGAGATTGAATCGAGGTATTGAGTTTCTTTTTCCAGGTTTCCATTTGCATAAGCTCTTGCTTCTTTCTTAACCTTGTAGGTCGCAACAGTGAATGAAAGCTGATAAATTGATACCAACCCTAATGCAATTGCCAGAACGATGATAGCTGCTTTATTCTGCATTTGTCTATTCTTTTGGGATTATATACGAGTTTTTCTTTATTCTTCTTTGATTGAGGCGCAAAGA
>Ga0182027_10003498_pt1 | contig 24833 bp, 23 predicted proteins | sample 712E1DmetaG_FD_121300 | JGI IMG/M metagenome (GOLD analysis project Ga0182027, IMG submission 121300) | Permafrost microbial communities from Stordalen Mire, Sweden - 712E1D metaG (Illumina Assembly) | ecosystem: Environmental > Terrestrial > Soil > Wetlands > Permafrost | place: Sweden... | reverse complement strand
GATTCACCTGTTAAAACCAAAGTAATTTTTTGTTTTTCCAGGTTAACATCGACTTCTGTTTTGGTATCCTTATCTATAGATTTAAAAAGTTTTTCAAGAAATCCTTCCGAAACCTGAACAGGAAGCAGCCCATTGTTTAAAGCATTGTTGCGGAAGATATCCGCAAAGAAACTAGATACGATAACTTTGAATCCATAATCATGGATGGCCCAGGCGGCATGTTCACGGCTGGAGCCACTTCCAAAATTTTTGCCTGCGACCAGGATTTTGCCTGAATAACTGGAACTATTTAATACAAAATCGTTGATTGGCTTATTGTTTTTATCGTAACGCCAATCCCTGAAAAGATTTTGCCCAAATCCATCCCTCGTGGTAGCTTTTAAAAAGCGGGCCGGTATTATCTGATCGGTGTCCACATTTTCAACCTTAAGTGGAATGCAGGTAGAGCGTAATGTTATGAATTTATCTATTGACATTTTACTTAATTTACAAAGTTTGACATCATGTTAAAGTAATTCCCTTGGATCGGTAATTTTACCGGTAAGTGCTGCTGCAGCGGCAGTCAAAGGACTTGCCAAAAGTGTACGGGCCCCAGGGCCTTGTCTTCCTTCAAAATTCCTGTTAGAAGTAGAAACAGCATACTTACCTTCCGGGATTTTATCATCGTTCATTGCGAGGCATGCTGAGCAGCCGGGCTGACGGAGTTCAAATCCTGCTTCAACCAGAATTTTGTCAATACCTTCTTCCTTAGCCTGTTTTTCAACCTGTTTTGATCCGGGAACAATCCAGGCTATTACATCACTGGCTTTCTTTTTGCCTTGTACAAAAGTTGCAAAAGCCCTTAAATCTTCAATACGGCCATTGGTGCAACTTCCAACAAACACATAATCCACCTTTTTCCCTTTTATTTTAGATCCTGCTTCAAGTCCCATATAATTCAGTGCTTTCAGATATGTAACTTTATTGCTTTCATCAATAGCAGCAAGGGCTGGTATAGATTCACTGATTCCGATTCCCATTCCAGGGTTTGTACCATAGGTGATCATTGGTTCAATATCGGCAGCATTGTATTTCAATTCCTTATCAAACAATGCATCCGAATCGGAATACAAAGTTTTCCAATATGCCAGTTTCTTATCCCACTCTGCATTCTTTGGAGCAAATTCACGTCCTTTAATATAATCAAAGGTTGTTTGATCCGGAGCGATGAGTCCACCCCTGGCGCCCATTTCAATGCTCATATTGCAGATGGTCATACGAGCTTCCATGCTAAGACTGCGAATTGCCGAACCAGCATATTCGATGAAATATCCTGTGCCACCACTGGCTGAAATTTTAGAAATTATATATAAGATGATGTCTTTCGATGTAACACCTTTATCTAATTTCCCATCAACCGTAATTCGCATACGCTTCGGTTTAGGTTGCAAAATGCATTGTGTTGCAAGAACCATCTCGACCTCGCTTGTGCCAATTCCAAAAGCTATACTTCCAAATGCACCATGGGTTGACGTATGTGAATCCCCGCAAACTATTGTCATTCCAGGCTGTGTAATTCCAAGTTCGGGTCCTATCACGTGAACGATACCCTGGAAAGGATGGTTCAAACCATAATGTTTAATACCATGTTTTGTTGCGTTTTCCGTAAGTTTATCAACCTGTGTCTTAGAAAGCAAATCCTTAATTGGCAAGTGCTGATCTATAGTTGGTACATTATGATCGGGAGTTGCTACGGTATTCTGTGGCCTTAATACTTTAATTCCCCTTTGATCAAGTCCTGCAAATGCCTGCGGACTGGTAACTTCATGGATCAGGTGTCTATCGATGTACACCACACTAGGACCACCTTCCACCTGCTCTACTACGTGAGAGTCCCAAATTTTATCAAATAATGTATTTCCCAATTTGCGTAAGTTTTAGATTTATACAATTTTATTTATTGCATCTACAAAAGCTTCAACCGATGCTGTGAAAATATCTGTGTTACCGGCATACCCGTAATATACTTTACCCCGGTTTTCAATCTGGATATGTACTTTCCCCAAATCATCGCTGCCGCGGGTAATTGCCTGAACCAGGAATTCTTCAAGTCTTAATTTATGATGCACCATTTTCTTAACTGCTGAAAAAGCGGCATCTACAGGACCGTTACCTGCTTCAGTGGCTGTAAATACTTCACCGTCGATGTCCAGCGAAACAGTTGCCATCGGAATGGTAGATTTTCCAGCCAAGACCTGCAAATGCACAAGTTTTATTTTACCGCCTTCAACCTCATGTTTTCTACCCATTATTAATTCAAGATCTTCATCGCGTACATCTTTTTTCTTGTCGGCCAAATCAAGAAACTGATCGTACACTTTGTCCAGTTCCTGACCTTCAACATCATAACCAAGCAAGCTCAATCTGTGTTTCAAGGCAGCCCTTCCACTTCTAGCAGTAAGTGAAATACTTGATTCATTGACTCCTACGTCGGAAGGATCAATAATTTCGTAATTTTCACGGTTCTTTAAAACCCCATCCTGATGGATGCCTGATGAATGTGCAAAAGCATTCCGTCCGACTATGGCCTTATTCGCCTGTACAGGCATATTCATTAGTGATGATACAAGGCGGCTTGTTTTAAAAATATCCCTGGAATTGATGTTTGTTTCTATTTCAAGGTGTTTTCTGCTTTTAAAGATCATTACAACCTCTTCCAGTGACGTATTTCCTGCCCGTTCACCGATACCATTGATCGTAACCTCAACCTGTCTGGCCCCATTGATAACACCGGTAATTGTATTGGCTGTAGCCATACCAAGATCGTTGTGACAATGTGTTGAAATAATAGCCTTGTCAATATTCTTTACATTTTCCATCAGGTATTTGATTTTCTCGCCATATTCCAGTGGAAGACAATACCCTGTTGTATCGGGAATGTTAACAACTGTTGCGCCCGCTTTGATTACTGCTTCAATCACACGGGCAAGGTATTCGTTTTCGGTCCTTCCGGCATCTTCTGCATAGAACTCAACATCTTCCACAAACTTTTTGGAATATTTAACAGCTTCTATGGCTCTTTCAATGATTTCCTCCTGGTTTGATTTCAATTTATAATTAATGTGATAGAAAGATGTCCCAATTCCAGTGTGAATTCTCTTCAGTTTTGCAAATTTTAATGAATCGGCAGCAACTTCAATGTCTTTCTTTACCGCACGAGTCAGTGCGCAAATTATTGGACTGGTAACTGCTTTTGAAATTTCAACCACCGATTTAAAATCGCCCGGACTGGATATCGGGAATCCTGCTTCAATTACATCGACTCCAAGTTTTTCAAGCGTCCTGGCTACTTCAATCTTTTCAACTGTATTTAATTGGCAACCGGGGACTTGCTCTCCATCACGAAGCGTCGTATCGAAAATATATAATCTATTATTCATTTTTCTAAGTTATTTGTTTTGGTAATTCACGATATACTATTAAAATAATTGGCGTTTCTCATAAAATTCATGCAATCCCCCTTGGGGGTAGAAAAGTGTTGAGACGATACAATAGCTCCTTGTAAAATTTCCGTTTCATTTTTGTCTATCAGTTAGTATAAAAAACCTGAAGGCCATTCTCGTTCTGAGAATGGCCTTCATATATTTTCACCTATATACCTACCATTCTCACCCCGGTATCTTTAGAATACCTAGAAGAATAATGAGGTTAAGTATAGATATATAATTTTTCATTGACCTTCAAATAATGATACAAAGTTATGTATAATATTCATTCTAGCAAACTTCTAATTCAGAAAAAGATAATTATTGGGCGTACCCTGAATATAATTATTTATAACAAGCTGTAATTAAGCAACTTATATTAGAGCCCAAATTATTCATTTAATAGTGAAGCAAGCTCGTCCGTAAGTTCAAGATTGTGATAAACATTTTGCACATCCTCTATTTCTTCAAATTCTTCCACCATACGAAGTATTTTTTTTACATCTTCAATAGGAAGTGTCTTTGTAGTTATTGGAATTCGCTGAAGTTGCGCGTTTTGCACCTCAATTTTCATTTCATCCAGTTTCTTTTGCATAACTCCAAAATCTTCCATCGCCGTAGTGATGATCAATACATCTTCGTCAATCTCGAATTCCTGCAATCCTGAATCGATAATTTCCAATTCGAATGCATCGGGATCCAAATTTCCCTTTTTGATAGTAAATACTCCCTTTCGTTCGAAAATAAATTTCAATGAACCATTTGTCCCCAGACTTCCACCTCTTTTAGTGAAAACAGACCTAACCTGGCTTACGCTTCGTAGATTATTATCCGTCAGGCATTCAATAAAAATACCAACGCCATGCGGCGCATAACCTTCATATGTAATCTCCTGAAAGTCTTCGCCACCTTTGTCAGCTTTACTGATTGCGCGTTCAATATTTTCTTTGGGCATATTAACGCCTTTGCCATTCTGGATTGCCAGTCTCAACCGTGGGTTCGATTCGGGATCAGCACCGCTTTCTTTAACAGCAACCGATATTTCCTTAACAATTTTTGAAAAAAGTTTCCCCCTTTTTGCATCAAGGGCACCTTTTTTTCTTTTGATTGTTGACCATTTACTATGTCCTGACATAATCCGATTTTAACTTTTACACCATTTTACGGTTTAAAATTAAATAAAAAGCCCAAACCGAAAACAGTTAAATCTTTTGAAATTTAAATTATTTCTGTAGAATTTTCCAATATATGTATTTAATTCTTTTGGTTATTTAATTCTATTTTAAGTAATTTCTTAAGGCAGAATAGAATTACGACAATTTATCTGCAATATTTAAAGTTGTTTTACTCATTATCCTCGCATTATCGAAAAACCTTATAATATGCAATTTTGAAAATAAAAACGGCTCCTAAGTTTTGGAGCCGTTTATTTTTCAGGAATGATTAATTCAGATGATAAAGACTATCTCACAATAAGTTTCTGAGTAAAGTCATTTGAGCCATTCTTAATTTTCACCACATAAGTTCCATTTCGCAGATCAAGTGAGCTTAATGAAATTTCACCTGTTATCTCAATTCTGCTGGCCATGAGTTGTCCACTTATATTATAAATATCAATATTTACAGGGGCGTTGACGTCGTAATTGCTTAATTGAATATTCAGCGTCCCGTCGGTATTCATCGGATTAGGAAACATATTTATAGAAGTGTTTTCAGGGGAAGCGATTGCTTCGTTAGAAAATCTTGCAAAGCTTCCATCTGAATTAAATAAGGGTTCAGCTTCTGTGCCATCAGCATCTTTGGCAGCTGCAGTGTATTGCCTTACATAATCAACCCAGAAGGTAGCCGGTAAAGCACCAATGGTATTGCCAGGCCAGTAACCACCAACTGCAAGGTTTAGAAGTATAAAGAAATTCTGTCTGAAAGCACCCATGCCGTTATCATTCATACCATTGCCTGAAGCAGAACCCACCCATGGGCCATACTGTACTCCATCGATATAAAATTTAAAACCGTACATATTCCAATTGCATTGATAATAGTGTGAATTGCCCGGAGAAGTGTAACCTATGGTCGTCCAGTCTTTTTGACCGCCATTGTTCCAATGAAGGCTACCATGAATATCGGTGCCGGTATTTACATGTTCCATGATATCAATTTCACCGCAGGCAGGCCAGCCTACTGATCCTATGTTGGTTCCTAACATCCAGAAAGCAGGCCACATTCCCTGAACCATGGGTATGGTTGCTTTGGTTTCAAAGAATCCATACAAAAAATTCCCTTTGGACATTCTGGCAGAGGTATATGCATATCCGCCATAGCTTTCTCTTTTGGCTGTAATTGCCAAGACCCCATTTGAGACTGTTGCATTCTGGCTGCGGTAATATTCTAATTCTCCGTTTCCATATCCTCCACCGCCAATTTGAAAGCTCCAACCGGAGATACTGTTGAATTCATCTGCCCAGGTCAGAGCAGCATGCGTACTTTTAACTCCAATAAAGAGTAAACCCAGTACCATTAAATTAAATAATTTTCTCATAATAAATAATATTAGGTAAATTAGTTAGAAAAGTGATGATTGGTTAATTAATTATTAGTTGTATGACATTGCGTTTAAAGTTACCTACGAATAGCTCCTGATACAAAAAAAGATGTATGACTTCACTATGACTTTCGCCTTCGTTTTTTAAGTTTTTTGAATTAAATGACAAGCCTTTTTTTTATTGCATCTATTTGATTTACTTATATTTATTATCTGAAAATTAAATTTTCGCAATACATTCTAACCGTCAACCACACTACCTAACCTTTGTCAACTATTTAAAAACTTATTCATAAGGTTATTTATAGATTAAGAAATGATTTTTCTGTGTTTAAAATATAATATTTAACCTCATGTTTGTTTAAAATATCAATACGAATAAAGAATTTGAGTCAATAAAGATTTCTCAATTAACAGACTTGCTTTATCTTTGAGATTTAGTCCGGTTTAAATAAATCTTTTATTGTTGAAAAAGCAAAATCAAACGCCATGAAAAAAATATTAAATCTTTTCGCAATTTTATTCCTTGGTATATGGAATAGTACCTTATCACAAACTTATCTTGTGCAGGTAAAACCTACTGGCAGTGATACATGGGGCTATGCCAATTTGAAGGGCGAACTTATCATCCCTGCAAAATATCAAAAATGCTCTGAATTTTCGAAAGAAGGAGTTGCTACTATCTATGATAAGGATAATAAGAAATTCTATATCATTAATTTAAAAGGAGAAACTTTGACTACCGAGATTTCAGATTTCAGGCTTCAATTAACATATATCACCGACGTTCCAAATAAGTTTGAGGATGGTATGATCGGTGTGTGTCAGAGTAAAAAATGGGGATATTTTAATTCTGAAGGCAAAGTTGCTATTCCGATAAAATATGATAAGGTAATTTACTTTGATGGAGGATTTGGAGCAGCGGAAATTGATGGGAAATGGCTAATCCTGGATAAAAAAGGAACGGAATATCCCGTTAATTTAGCAGGAATAAATTATATAAATCACTTTACGGAAAGTCTTGCCCCATTTACAATGGAAGACAAAAAAATGGGATTTCTTGATGAAAAAGGACAAGTTGCCATCGAGGCAAAATTCACAGCCCTTGGATTTTTCAGTGATGGTTTAGCCTGGGCGAGAGATATTTCTGATAAAATTGGTTTTATCGATAAAAAGGGCGAATGGATTATTAAACCTCAATTTGATGTGGCAAGGAATTTTGATTCGGAAGCAGGATTGGCGAGAGTGAAACTGAATGGTGTTTGGGGATATGTAAATAAAAATGGCGATATTTTGTATGTAAAAGAATCGACGACTTTTGACGATTTTTTTAATGGATTGGCTCAGGGTGAAATAAAAGATAAAAAAAGGGGCTATTATAATAATAAAGGTGAATGGGCTATTCAACCACAATTTGATGATGAGAGAGACTTCAAAAATAATTATGCCGCTGTTAAAAAAGATGGGAAATGGGGCCTTATAGACAAGGAAGGAAAATGGATTATACAACCTGTTTTCGATGGGATCAGAGATGTGATACTCATTGAAAAATAGTGAAAACCGTTTGTTCCCAGATTCACTTATATGGCAGATGAATTCTTTTAATGAAATTTTAAAAATAACCCTCTGAGAGGTTTATGGAGATATCACTATCCCAATAGCTTAAAACCTTTGCCATGAATGTTGATGATTTCAACCGTTTCATCATCTTTTAAGTATTTTCTCAATTTCGCAATATAGACATCCATACTACGGGCATTAAAATAATTATCGTCGATCCAAATAGTTTTCAGGGCAAAATTTCGGTCCAATATTGAGTTTTTATGAACGCAGAGCAGCTTTAGCAAATCAGTTTCTTTGGTAGTAAGTTTTTGAATCTTATTATTCAGTTTAAGAATTTGCTTTTCAGAATCAAAGAGGTATTCACCTATTTTAAATTCCTGTTGCATGTTTAATTTTCCGTGTTTATTGGTGCGTCTCAATATCGCTTCAATTCGATAAAGTAATTCCTCCATGCTGAATGGCTTAGTAATATAATCATCACACCCCGATTTGAAACCTTCAAGAATATCTTCTTTCTGTGATTTGGCAGTTAGAAAAATAATGGGCATATCTGTATTCGTCATTCTAATTTCCCTGGCAAGTGTGATCCCATCTTTAACAGGCATCATTATATCCAGAACACACAAATCGTAATGTTTCTTTACAAAGTTTTTATAGGCTTCTTCGCCGTTTAAATACCAGTCGGTTGCAATTTTTTTAGCAATCATATATTCCCTGAGTAGGGAACCCAAATTTTGGTCGTCTTCTGCCAGTAATAATTTTATATCTTCCATAACGTCTATTTTATCAAAGGTAAGCAAATTGTAAAAACACTTCCGACATCAATTTCTGAATCAATTTTAATAGTTCCCTGATGTTCTTCAACTATTTTTTTAACATAGCTCAGTCCAAGACCAAAGCCTTTTACATTATGAATATTTCCCGTAGAGATCCTATAAAATTTATCAAAAACACGACGCTGATTAGAACTGCTAATACCTATACCGTTGTCGCGCACCTTCAAATAAATTTGATTTCCTTCGGATTGAGTTTCGATAAATATTTCAGGTGTCCTGATTGTATATTTAATTGCATTATCCACCAGGTTGGATATAACATTTAACATATGAACCGGATCTGCATTTACCAGGTCATTCTCAGCATGCAAAGAAGGTATAAGGATTCCCTCTTTCGATTCGACCTGAAGCATAAAATTTGATATTACTGATTCGATCAGTTCGTGCAGATGGACCTCCTTAAATTTTAGTTTTAATTCCCCCTGGTCAAATTTTGCCATCTGCAAAACTTTCTCAACCTGGGTTGAAAGTCGTCTTGTCTCTTCTGATACAATATCGGAAATCCGGTCAATATTTTTTTCAGCAATGGGTATACTTTTATCGCTGAGCATTTGGGATGCCAGAGAAATTGTGGAAATAGGTGTTTTTAATTCATGCGTCATATTGCTTACAAAATCACTCTTCATATCCGTCAGTCTTTTTTGTCTGAAGATGACATACAATGTAAATGCAAAAGTAAAGAGAAGAAATATTGTTAATAATGAGGACGATACGACCATAAAACTCAATGATCGTATAATAAAATTCCTCCGATTGGGGAAATATATTGAAAGAAAATTCGTATTATCAAAAAAATCATCTGGAAACAATCGTATTTTATATAATTGTACAGATTTTTTTGCATCAAATTTATCTGATTTAAGAGCAATGAGGTCGTTCCACTTTGTAACTGCAAATTCAAACCTGAGATTAATCCCGTTATCTTCAAGTGATTTTTTAAAAGTCCGTTCAATTATTTCAGGCGTTACCCTGTTTTCAATTTCAGGATTTAATGAAAACATTCGAGTAACTATTTGATTTACCAAATCTTTCCTGTTGGATATTTTTCTCTGAATTACCGAATCATTAAAAATGTCGTTTCGGCCAACGATACTATGGCTTCCTGAAATTGAAATATTGGTAGTTACATTCCCATTGTCGGAAGAATGAGAAATTTTTATATCATGTGATAATTGCATGGTTGAATCCAAATTGTAATGGATAATTGTGTCAAAATTGAAGTTTTGCTGGGGAAGGTTTGAGCCCGAATTATTCACGTTTGGGTTAAATTCATTAAAAATATAATTCATGGTTTCATTGCGCTGAATATTTGAAGAGGCTTCAGCAAGCGCTTTATGCACAAGTTGATCAAAATGATTCTCTTTTACCCTGAAAGCATTGCTTAACCATAAAGATTGGAGAATAATCAAACCCAGTAATGCAAGGCTCATAAATATCACTAAAACAAAAATCAGCTTCCGGCTCATAACATCTCAAAGATAAGATCACATTTTGTTCATTCTTTGATGTTTAACAATCTTTAACAAAGATTGGAATTTCTTAAGTATAAGTTAATCTAATTTTGTTGGTGTAACTTTTAAAAAAGAAAACAAATAAAAGGTTAGTAAAATAAAAGGTAAATAATTTTAGTGATAGATTACAGTTTCTTTTCATAGGTAATAATGGGTAGGGTTAACAAGAAGGAGGCGTAAAAGCCTCCTTCTTAATTTATATAGTTTACATTAAATCTACAACTATACAAATGATTTAAGAACAAGCCCGCCTGCCAAAGTGCGAAGCATGGCGGGCAGGGAATAGCGATTAACGATTGTTGATTTAATTGGGAATATAGATAGCTCTTGTTCTGAAATCATAAATCTCTAATCCTTGTTCAATATTCCATTATGATATCAGACGATAAATGATTTGTTGAATCATTTAATAAAACTTGGTACTTGCTTAACCCTGTTCTTATCAGTAAGATATTTTTCCATAAGAATTAGAAGTTTTTGTTTGTCGATAGGCTTGGTTATGTAAGCACAACAACCAGCCTTTATGCATTTTGCCTTATCACCATCCATAGCAAAAGCAGTCTGGGCTATTATGGATAATTCAGGTTTAATAGAAGTAATGTATTTTGCTGCTTCAAATCCATCTACTTCAGGCATTTTAATATCCATTAATATAAGATCAAGATTTTCTTCTGACTCCGCTATATTTATAGCTTCAAGTCCGTTTTTTGCACGATAAATTTTGGCATTTGTTGGCTTTAAAATTTCATTCAGATATACAAAATTCACTTCATCGTCTTCTGCTATTAAAATGTGTTTCCCCGTCCAATCTATGTTGCATTCAAATTCAGCATTGGACATTAACGGAACTTCAATTTCCAAATTCGCAGGTATATCTCTTAGTGGCAGTTGAAAGAAAAAATCCGAACCTTTACCAACCACAGACTCAACCCATATATTTCCACCCAAAAGGTTGATCAGATTTTTGCAAATTGCCAAACCGAGTCCGGCCCCGTGTCTATTGACAGTATTATTGTCTTCAATTTGTGTAAATCTTTCAAAGATTTTATCCTTCATATCTTCTGCAATTCCAGGCCCTGAATCGCGAACGAAGAAAAACAAATTGTTGTTATTAACCACTTTATACCCAAATTCAATAAAACCTATATTTGTAAACTTTGCTGCATTGTTCAACAAATTTGAAAGTATCTGTTTAAGTCGTTCACCATCTGTATATATATTTATATTTTTCTCTTTTTCTTTTACATTAACGATTAATTTGACATCGTCGGACATGCCATAGTTTTTTAAGGTTTCAGTAAAAACCGCATATAAATCGTTGATCAACTCATAAGGCTTGCAAATTTTTTCTTTGATTTTTATTTGATTTGATTCAATTTTAGCAATGTCAATAATATCTTCAATAATATTTAGGAGATTCGCGCAGCTTTTTCGAATATGTCCTAAAAATTCCAATCTCTCTTTTTCCCCGGGATTTGAAGTTATCATTAACTCCGTAAAACCAAGGATTGCATTCATGGGTGTACGTATTTCATGCGACATATTGGCAAGGAATGCGGTTTTAAGTTTATCGGCTTCTTCGGCTCTGGTTTTAGCTATTTGCAGGATTTGTTCCGCTTCTTTTCGATTTGTAAGATCATCTAACATAATAATTGTACCCTTATACTTTTCACTTACATCTTGCATCTTTTTAAGATTAACCCGGAAGAAACGTTTGCCATCTTTGGTATCCAGAAAAGTTTCGAAGCTTAATTGCTCACCTCCATAATTGATAAGTTCTTTAAGATTATCATTGATTTCCCGAAGAGAATTTCTCGAAATCTCATCGTTATAATATAAACACCCGGATATGTGTATTTCCGAAAACAGATTTGAAGCGGCAAGATTAAAATTAACGATAAGATTATTTTCGTTAAGCAAAATTATCGGTGCCGTTAAACTTTCAAAGACAGTAAGATATTTGTCTTTTTCATTGACAATATTCCTATTTGCAGTTTGCAATTCTTCCAACTTAAGATCAACGGGAAGGTCGGTCCATTCATTTACAAACCCCATTTCTATCCTGTCAAAACATCTTTCCGTAAATAATTTATAAGCTTTCTTTTTTTCTTTCAGGAATTCTGATTCATCTATTAAATCCAGGTATGATTGTTTGTAGTATTTCATTAATCCAAGGAACATACTAAGCGTAGTTCCCCTTTTACGATGTCTTTGAGCTTCAATAACACCGAATGCGGACAAAGGATCATTTTTACAAGTGTCGTCAGGAAAAAGTTCTGGAGGAACGAGATCTGATGTCTTAACCTGGAATACAATCGATTCCGTTAACCCACTAATCGATAAACGCCATGCTTCCTGGAGTGTTGATGTATACTTTGTATATTCCTGTTTTATTGCATAATTCAATATGCGTCCCATTAGCCATTCTTCATTGTTAATCAGGAGCTTTATATACCTTTCCGAATCTCTCTCCATGTGCCCGGTTTTAAATATTACAATGAGTAATACTATGCACTAATTCTAATGAGTGTTACAAAAATACTTTATGTAAGGTAGGTTCCGACATGAGTAAAAATGATATTATTTATCGCAAAGAGGTGATATTAATCATTAATTTAAATTTTACATTGGTGAAATTTTTCCTAATCGTTGTTAAAGGAGAGAGAGAACAAATAAGAATACCGTGTGGTATAAGTGATCTGAATAAAAAAATTACAGAAAACAAAAAATGTGATTTTTCAAGTCTAGAATTGGATCCTGTTAAAGGATTTGATGGATGCCGGATCCACATTAAAAACAGCAGAAATTTCCGGATATGCTTTTAATTCCAGGATTGCTTCAAAAAAATCAGACGAAGATGCATCTGAGATAATAAGAAAAATATAATCGATTTTTTTTAACTCTGGTAACAGATAATTAGTCTGATTGCGGTTACCAATAAGTATAAATTTCTCGCTGGTCTCTTCATTTTCAAAATAATATTTTCTAAAAACCTTTGAGGAGATTTTATCAGAAATCACAATATCATCAGCCAATGAAAGTCTGATTTCAAATACTGTATTTAAAACACTGCATACCTGAAGTTCGGAGTCTGCAGAAACAATACTATAAAGTAACACATTATCGTCTTTATCCAATTGCGATAATTTGAGTGTTTCCTTTTTCACTTATTGGTTGTCTGTTTAATTTTCTATTAAATTTATCGCCTGACGTGCGGCATTTTGTTCGGCTTCTTTTTTAGATTTTCCCATACCCATGCCAACAATTTCGTCAAATATAAAGAGATGTGAAACAAAAACCGGTGACTTTTCAGAGGCATTCAATTGCTCCTGGCAAGTAAAATTAATATCTTTTTTGTTTTTTTGGCTCCACTCAATTATCCGACTTTTGAAGTCCATTTCAGTATCACAAAGTTCCTGTAAATTGAGATGATAATTAATTATTCGTTTTAAAATGAACTTGCGCGTCTTTTTATAGCCCTGATCGAGATAAACAGCCCCAATTAATGCTTCCAGAGCATCTCCGTAAAGAGATTTGTGGTCATCTCGAGAAACCTGTGCAATGACCATATTCGCAACACCCATTTTTAGGGAGATACGTCTTAAAGTATCCCTATTCACGATTTTTGATCGCATTTGTGTAAGAAATCCTTCATCCTTTTCAGGAAATTCCCTGAAAAGATGCTCTGCAACAATCGTATCTAAAATCGCATCTCCAAGAAATTCAAGACGCTCGTTATTTAATTCATGATTTACGGAAAAACGTCCGGAGGCCGACTTATGGATAAGTGCCAGCTGGTATAACCTATAATCCTTAGGTGAAAAACCCAGGATAGCCTTCAGTTGTCGTATAAATTGTTTTTCAGGTACAAAAATGTACCTCTTTTGCTTGCGCAGTGCTTTAAGCAAATTAAGAGAATTTTTTAAAAATAGCAGATGTGTTATGGCCTCCGAAACCGAAAGTATTGCTTAATGCAGCACGCACTTTTCTTTCTTGTGGCTGATTTGGGGTAAGATTTAATTTCGGATCAATGTCCGGATCAACCTGCTTCAGATTTATTGTTGGTGGTATAACATTATTTACGATAGCCAAAATTGAGGCAATTGATTCGACAGCCCCGGCAGCTCCAAGCAGATGACCTGTCATTGATTTGGTCGCACTTATATTTAATTTATAAGCATGTTCCCCAAATACTTTTTTAATAGCCTTAGTTTCTGCGATATCCCCAAGAGGAGTTGATGTTCCATGAACATTGATATAATCTAAATCCTCAGGGTTCATGTAAGCATCTTCAAGTGTAAATTTCATAACATTTGATGCCCCAAGTCCATCCGGATGAGGAGCAGTAAGATGGTATGCGTCTGCTGTCAGGCCTCCACCTGCAAGTTCACAATATATTTTTGCGCCTCTTTTCTTTGCATGTTCGAGTTCTTCAACTATAAGGACACCGGCCCCTTCGCCCATGACGAAACCATCACGTGTAGCATCAAAAGGTCTTGATGCAGTTGAAAATTCAGCATTATTTGTAGAAAGCGCCTGCATACTATTAAATCCGCCAACACCAGGTTCAGTAATAGCTGCTTCCGATCCACCAGTGATGAATACGTTTGCTTTACCTAAACGAATATAATTGAAGGCGTCAATAATCGCATTTGTAGAAGTTGCACAAGCAGAAACTGTTGCAAAATTTGGTCCCCTGAAACCATATTTTATTGAGATATTGCCTGCAGCAATATCTGTAATAAGCTTCGGGATAAAGAAAGGATTGAAACGTGGTACCTTATTGCCCTCAAAAAAGGACATAAGCTCTGTATATACTGTTCCAAAACCACCAATCCCCGAACCAAAAATCACTCCAGCCTTATCGAGGTCAATTTTTTCCGGATCCAATCCTGAATCGGTCATTGCTTCAGCAACTGCTATCATAGCAAATTGAGTAAACAAATCTATTTTCTTAGCCTCTTTCCGGTCAAAGTAATCTTCGGGGTTATAGTTCTTAACCTCACAAGCGAATTTTGTCTTAAAATTAGTGGCATCAAAACGAGTAATCATGTTTGCACCGCTTGTACCCTTAAGTAGGTTCTCCCAAAAAGTGCCTACATTTTTACCGATCGGTGTATACGCACCTAGCCCGGTAACTACTACTCGTTTTAATTCCATAATGATGTGAGGTTAATAAATAGTAATGAAAGCCTACTTTACGTTTTCTTCGATGTATTTAATTGCTTCACCGACTGTCCCGATTTTTTCAGCTTGATCATCAGGAATTCCAATGTTGAATTCTTTTTCAAATTCCATTATTAGCTCCACCGTATCCAGTGAATCTGCACCTAAATCGTTTGTGAAACTAGCTTCAGGTGTAACTTCGCTTTCATCAACGCCGAGCTTGTCAACGATAATAGCTTTTACTCTAGATGCAATATCAGACATAATTAAAGATTTAAATTATACTTATGTTAAAAATTTGTCGGTGCAAAGAAATGCAATAATTAAAAAAAAACAAACAAAAAAAATGAATAATTGATTCAAAAATAGTTTTTTTTGTAATCAGTTCTATTTAATTCAGAATATATTTTCTCTCTATTTAATTGATTATGAAAAAAATAGCGATTTTTGCCTCAGGATCAGGATCAAACGCTCAAAGAATCGCAGAATATTTTTTTAATGTCCAAACAACGGAAATTAATTGTATTCTTTCAAATAATAAAGATGCTTATGTCCTTGAACGGAGCAAAAACCTTAAAATTCAGTCGTTTATATTTACAAGAGATGATTTGTACAAAAATTCAGCAGTTTTAAACTTATTAATAGAACGAAAAATTGACCTTATTGTGTTAGCTGGCTTTTTGTGGTTGATGCCAGTCCCAGTAGTTCAGAGATTTTCAGGCAGGATTGTTAACATTCATCCGGCATTATTACCAAAATATGGCGGCAAAGGTATGTATGGAATGAAAGTTCATCAATCGGTCATCGAAAATCAGGAAAAAGAATCGGGAATTACTATCCATTATGTAAATGAAAAATATGATGATGGCGATATCATTCTTCAGGTAAGATGTAAAGTTGATGCAAATGACACTGCAGAATCGCTGGCGCAAAAAATACATCTCCTTGAACATGAAAATTATCCCCGGGTTATTGAAGAGATAGTATCCGGGCTTGTTTCAGAATGATCATAAAATGAGAGGACCAGACAGACTTTAAGCAATAAATCTCGAAAATTTTTAAAATTCCTGACCCGACATCTTTTCGTTTCTGGTATTATCTTAGATCAAATCATTGCTCAAATAGCCTGAGGCATGCAACTTTGACTGAATCAAATGCAACCCGGTTTTTATCATGAACCGGATCAACAGAAGGAGCTTCTATCTTTAATGGATCAACTGCCTCACCAAACTTATAAACTCTAAAGTCAAGATGTGGTCCGGTTGCAAGGCCTGTCATTCCAACATATGCAATAATATCACCTTGTTTTACCAACTTCCCGGCATTAATTCCAGCTGCAAATCGCGATAAATGCATATATGTGGTAGTATATATACTATTGTGCCTTATTTTAATATAATTTCCTCCCCCACCATTATAACCATGGTTTGCCTCAATAATCTTACCGTCACCGATTGCCTCTACCGGTGTTCCTTGCGGGGCTGAATAATCAACACCATGGTGTGGTCTGCGTATTTTTAAGATAGGATGAAAACGAGATTCAGAAAAACGTGAACTTATTCTGGAAAATCTTAAGGGAGCTTTTAAAAATGCCTTTCTTAAACTCTTGCCGTCGAGATCAAAATAACTTTCCACACTATCCTGAACAAAGGGAATCGCATAATACTCGTTTTTGTCATGCCTGAAATAAGCAACGTATATTTTACCCAATCCAATCGATACGGAATCAACAAACTGCTCATCGTAAACAACAGCAAAACTATCAGCGGGTTGCAAACCAAAAAAATCTATGGTCCAGGCATAAATTTCAGATAATTCACTCGCCAGCAAAGGATTCGCATTACTTTCACGAACTGCATTCCACAGTGATGTTTTAATAATTCCTGTTGAAAACCTTTGTTTCTGAACGACTTCTTTTTTGCCAATTACAACTTTTAAAGTATCTCCGAACGAAAAAAGAACATAATCAACAGGACTGATTTCGTAAACGAAATGCCGTAAAGTTCCAAGCTGGTCTTTTTTTAGAAAAGCCGTATACTTATTTCCGGTCCTTATTTTACGAAGGTCAAATTTTCCTTTAGCAGCAGCAATTAATTGAGATATTGCTCCTTCGGGTAAATGATAATTCGAAAGCAGTGTAAACAGCATTTCATTATGTCGTACTTCATCAAATTCCATTTTAAAAGAATCGACCGGAATTCCATAAAGTTTTGAAACTTTATGTTCGATGAGAGTATCTGTCTCCTTTGGATATTGCTTCATTTCATAGGAATTATTATACTTCATAAAAATGGCTATAAATAAACCCAGTATTAATAAAGCAACCAAAGCTGCAACTATATTTCGGTTTGGGAATTTCATTTTTTATTTCACCACGATATTTACAATTTTGTTTGGAACGATAATCACTTTTGCAATTTCTTTTCCTTCAATCCATTTTTGCGCTTTTTCATGGGCAAGAATAGTTTTTTCAATTTCTTCTTTTGAAGCATCCACAGTGAAAGCCAGATTAAATCGCATTTTACCATTGATTGATACCGGATAATCAAAAATATCCTCTTTCAGGTATTCTTCCTTAAATTCAGGCCAAGGCTGATAGGCAATAGTTTCTTTGCTGCCATATAATTGCCAAAGCTCTTCACACAGATGAGGTGCAAAAGGGGAAAGAATTTTTGTAAAGGATTTTGCAGTTTCGAGAGAAACCTTTCCTTTCTTGACTGCAAGGTTTTTAAAAATCATCATTTGCGAAATAGCCGTGTTGAATTTCAGGTTCTCAATGTCGGATGTGACCTTTTGAATAGTTTGGTGCAATCCTTTCAGAATATCGGGATCCTCTTCATTCAGATGGAAATTATTCATATCTCCAAAAAAACGGCATACCTGGCTCAGAAAATTGAAAACACCTTTTACCCCGTTTTCTGCCCATGGTTTTGTCGCATCGAGTGGTCCCAGGAACATTTCATATAGTCGCAAGCTGTCGGCACCGTAAGAGGCAACTACGTCATCCGGATTCACAACATTTTTCAATGTTTTCGACATTTTTGCGACAATTTGCTGCAGCTCTTCTCCTGTCGACTTATGATAAAATTTACCATCCCTTTCTTCTACCTCATCAGAGGGTACTTTCGAGCCGGCTTTTGTCTCGTAGGCAAAGGCAAGGATCATTCCCTGGTTGTATAGTTTTTTATAAGGTTCATTTGTTGAAACAATGCCGAGATCGTATAGTACTATATGCCAGAAGCGACTGTAAAGCAGATGCAGCACTGCATGTTCAGCGCCTCCAATATATAAATCGACCGGCATCCAGTATTTTTCAAGTTCGCTGCTAAAGGGGGCGTCGTTATTTAAAGGATCTATATATCTCAGATAATACCAACAGGATCCTGCCCATTGAGGCATTGTATTGGTCTCGCGACGACCTTTTCGTCCGTTTTTATCCACCACGATCAGCCATTCACCAGCATTTGATAAAGGTGATTCTCCGCTGTCGCCAGGTAGAAAATTGGCCAACTCGGGCAATTCGACCGGAAGGTCTTTGTCGTCAAGGACAGTTATTTCGCCATCTTCCCAATGAATTACGGGGAATGGCTCTCCCCAGTATCTTTGTCGGCTGAACAGCCAGTCGCGCATTTTATAATTCACAGCAGCTTTCCCCAATCCTTTCTTTTCGAGCCATTCAGTGATTGTCTTAATACCTTTCTCTTTGTTCATTGAGTTGATATCGAGGCCGGTATTGCTATTGGAGGAATTAATATATTCCCCGTCTTCTGTCCAGCATTCTTCACTTGCAAGGACCCTTTCGCGAACAGATTTTTCCGCTGTCACCGGATCAAGTATGCAACGAATATTTAACCCAAACTTTTTGGCAAATTCAAAGTCGCGTGAATCGTGAGCCGGGACGGCCATAATTGCACCTGTTCCATAACCTGTTAGAACGTAATCTGCAATAAAAACAGGAATTTTTTCATTATTTACCGGGTTAATTGCATACCTGCCTGTGAAAGCACCTGTTTTTTCTTTCGAAATATCGCTGCGATCGATATCCGATTTAAGTGCAGCGGCTTTTATATAGTTATTTACTTCATTGACTTTGTCGGGTGTTGTGATTTTATTTATCAATGCATGCTCAGGGGCCATCACCATATAGGTAGCGCCAAAAAGGGTGTCGGGACGAGTAGTGTATACCCTCAGTTTATCCTGCAATCCATCGAGAGAAAAATCGACCTCAGCACCTGTTGATTTGCCGATCCAATTGCGTTGCATTTCCTTAACGCTTTCGGGCCATTCAGTCAATTTATCAAGACCGTTTAAAAGTCGTTCGGCATACAAGGGAATGCGAAGCATCCATTGTTTGAGATTCCGGCGAACAACTTCTTTTGTCCCGCATTTTTCATGTGAACCATCGTTCAATACTTCCTCATTTGCACAAACAATTTTACAGGTATTACACCACCAAACCTGGGCATTGTCGTAATATGCAAGACGCTTTGAATCGATGTATTTCCGGATTGCCTCTTTACCTTGTGATTGAATTTCGGCTGGAATTGGTAATTCAGAAATGGGTCGTCCTTTCTGCAAGTCGGCATCAAACCAGGTATTAAAAAGGCGGATAAAAATCCATTGTGTCCATTTGTAATATTTTTTATCGGTAGTATTAATCTCCCGGGTCCAATCGTAGCTTAAACCCAGGGATTTAATTTGTCTGCGGAATGTATCGCAGTTTTTATTTGTAATGATGGCTGGGTGCGTACCGGTTTGAATTGCATATTGTTCGGCAGGCAATCCAAAAGCGTCCCATCCCATTGGATGAAGTACATTAAAGCCATTCATTCTTTTGTATCGACTTACAATATCTGTAGCAGTGTATCCTTCAGGGTGTCCGACATGCAATCCGCTCCCTGAGGGATAAGGAAACATATCTAGGGCATAGAACTTTTTAGGATTTGTTAAATCATTATTGGTTTTGAAAGTCTGGTTATCTTCCCAAAACTGCTGCCATTTCTTCTCGATATCTGAAAAATTATAATCCATGAGATTTTATCAATTATTTACCTTGAGGCAAAAGTAAATAAACTAAATAAAAAATCGGGCCACAAAACAACAAGAGTTGTTAATTGCCCGCAGAATGAAAAAATTGTTAATTTTGGCGGGCATTAAGGTCTCGTAGTTCAATGGATACCTGCCCGACTGAACGATGTTAGTCGCTCGGGCGGGGAATATCAGATTCCAACTCTGGGTTATGTATTATGTGTATGTTTTAAAAAGTGTTAATTTTAAAAGGTTTTACGTTGGGTTAACTACCGATATTGATCGACGATTGACTCAACATAATTCTGGCAGAACAAAATCAATTAAGGCTTATACTCCTTTTTTGGTTATATATTTTGAAACTTTTAAGGATAGACAGGAAGCAAGAAATAGGGAAAAATATTTTAAATCTGCAGCCGGCAGGAAGTACTTGGTTAAAATTGGCATAAAATATTGGTCTCGTAGTTCAATGGATACCCGCCTGAATGAGTCAGTCGGGCGGGCCTGCCCGAATGACTGAAGTCATTCAGTCGGGCGGGGAATATCAGATTCCGGTTCTGAAATAAGACATAAAAACACTATTTTTGAAAGATATATTGGTCTCGTAGTTCAATGGATACCTGCCCGAACGACTGAAGTCATTCAGTCGGGCGGGGAATATCAGATTTCGGTTCTGCAATAAGACATAATAACACTATTTTTGAAAGATATATTGGTCTCGTAGTTCAATGGATAGAATATCAGATTCCGGTTCTGAGGGTTGAGGGTTCGAGTCCCTCCGAGATCACCCAACGGGACAGTTCAATTTTTTTTTTGGATTGTCCCGTTTTCTTTTTCTCGGAATCCTTGCTGACATTGACAAGTAGAGATACTACTTCATTGACTTTTGTGGTTCGAACTTTTTTTTCTGAAAAAATAAGATTTCCTGTAAATATCGAACCAAGAATACGCTGTTTGCCCGCCAGATCTGCGTTTTCGTAAAATCCGGACAAATTTTCCAGAATACCCATACAGAAATTTAACTGCACAGAAATATCATTTGTAATAATACGAGCTTCTTCTTTTTTGGAAGTTAAATCATTGATTGTGCTTGTATATTTTGCTTTTAGCTGATAGAAATCTTCTTTATCAATCTCATTATCGATGTATTTATTCTGAAGACTATCCAAACGCTTACGGGTTTTTTCTATTTCAGTATTAACGTTACTGATTCTTGTATTTCTATCAACCTTTGATTCATTGATAGAATCCATCACAACGTTTCTAAAGAGTTCTCTAATTTCTGGCTTGAATGAATAGCTTTTCAGGAGTTCGCCGACACCTTTGTGTACCTCCTCCACTTTTATACGTTCAGCACAACCATTCAGACAGTGATAGTAAGGATATTTACCACCATTTCCTTTCGAAGCACTACCGGTAAGTTTTTTTCCACACCGGGGACATTCAAGAAAACCGCGCAAAGGAAAGGAAGAATTACCTTTATGAACTTTGGGTTGATTGTTTTTTGCCGATCTTCCTGATAGTACATTTTGAACTTCATAGAATAACTCTTCGCTAATCAATGGCTCATGAATTGCATCGACAAGTATCGGCTCCTCATCATGATTCGCTTTTAGCTGAATTTTTCCACAATAGACCGGATTCTTAATCAATCTGAAAAAGTTAGTTCTGCTGCAAACAAAACCATCCTTATTTAGCTCCCTTCTGATTTGATCAATTGGCATTATTCCTTTGGCTAGTTCAGTAAAAGCTTTTTGAATGAATCTGGCATCAATGTTGGGAACTATAATCGGTTTGTTGAATTCATCTCTTTTATTCGAGTATCCGCGCGGAGCTGTGCAAACCCACCTGCCCTGCTTCATAGCTCTTCGCATACCATTGGTGACATTCATAGATCTACGGTCGTTTTCAATCTCTGGTGATGTCAGATAAATTGCCAGGATCATTTTATTCTCAGGAATTCTAAGATCAAGTGGTTGTTCAATGGCGCAAAGACGTATGTTGAGTTTTTCCAATTGCCTGATCATAATAAATGAATCGGTAGCATTTCTGGAAAAGCGATCCCATTTATGAAATAGCAGTTGTTGTACTTGTCCCTTATGATTCTTTATATAATCAAGTAACTTACTGAATTCAGGTCGGTTAAATGTTTTAGCAGAATGATCTTCGACAAAGATGGCCGCTACTTCAATATTGTGATCGTTACAATACCGGAGGAGCTTATCTTTCTGGTCGGCCAGACTGTAACCTTTCTCAGCCTGTTCATCGGTTGAAACCCTAGTGTATAAAATCGCTCTTTCCATTATTTCTATAATATTCTTTCAAAGCAATGTCTGCAAAATTTTTTAAAAAATCCAGGATCTTTTCACTTTCCTGTTCATTATAACTTGCTCCGTTTTTTGTTAAGTTTTTTAAGCATTCTTTACTCGTTATCATTTTAATTTATCCTGCACATGTCTCTGAGTTATTCAGTAGACATGAGGATTTTCATATGGGTCTGAGAGCTTCAGTACCTTAAACTTTAGCGTATTTTATTTTCTTTAAATTTTTACAATGGACAATTTTACCATCCTGTGTTTTTATTTCAATTGTTTGGTATCCGTGACTCATAATCAGATCAACCAATCTGGCTTCTTTTTTTACCCTATCGTATTTTTCTTCAACTTCAATCAGATTTAGCTGGCTGTTATCATCAAAATGAATTGTCATTGAACTGAGTTTGTTGTTTCTCAGTATTTTAATAATTTCTGCCTCCCGGTCGGATATAAGGCGAAGTTTGCCCGAGCATAATTCAAGATTTGCTCCCTTTATATACCCTTTAATAATTTCCGTTACGGAAATAGCGATATGGGTTTTTTGATAAAACTCTTGAAAATTCTCATCTTTTTGTATATCCTCTAAGAAATTTAAACTGAAAGGGTATACATTACCTTCTAAATTAACTAAAAATGAAAGATGACATTGGTTAATGATTGAATACAAAATAAAAATAGTTAAACCATTCATGTCTATTAATTCATCGATTTCTTTAACTGCATCGGGGTCATTCAAAATATTTATAGTTTCTGGGTCATGTAAAATATTTAATGCTTCAATCCTATCATTTTCGGATAAGTTTTTAATAGAAAGTTCCAGAGCTTCCGGATTTTCAATAAACATAGAAAATGGAATTTTGACCGTTAAGGAATTCATAATTAATTTTATCACATCGAAAGAGATATCATATTTCCGCAATTCAACAATAATATTTAACCAGACATATTCTATAAAACTGAACCTGATGTGTTCGTGTTTTTCAAAGTTAGAGTCATGTATGAAAAGACCTTCCTTCCTCCAGTAGCTTAGATTTCGCTGTGAAATACCTAACTCGCTACTTTTTATTAATGGTGTTGAAATAGCTTCATACACGTCTGGTGAAGCAAGTAAACCTCCGCCCAATAATTTACTAATAATTTCGATATTCATACAGCTGTTGATTAAAATTCATTAATTAACCAACAAATGTAATAAATATTTTCATATATTTGCCAATAAGGTTATTTAATTTATTAAAACCAATAAAATGATACCAACTAAACATATTTGTCCTACGTGTTCGAAAGAATTTTTTGGACGGTTGAATAAAAAATTTTGCTGCGAAGACTGTAAATCCGATTTTAATAATAGAAAGGCTGCCGATTTGAAAAAGGAATTGCCCGACAATAAACTCTTGCAAAAAAACTATCTGATTTTAAAAGAGTTATATCCGGAGTCAATGGGTGAAGTTGGTATTGAAACCACAATGTTTTATAAGAAGGGATTTGATTTTCAGGCACCTTCAAGAAAAGTGAAGACCCATAAATATGGCTTTGAATGCTATCTGAATAATGGTTATGCTTATAGAGTACTTAATGACAGGACAGTACAACAGTTATTAATTTATAAAAGTGAAGAATTAGATAATCTTTAAAAAATACAAAACATGAATGCTATCGTTTTTGATCCTATTAATCCTGCACCTTATTTGAACTATGTTTCAGTTGTTGAACAAAGAAAGAATAATATTATCATTATTATAGCCGGGATAATCTTTATTGGTGCTACGTGCTATTTAGTCTATGATAATTACAAAAGGACTCAGTTTGCTCATAAAGAATGTCCTCGAATGAATTGAAATAATATACCCATACCTTTGACTAAAAAGATTGGATAGTTATAAGATAAAATATTACCTTGAGGTACGTTTTTAAGCTTCATAAGCATGTTTACCAAACTATAAACTCCTCCACCTATCAAGAAACCTATTCCAAAAGTATAATTATCCATGACTTTTGGGTTCAGGTTATCCAAAAACCTATTCCTATTAAATGTTTATCCAGTCTTATCATGTGTCACATTATTTTTGTTTATAAGTCTATGTTTTAAAAATATCGAAGGAACTTTAAATCCATACTCCGCAATACTCTTTGTCAAAAGATGACCCAGACAACGAGCTTAATTTTTTGAAAGCCTCTTTCCCATCATCATATAATGAAGTTGGTATAGTTATAGATTTTTTTTAGCGAGCACTTTTAGCTTATTCATGCATTTTTGGTGGGAATCTTCCATCATTTTTCCCAACGGTTGTATTTTTCCGCCGGTACATAAATATCTTTTATGTTTATTCCTAAACCTTATTCAAAAGCAAAACGCACATAAATACTATTACTAACAAAACAGTACTCATTAATAGAACTATCAGATT
>Ga0182027_10003497_pt1 | contig 24837 bp, 20 predicted proteins | sample 712E1DmetaG_FD_121300 | JGI IMG/M metagenome (GOLD analysis project Ga0182027, IMG submission 121300) | Permafrost microbial communities from Stordalen Mire, Sweden - 712E1D metaG (Illumina Assembly) | ecosystem: Environmental > Terrestrial > Soil > Wetlands > Permafrost | place: Sweden... | reverse complement strand
CCCAATCACGCGCGGGGCCATGAGCGATAGGATTCCTCCGGCCAAAAGCAGAAACAGGCCATACAAGAGAATGACGGCCGCCAGCCGGCGGAGCCGCAACCGGCGTTCAAAGGCGTCCACCAGAGGCCGCAGAATGAGCCCCAGAATGCCGGCCACCGCGAGCGGCCACAGCACATTGGCGAACCGGCTCACGAGCCATTCCAGCGCCCAGACCAGAACGACCAGGAGGGCGGCGCTGGCCAGCAGGGCGGAAAACGCCAACGCGAATGCGACGAGTCGACGCTGGCGGCCGCTGAAGAGGCGGGAATCCGCAGTCATAGCGTGAGAGCGGATTTTCAGCTTTCGGACCGCGGAGGCAAAGGAAAACCGATTCTGGTAGAGGCTATCTTGAAGCGCGGCTGCGTCGTCGGGTGGAGGGCGGTGCTCCGTCAGCGCCGCTCGGGCAGTTGGCGGCGATGGCGCGCCGCCCTCCAAATCCAAGCGGTTTTTGGACGGCCTCTGATTATAACTCGTCGTCGTGGTCGCCGAGGCCGAGACGGAGGCGGATATCGGGCCGCTCCGCCAGTTCGTCCAGCAGTTCCTCGACGCTGAAATCGGACACCACAAAATCTCCGTAGACGAAGGTCGGCACATCGCTCTGGCCGCTGGCGTCGATCAGGCGCTGGAGGTTGGCGTGGTTCTCGGATACATCGCGCACGTCGACGGCGATCCCGTGGGTGGAGAAAAACGCGGCCGCCTGGCGGCAGAACTGGCAGCCACGTTTCGTGTACAAGACTGGTCCAGGGGACATGCCCCCAGCATAATCGCTGGGCCGCCGCCAGCAAGGGCCGGGTGGCGAGCTGGCGTCGGATGACTAGACCCGATCCGATGGAAACGGGTGGGCCGAGACACCCGTGGCGCGATGATGCCGCCAGAGCCAGCGGGCGATCGCCGGAAGGAGGAGCAGCGCGCCGATCATGTTAACGAGGAACATGAAGGTGAGCAGCAGTCCCATATCGGCCTGGAACTTCAGTTCGGAAAAGATCCAGGTACTGACACCGATCGCCAGCGTCAGACCGGTGAACAAGATGGCGCTGCCAGTCTCCTTGAACGCGGTGAACATGGCGTCCTCGAAAAAGTCGCCATCGCGGAGCGCTTTCTGCAGGCGGGCGAAAAGATAAATGCCGTAATCGACGCCGATGCCCACCCCCAGCGCCACCACGGGAAGGGTGGAGGTTTTCAGTCCAATGCGAAGGTAAACCATGAGGGCATAGCCAAGGTAGCTCACGACGATGAGCGGCACGACGATGGCCAGGGTGGCGCGCAGCGAGCGGAAGGTGACCAGGCACAGCACGATGACCGCACCGAACACCCACGCGACGATCGGAAACTGGGCAGCCTGCACCACTTCGTTGGTCGCGGCCATGACGCCGGCGGTTCCGCTCGCCAGGACGAACTTCGCCTTGGGCGACGGGTTGCTGGCGGCGAAATCCTTCACCGCGTCCGTGACGGCGCGCAGCGTCGCGGCCTTGTGATCATCGAGGAAGAGCATGACCGGCATCACGCTCGCATCGGCATTGAGCAGACCCGTGGCGGTGTCGATCGGCGTCACGGCCTGGACCAGGGCCGCCTGACTGTGGGGCAGGACGCGCCACTTGAGCGAGCCCTCGTTGTAGCCGGCATTCACGATCTTGGCGACCGAAGAGAGGGACAGCACGGAGTGGACGCCAGGCACGCCGCGCAGGTAGGTCTCGAACTGATCCATCAGGGTGACGACGTCGTAATCAACGCAGCCGTTGGGGACGGACTCGACGATGACGGAGAGGATGTCGACGCCGATGCTGAACTTGCTCGTGATGATCCGGGTGTCGTTGTTGTAGCGGGAATCCTGCCGCAGTTCGGGCACGCCGGCGAAGAGGTCGCCGATCTGAATCTCCCGGGCCTTGTACCAGCCGAACAGGCCGAGCGCGAGGCAGACGGCGATCACGATCAGCGAGGGGCGCGGTTTCATTTCCGTGGCGATCCGCGCCCAGAGGCGATCGGTGCCCACCCGGCGCGCCGCCACCCATTCGCCATAGGCCGGTGGCAGGCGCAGCGAGGACAGAATGATCGGCAGCAGGAAAAGGTTCGTGATGATGATCACGCCCACCCCGAGGCTGGCGGCGATCGCCAGCTCGCGGATCGACTGGATCGGGATCTCGAGAATGGTGAGAAAGCCGATCGTATCCGCGAGCAGCGCCACCCCGCCGGGGACCAGGAGCTGGGCAAACGCGCTTTTGGCCGCATCCAGACTGTTGTCGCATCCGGAAAACACGGCTGTGCGGAAGGCGCGCATCATCTGCACGCCGTGACTGACGCCAATGGCAAAGACCAGGAAGGGGACCAGAATCGACAGTGGGTCGATCCCGTAACCGAGGGCAGCCAGGGCGCCGAGCTGCCAGATCACCGCGACCAGCGAGCAGAGCACCGGGGACCCCGCGAGCTTCCAGCGCCCGGCGTAGTACCAAACCAAAAGGGTCGTCACGAGGATGGAAATGCCGAAGAGCATGAGCACGCCGCGCGCGCCCTCGCCGACATCGCCCATGACTTTGGCGAAACCGATAATATGGGCGTGCACCGTGCCAGAACTCTCGCGCTCCACCCGGGACCGGATGGCCTCGAGTTCCCGCGCCACGCGCAGGTAGTCCAGCTTCTTCCCGGTCCCCGGATCGACTTCCAGCAATTGGGCGCTGATGATGGCGCCAGTGAAGTCATTGGCCACGAGCTGGCCGATCTTGCCCGACTTGATGACGTTTTGCCGAACCCGTGCCAGACCCGCGGGCGTCGGCTGGAAGTCGGGGGGGATGACGTTGCCGCCGGAAAAACCGTCCTCGACCACCTCGGTGTAGCGCACGTTGGGGGTGAAGAGCGATTGGACCTGCGGACGATCCACTCCGGGCAGGAAGAAGACGTCGTCGGTCACCTCCTTGAGCAGCTTGAGAAACCCCGGGGTGAAGATGTCACCTTCCTGGGTCATCAAGGCGATGATGACGCGATTCGCGCCGCCGAATTCGCTCTGATACTTGGTGAAGGTGCGCACATAGGGGTGACCGAGCGGAATCCCCTTGTTGTAGCTGGCGTCGATCCGGACGTGGACCGCAAACCAAGTCATCACCGCGGTGAGCAGCCCGAAGCTGATCACGAGCAGCAGACGGTGCCCGAAGACCCAAGTCGTGAAACGGTCGACGACGTTTTTCATTTCACGGAGGAGGCAGGCGGGAGGCGCCGGCCTCGCCGATGGCCAGCAAGGTGCCGTCGGGTGCCTCGACGAGTTCGGCCACCCCGGTGGTGAGCTCGGGCGACCACGATTGGAAAGTCCGCCCATCGTCCCGGCTGACCAGGAAGGCGCGGGCCTGCCCGGCCAGGACGATCACGCCGTTGCGCAAGCGCACGGCCGTAGCCAGTAACACATGCATTTCATTGGGCACGGCCTGCCAGGTGTCACCCCCATCTTCGGAACGAAAAATAGTGCCGCGGAGGCCGCAGACCAACAACTGCTTGGGGCCCAGGGGAAGAATGCCGTAGAACGAACCTCTGTAGGGCGTCGGGATGGCAACCCAGGTGACACCGCGGTCGGTCGAGCGCAGCAGCGTGCCGCGCTCGCCGGCGATATAGAGGGTGCCGTCCGGCGCGAGAGTGATCCGGTTCAAGTGGCAGTCCTCCTCAATCACCTTGCGTTCGACCCAAGTGCGCCCTCCGTCTCGGGTCTCCAGAAACAGCCCGTAGGAGCCGACGGCGAATCCGCACTGGGCATCGATGAAGCAGACATCCAGGAATGACATCTGCAGATCCGAGCCCTGATACTGGCGGGTCCAGGTGCGTCCGCCGTCCGCGGTGTGGAGAATGATCGCCTCATGCCCGACGGCCCAGCCTTGTTGCGCATCGGCGAAGTACACGCCGGTCAGCGTCGCCGTCGTGGGCGTCGCGCCGGCTTCCCAGGAAACGCCGCCGTCGGCAGTGCGCAGGATGCGCCCGCTGGCGCCAACGGCCACGACGGACCGGTCGACGGGCCGGGCGTCAAGAAGCAAGGTGCGGCTGGCCCACGCGGTGGCCAAATGGTCGGCGCGGCCCAGGCCCGCCGCCAAGGCCCACAGCGCACACGCGGCGACGAAACGAGCCCCCGCCGGCCTGGCGAAGAGCGCCCAAGCAGGCGTCGGAGCGCGACACGAAACCGCCTTCCCGGCAGCCGTGTTCGAACCCAAGGCGGGGAAGGATGCGCTTCGTGCAGCAGGGCGGATCATGTGCCGGCGGGGCGGAAAACGGAGACGGCGCCAGCCCGCAGCGGGACCAGCGCCGTTGGAAGATCAACGCACGCCCTCGCGGCGCAGGTTGTCCGGGTTGTTGTAATCAGCGACGGTGCGCTTGATCGTGAAGTCGTAGATCCGTCCCTCGTTCGTCAGGCCGAACGCGAGGTAGCGACCGGCGAGCAGATCGGTGTGGACTTCCAGCGTGCTCCAGAAGGTTGGCGCCTCGTAGTAATTGATGCAGTGGGCCTCGGACACGCGCCACAACTGGCCGCGAGAATCATACTGGTCGACCGCCAGGGCCTGCCAGGAGTCCTCGTCGATATAGAACGTGCGTCGCGCATAGATGTGCCGGAGGCCTTCCTTCAGCTTGGCCTCGACCACCCAAACCCGGTGCAGCTCATAGCGGGTGAGGTCCTGATTGATGTGCAAGGGTTTCAGAATGTCGGCGTACTTCACCTTGTCCGATTGCAGCTTGTATGAGTTGTACGGGACGATCATCTCGCGTTTGCCGACGAGTTCCCAGGTGTAGCGGTCGAGCGCGCCGTTGAACATGTCGAGCTGGTCGCTGGTGCGCATGTTGTCGGAGGCGGTGCCCGGGTTGTCATAGGCGATGTTGGGAGCGCGGCGCACCCGGCGCTGGCCGGGGTTGTAGACCCAGGCGTTGCGCAGTTCCTTCACCTGGTCCATGGTCTCGCGCACCAGCAGGATCGAGCCGGCGAGCCGCGGTGGAGCCTTCACCTCCTGTTTAAAATAGAAGACGGTGTTGCCGAGGGTCTCCGGGGTCATGCCTTCGAGGTAGTAGTTGAAGAGAAACTCCTCATCGAACTGCACCAGGGTGTAGGTGCCGCCGCGGGTCGGGGCCGCCTGGGCCACCCAGCGTTCCGCCGTGACGCCGCGGAAGCGCAGGAGGTGGTTCCACATGACTTCCTGGCCATTCTGGGGGATGGGGAAGGGAATGCCGCCGATCGCGCCTTCCACGCCGGCGCCGTCGCGCACGAGCGTGCCGCGGGTGGCGTTGGCCTTGGTACCCTCATAGATCCGGGCCGGCACGGCGGCGCTGCGGCGGGACGGATACACGGGCAGTTTGTAGTCGGGGTAGGCCTGCAGGAGCGCGATTGAGCCCGCGGTGAGCTGCTCACGATATTTGTCGAGATTGGCCGCCGTGATCACGAACAGTGGCTGATCGTCGGCAAACGGATCGGGATGGTGCATGCCGGGCAGGTAACCGGCAGGGGCCTGAGTGATGCCGCCCGTCCATGCCGGGATCGTGCCGGCGGTGTTGCCGGCCCGTTCGGCTCCGAGTGGCGTAAGGTCCTTGTCGAGGCGGGCCGCCTGGTCGGCACTGACCGCAGCAAAGGCGGTGACAGCCGAAGCGAGCAGCGACGCGAAAGCGAGGGAGGAGAAGCGCATGGTGGAAAAGGAAAGAGGTTTCATGTAAGCCGGTGGGGAAGGCCATTCCGCCGCAGCCACCGGCCGGGCGGAATGGGGGCGGGATTAGAAGGAGTATTTCAGGTTGGCCGAGACATAGTCGCGGTCGGAGATCTGATTGGCGGCGCCGCCGCCGAAGTAGGCGACATAACGCAGATCGAACGACCAGCGATTCTGGAGGGTGAACTCGGCACCGAGAGTCATCGTCTTGCGGTTATGGATGAAATTCCCGAGCGGGAAGGGAGTATTGCCGCTCACGTCGTGGCCAAAGGCGACCGACGGGGAGATGTTGATGCCGGCGAACACATTATTATAATCCAGCCGCGCCAGAACCTGATAGCCCCACGAGGTCTTGTCCGGGAACATGTCGAGCGAGGTCGCCGGGAACTGGCCGTTGCCGGTGTTGATCATTTCGCTTGCGCTGCCGGCGGTCGCGGTGCCGGCGCCATCGAACCGCAGCACGCTCTTGTCCGGCAGGCCGGGCACATAGGTCAGCCCGATCTCGGCTACGGTCGTCAGCTGGCTCGCGCCCAGCATCGGGCCGAAAACCTTGGTGGCGGTGACCTGTCCCTGCCAGACGTCGAGGCGGCGGTATCCCGGGACATAGGCGCCGAACTGCCCGGCGTAATTGCCGAGTTGGTTATTGGCGCCGAAGACCGAGCCACCCGGGCTGTCCAAGGCCGACAGCGTGGCGAACAGCAGTTCCACGTCATCCACCTGCAGCGGGACCTTGGATTTGAACGACAGCTCGCCTTGGAGCGAAATACCGGTCGTGCCGAGGTCGGTGTTGAAGCTGAAGCCATACAGGTCGATCCCCTGCGGGTATTCGACAAAGTAGTTGCCCGTGGCGGCGGCGGTCAGCAGGCCGACCTTCTTCGCTCCGCCGACGATGGCGATCGCGGTCGGGTAAAAGGGTTGGAGGCTGGCCGGCAGCGCCGAGGCGGGCACATTGGTGAACGCGGCGCCCAGGAGGGTCTGGATGGCGGCCGGGACGCCGGCCGCGGGATAGCCGTTGGCGATCATGGCGGGCGCCAGATTGGTCGAGGCGAGATTCCCCGCATAGGTCTGCACGAAGCTGGCGCTGATCGGGTCGGTCGGGGTGTGGGCGCTGATGACCGGCAAGCGACTGTGGTATTTCAGATAATAGAAGCCGAAATCCGTGTTGTGGAGGCCGCGGGCCAGGTAATGTGCGGCAATGCCCCACTGGTTGAAATTGTTCGCTTCATGGTCCAGGCCGCGAGGGATGGCCCCGAGATTCGACGGGTCATGGTCGGACAGGGCGCCGAAGCCGAGCATGACCTTGCTGCCGCCGCGGCTCGCAAAATCGTTCGTGCTGAAATAGCTCCCGGAGGGATCGATTTCGGTGCGCCGGAATTCCAACAACCAGAGGGGCTCGATCGACAGCGAATCGGTCACCGCAATGGAAGTGTCCCAGGCATAGATGGGCAGGAGCGCCTCGCGCAACTCCGAGCCCGGCGTGCGCAGGTGCGACACGTCAATCGGGTTGATCACGTTGATGCCATTGGGAATGAAAGTGCTCTCCCCCCAGTTGATGACCTGCCGGCCGAGGCGGACCGTCGTGGGCATCCCGCCCAGGTCGAACTTGGCCGTGAGGTAGTTGTCGAGCAAAACGGCATCGGAGCCGACGCGGTCCTTCGCCACGCTGGTGAGCGGAATCTTGGGGCGCGGCGCGCCTTCGTTTTTGGCATCGTAGAAATAGTAGCCGCGCACAAAGACCCCGTATTCATGCCATTTCAGTTCCAAGTCGCTCGTGACCTTGTACAGGACGGAATCGACTCCCTTGGGGTAGTTCAGATCTCCGTCGTCACCGTTGACCGAATTGGCCAGGCCGGGGACACCGTTGAATGAGTTCGTCGTGCCGTACAGGACGGGGTCGGGATTCTGCAGCCGATACAAAACGCCCACCGACAGCGTCGTGTCGAAGCTGCCGTTCACGTCACCCGACGTAAAAACAAAGCCGTGGGCGGTGCGGGCGCCCGCGAAGAGCAAGAAGACCGCCACCACCAAGGCAAATCCGCATCGCCGGCACGCGAACACAGCAAGAGCATGTCGAGGTTTCATAGCTGGGTATATAGACGACTAAAACCTCCGCGCAGGGAGGTTTACGGGATTGGGGTTTGGGAGGGAACCCGAAGTCACGATCGAGCGGAGGCGACATGAAGAGGGTTTCTCGATCGACGGCAAGAACGAAAAACCAAAGGCTTCGGCAGAACTTAAGCGGATCTAATGATGACAGGCGGAGCGACAATTCCCGCTTTGACGCCCAAGGCTAAACCGTGACCTGATGGCAGTCGCCATGGAGGCGGCCTCGCACATCCACATCAAAGGCGCCCGCGAGCACAACCTGAAGAACCTCGAAGTGCGGCTGCCGCGCGGGAAGCTGGTGGTAGTCACCGGCCCGAGCGGATCGGGGAAATCGTCGCTGGTATTCGACACGCTCTATGCCGAAGGGCACCGCAAATACATGGAGAGCCTGTCGACCGAGGCCCGGCAGGTGCTGGAGCAACTGCGGCGGCCCGACGTCGACTTCATCCATGGACTGTCGCCGGTTCTCGCGATCGAACAGCGCACCGGCGGCGCATCGCCACGCAATACCGTCGCGACCGTCACCGAGATCGCGGATTATGCGCGACTGCTCTGGGCGCTGCAGGGCGAGCAGTTCTGTCCGCTGGACGGCGGCCGCATCGAGCCCCGGTCCCTCGACGACTGCCTGGACCGGGTGCTGCGGGAGGCGCCGGGAGAGCGCATCGTAGTCGTGGCGCCCTGGATGCGCGCCCGGCCGGCGGTGCTCCGCGACGAGCTCCCGCGCCTGCGGCAACGCGGGTTCCAGCGCGTCCGTATCCAAGGCGAGATCCGCGCGCTGGACGATCCCGGTCTCCTTCCGCCTGGCGCCAAGGAACTGGCGGTCGATTTGGTCATCGACCGGCTCGTGGCGGCGCCGGACCAGCGCAGCCGGCTGGCCGACTCGCTGGAGCTGGCCTTTCGCGAGGGCGGGGACCGCGCGATGGTCATGGCGCAGGCTTCGCCGGCTGCGCCGTGGCGCGATATCACTCTCAGTCAGAGCCTGAGTTGCGGAGTTTGCGGGCAGGTTTACGAGCGGCTGATCCCGCGCCATTTCTCGTTCAACCACCAGGAGGGTGCCTGCGCCGCCTGCGGAGGCCTCGGTCGCAAAATGGCCTTCAGCGCTGACCTCGTGGTACCTGATCCCACGAAATCCGTGCGGGGCGGTGCGATCAAACCGTGGAGGATCGGAGGCAAGAACCTGATCATCAAAAACAATGCCCTTCTCCGCCAGTTGGCTGAACAGCTTCCGTTCGACGCGGAGAAGCCGTGGAACGAACTGCCCGAAGAAGTGAGGGGCACCCTGCTGCATGGCGCGGGGGAACGGCTCTTCAGCTTCCGGCTGCGGCGCATGCGCCAGCCGCGCCTCCTGCCGTTCCCCGGCGTGCTGACGCTGCTCGACCAGAGCTGGCGCGAAACCCGCAGCGACGGGTTCCGCGCGCGCCTGACGGCCTTTCAGGTCAGCGCAGAGTGCCCGGTGTGTCGGGGCACGCGGCTTAACGACCGCGCCGCCGCGGTGAAACTGGCGGGTCGGGGCATCACGGAGTTCTTTGCCATGAATGTGGCGGCCGCCCACGCCTTCGCCCGCGAATTGCCGGCGCGCCTGGCCGACGCCGCCGGCGTGCGGGAGGTTCTGACGGGCATCGAACAGCGGCTGCATTTCCTTGAGGAAACGGGGTTGGGTTACCTGACCCTCGACCGCGAGTATGGGACGCTCAGCGGCGGCGAGGCGCAGCGGGTCCGGCTGGCGACCCAGCTCGGCATGGGCTTGATCGGCGTGATCTACGTGCTCGACGAGCCCAGCATCGGACTGCACGCCCACGATAACCGGAAGTTGATCGCGACGCTGGCGGAACTGCGGGACCGCGGCAACACCGTGATTGTCGTCGAGCACGACGAGGAGACGATGCGCGCCGCGGACGAGTTGGTCGAACTCGGCCCCGGCGCCGGCACGGAAGGCGGCGAATTGCTGTTCCAAGGATCTCCGGCAGCCTGCATGGAGCAGCCGGCCGCCCGTTCGCGCACCGGGCCTTATCTTGCGAGGAAGCTGCGAGTGATGCGGGAGGCGCGCCTGCGGGCACCGGACGGCCGCTGGTTGGTCGTGCGCGGCGCCAGTGAACACAACCTCAAGAACCTGGAGGTCGCCTTTCCGGTGGGCTTGCTCACCTGTGTCACGGGTGTTTCCGGATCCGGCAAAAGCACCTTGGTGAACGACATTCTGGCGGCGGCCGCGGCGCGCCGCCTCCACGGCGCCAAGACACTGCCCGGCCGCCACCGCGGATTGGACGGGCTGGACCATTTCGCCAAGACCGTGCAGGTGGACCAGGAGCCGATCGGGCGCAGCCCGCGCTCCAATCCGGCCACCTACACCAAGCTGCTGGACCTGTTGCGGGACCTGTTTGCCCAGTGTCCTCTGGCCAAGGTGCGCGGGTATCGGCCGAGCCGTTTCAGCTTCAACGTGCGCGGCGGCCGCTGCGAGCGCTGCCGCGGTGACGGCCAGATCCGCCTGGACATGGTCTTCCTGGCTGACGCCTACACCGAATGCCCAAGCTGCGGCGGTCGGCGTTTCAACCGCGAAACCCTGGAAGTGCGCTTTCACGGCCGGAATATCGCCGATGTGCTGGATCTGACCGTGCGCGAGGCGATGGACCTCTTCCGCCACGTTCCTCGGATCATGGAAAAGCTCGAGACGCTCGATGCGGTGGGTCTGGAATACCTGCAGCTCGGGCAATCCGCGGTCACGCTGTCGGGCGGCGAGGCGCAGCGGCTCAAACTCTCCCTCGAATTGAGCAAGCGGCAACAGGGACAGACGCTCTACCTGCTCGACGAGCCGACCACGGGATTGCACTGGACGGACATCCAGCGCCTGATGGATTTGCTGTTCAAGCTGCGCGACGCGGGCAACACGATCGTCGTCATTGAGCACAACCTCGATGTCATCAATCTGGCTGATTGGATCATCGATCTGGGCCCGGGCGGCGGCGATGCGGGCGGCGAACTCGTCTACGCCGGCGGGCGGGCCGGCATCGTCAAAGAGGCGCGCTCATTAACCGGCCAGACGCTCGATCAATGGGCGAGCCGGGGCTGAGCCGGACTTATTCAAATGCAGGAGCGAGCTTGCTCGCGATGGAGGAGCGGGAATCGCCTGCAAGCCGGCTCCTACAGCCTGCACCAATCGGTTTCGAGCATCTCCCGGGTTGTTTTTCGCGCCCGGCCGGGCGCCGCTTTGGTCACTACGACTTCCGCATTCGGGAAAACTCGCTCTGCGCGCGATCGAGTTTCACCAGGGCTTCTTGAATGGCGTCAGCAGCGATTTCGGAGAAACGACGGACGTCCTGGGTGATGGTCGCCAGAGTCACGCGGATGATTTGCAGGTCTTCGTCGAGAATCTGTCGGTCGGGGGAGACTAAGTGCTGCATGCTCCATCAGACGCCGGAACCGCGCATCTGGTTCCACCAACGATGGCATTGCTTCATGGGCGTCCTTGCTTCGTCAAAAATCGCAAACCCAAGGCAACGATGGCTGCCCAAGCGAGCACTTTGAATTCTCCCCGGTCGAGCGCCTGTTCGATCTCCTCGCGGGTCAAGAGCAGCAGTTCCTGTTGTTCCAGATCGTCCGTGTGCCGCGGGCCAGCTGGCTCCGCGTCCAAGGCCAGGAAGAAATGCGCCACGCCAGCGCCGCGGTTGGCGTCCACCACCGTGTGTCCGAGCGCGTGCCACTCGCGGGCGCCATAGCCCGTCTCCTCCTGCAACTCCCGCTGGGCCGCGGTTAGGGGCTCTTCCCCGGGCTCGATGAATCCACCGACCGGTGCCAGCGAGACACCCGCGACCGCGTACTTCGTCTGCCGGAAGCACAGAAAGCGTCCGTCGCGGGTGCGCGCCAGCACGTTGGCGTAGTCCGGCGTGATCAACCAAGGCCAATCGGCGATGCGCCTCCCGTCCGGGAGTTCGACTTCGTGCAGCTCGACCTTGAGGAACCGATTGGGCTGGCACAGAACGCGTTTGGAGTGGGTCTTCCAGGTTTGCATGGGAGCGTCTGGCGCGGCCACCGGTCGTCTAGAGAAATTCGGAACCGAACCGCCGGCCGACCTCCCGGTGCAGCTCCTTGATGGACTCGGCTCTGTCTTTCCGGCACACGAGCGTGGCGTCCGGCGTATGGATGATCATCAGGTCATCGCATCCGAGGGCCGCGATCAAATGGCCCGGATCGCTCGAGGCCACGAGGGTGCCACGGGTGTCGAGGATGATTGCTTGGTTCGTCCCGAGCGCATTGCCGGCCCCGTCGGACGGGCAGGTGGTGGCAAAGGCCGGCCACGATCCGACATCGAGCCAATGCAAAGGCATCGGCAAGGCGGCGACGCGCCACTGCGGATCGCGGGAGGCCGGTTCCATCACGGCATAGTCGACGCTGATCTTCTTCAGGGTGGGGAACACCCGCGCCAGCACCGGCTCCGCGCCGGGCGTGCCGGCCGCCGCTGCGATCTCCTGCAGCCCGTTATGCGTGGCCGGCTCGTAGCGGTGGATACAGTCGAGCAGGGTGGCGGCCCGCCAGACAAACATCCCGCTGTTCCAGAGATAGCGGCTGGTTCCGGCCTCGAAGTAGGCTTGGGCGGTGGAGGCGTCGGGCTTTTCCTTGAAGCGCGCCACGACGCGCGCCGCGTCGTCGATCGGCGCGCCGAGTTCGAGGTAGCCGTAGGCCGTGGAGGGCGACGTCGGCGCGATGCCAAACGTCACCAGGGTCGAGGCGTGCTGCTCCACCAGCCGGCAGCCGTGATCGACCACACGCTGAAACACCTCGCGCGGTTCGATGATGTGATCGGCCGTGAACACGGCGATAACCGCGTCCGGGTCGCGTTGCGCGATGACGGCGGCGCCGTAGCCGACGGCGTTCAAGGTATCCCGTCCTTCGGGTTCTCCGAGAAACTGTTCCGCCCGCAGTCCCGGCAGGGCCTGGCGGATCAGCGCCGCGTGCTGCTGGCCGGCGCAGATGCAGCGGTTCTCGACCGGGATGAGTCCGTTCAGCCGCTCGAAAGCCAATTGCAGCAGGCTCTTCCCGCCGACGAGGGGGATGAGCTGTTTCGGGCGCGCGGCGCGGCTCATCGGCCACAGTCGCGTCCCCGAACCGCCGGCGATGATCAATGCGTGACGCATGGCAGTGTTCAGAAGCCCCGCAACTCCGTGCTCGAACGGCGGCGCAATCCGGGTTTGGGCAGGCGCTGCAACACGACGTAATCGATGCCGTGTTCACGGCAGTAGTCGCGTTTCGCCGGCTTGTCCCCGTCTTCGTTCACAGCGTACATGTCGGGGCGGATTATTCCGATTTCGGGCTCGGCGTCCAGCCAGCCCATGCCGGTGGCGACGAGCGCTTGATAGACGCAACGGATCGAGCCCGCCATGTACCGCCGTTCCACCGCCGGGAATTGCGGATGCCCCGGTCCTTTGAGCAATCGGATGTTCTCATCGTTTCCGACCACGACAAACAGGTCGCCCAACTCCGAGACTTCCTCGAAGAAGCGGACGTGCCCGGTATGAAAATAGTCATAACAGCCCGTGACGATCACCTTTTTGCGCGTCGAGGGCGGCAGCGGCGGCTCCGGGAAGCCGGCGAGGTCCGCGCCGATCAAGGTCCGATACGCGACGTCGCGAGTCGCGCACGCTTGTCGCTGGCCGGGCGTCGCTTGCCGGTCGTTGACGACCCAGACGTCCGGCTTGACGTCCCCCAGGAGCGGAACGGCATGCGGATCGATCGTGGCTGCCGAGAGGCTCACCGAGGTGGTGTAGCGGAGTGCCTGCAGGAAATACAGACGTTCCTCCTGGGGAAACGTGGGCTCACGACCGGTCAGGGCCCGGGCTGCTTCATCGGACCAAAGCTCAACGTGGACTTCGCCCAGGCTCGCCGCTTCCTGCAGGAAACGGCAATCGGCGGAACCGAGCTGATCAAAGGCGGCGGAGACGACGACGCGGGCCATGGCTTCGGTCAGGTGACGCGGACCTGGATGCGCAAAGACCCGGGCACGGGGTCGGCCGAGATGACCGTCAGGTAACCTCCGCCGCAGCCGGAAAACATCGCCCCAGCGTACCGGGATTGATAGTAGCGCAGCAGACCGACCAGATCCATGGTGATGGTCGGATGCCGGACCGTGTGAGGCAGCAACGCCTCCCAGCAGGCCATGGTTTCGTTAAGGGAGGCGCCGAGCGAGCGAGCGTCTTGGGCGGTAATCGCCGCAAAACAATCCCGGCCCGACCGGCCGAGTCGTTGCACCCAGGCGGGATCCAGCTGCAGGACCCCGAGCGGGCTGTAGCCGGAGGGACGCGGCATGACTGGGAGCAGGTGAATCACCTCTTCGAGCCAACGCGCCACCGCCGGATCGCGATTCGATTCAACATGGCTGGGGAAAACCCCGGCACGATGCGCGGCGTCATAGTCAAGCCGGCACACGCCGGGATAAATCAAACCGATCATGTCCTGAGTTCCGGACGGGTCCGTCTTCCCTCGATTCTCCTCGGCATACAGTTCTTCCACCAATCGCTCGGGATCGGCGGCTGGCAGCCGGCCGTTCCAAAGGCGGAGGGCAACCTTGCGCGTACCGGTGGCCATTCCGGCCCGGTCCATGTAATGGAACGTGGGCTGGAGGCTGACGACGACCATCGATCCAGGCGGCGTGGGATTGAGGCGCGACACAAATGGTTGGTCGATCCATCCTCCGGCCAACTGCAGCCGATAGGGGAAGTCGCCAATCGCGTCGGTGATTCTGGTCACGGTGAAGCTGGGCGGCGGGTGGGTCCGGCAGACTCGCAGGCCGGGAGGCGCGACGTGTACTTGTTCAGATCGTGTCGCGGACGGTCTGGCGGCCCGCTTTCCGATCCTTGTACTGTTGCGCGATCCAACGGAAGGTCGGCTTGATGCCGTCGCGGATCGAGGTGCTCGGTTCCCATTCAAGAATGCGCTTGATCATGGTGTTGTCGCTGTTGCGACCGGCAACGCCTTTGGGCGCATCGAGAAGGTATTTGCGCCTCAATTTCACTCCGCCGACCTGCTCCACGATATCGACCAGTTCGTTGACCGAGATCATCTCGCTGGTGCCGAGGTTGATCGGTGTCGCGACCAGATCCTGACAGTGCATGATCCGATCGATGCCCGACACACAATCGTCAATGTACATGAAGCTGCGGGCTTGGCTGCCATCGCCCCAGATTTCGATCGTATCGAGGCCCTTGTCCTTGGCTTCGATGACCTTGCGGCACATGGCCGCCGGCGCCTTTTCCCGGCCGCCGTCCCACGTGCCCCACGGCCCGTAGACGTTGTGGAACCGTGCGATGGCGGTCTTCATGCCACGTTCCGCCGTATACTCCTGGCAGAACATCTCGGAGATCAGCTTCTCCCATCCGTAGCCGCGCTCGGCAAACGCTGGGTAGGCATCCGTTTCCTTCAGAGCCCGGCAATGCGCATCTTCTTGCAGCTTGGTATTATAGGCACAGGCCGAGGAGGAGTAAAAGTAGCGCTGGGCACCGGCCCGGTAGGCAGCCTCGATGAGGTGAGTATTGATGAGGATGCTGCGCAGGCACATGACCCGGAAGCGCTCGATGAAGCCCATCCCACCCATGTCGGCAGCCAAGTTGTAGACCTCCACGACACCCTCTGCCGACCGTTTGCAGTTGCCCTCATCGGACAGGTCTAAGCTGAGGGATTCGACCCCGGCGACGCGCTGATACCAATCGGGAAGCGGCTTGCGGTCCACCGCCCGGATGCGGGTGAAGCCCTTCTCGGTGAAGTAGCGCGCGAGGGCGCCTCCGATAAAGCCGCCTGCACCGGCGATGAGGATCAGGTCGTCCTTGCGGCACCCTGAGTCGGTCGGTTTCTTCATGATTATAGTCTGTTTTTTCTGTGGTACTTGGGTCGGCGGGCCGATGTTATGGCATGGAATCGGCTACACTACGCAACCGTCCGTCGGCATTTCAAGGGCGAATCCCGCGGCCCGGCCATCATTTCCGGCCGCCGTCGGAGGCCGCCGGGGCCGGACGAAAATTGTTGGTGATGGCCGGCTTCGCTGACACGATTTCAGTTTCCAATTAACTCGCACCCATGCCGACCAATCCTCCCACGCGGGCGACGCGATCATCCAAGACTCCCAAACCCGAATCCGCCGGCACGACGGCGCCCGATGAGGCGCGCGTGGATGCGCTGCGATCCGAGATCCTGCGCCACCTGAAGTTCACGCTGGCTCGCGACCCCCACACGGCGACCACCCGCGACTGGTGGATTTCGACGGCCATGGCGGTGCGCGACCATATTCTGGAGAGATTCATCGGCACGATGGGGGTGCACAACGGCAACAACGTCCGCCGGCTCTACTACCTTTCGCTCGAATACCTGATGGGCCGGCTGTTGGAAAACAACCTGTACAACACCGGGATGTTCGATGAGGCGGTGGCAGCGGTGCGCTCGCTCGGGCTCGATTTTCAGACTCTGCGCGACGCCGAGGAGGACATGGGCTTGGGCAACGGCGGTCTGGGGCGCCTCGCGGCCTGCTTCCTCGACACCCTGGCCACGCACGACTACCCCGCCATCGGCTACGGCATCCATTACGAGTTCGGACTTTTCAAACAGCAGTTTGTCAACGGCCACCAGATGGAACATCCGGACAACTGGATCATCTTCGGTGATCCATGGGAGATCGTGCGACCTGAGTACACCATTCGCGTGCAGCTCTACGGCGAGGTCGTGCATGATTTTGACGACCGCGGCAATTCGCAGCCGCGCTGGGTGAACACGAAGACCATCCTGGGGGTGCCCTACGACACGCCGATCGCGGGGTACGGTACCAAGACGGTCAACTTCCTCCGTCTGTGGGCCTCCAAGGCCACCGAGGAGTTCGATCTCGATGCATTCAACAAGGGTGGCTACGTCGACGCGGTCGAGGAAAAGGCAGTGGGCGAGACGATCTCAAAGGTGCTGTACCCGAACGACAAAACTGACACCGGCAAGGAATTGCGGCTGGTCCAGCAGTATTTTTTCATCGCGTGTTCGTTGCGCGATATCATCCGCCGGCACCACAAGAATCCCGAGAATTCTTGGGACAACTTCCCGGACAAGGTCGCCGTGCACCTCAACGACACGCATCCAGCAGTGGCGATCGCGGAGTTGCAGCGCATCCTGGTGGACGAGGTCAACATGCCGTGGGAGAAGGCCTGGTCGATCGTCTCGCGCACGTTCGCGTACACCAACCACACGCTTATGCCCGAAGCGCTGGAGCGGTGGAGCGTGCCGTTGTTCCAGCGCGTGCTCCCGCGACACCTGCAGATCATCTATGAGATCAACGTGCGCGTGATGGACGCATGCGAGCAGCGTTGGCCTGGCGACAGCCACAAGAAAAGGGTCTGCTCCCTGATCGAGGAGAACGGCGACAAAATGGTCCGGATGGGCCACCTAGCAGTGGTCGGCTCGCACGCCGTCAACGGCGTGGCGGCTCTGCATAGCGATCTTCTGCGGCGGACCCTCTTCCCGGAGTTTGACGAACTCTTTCCGGGCCGGTTCAACAACAAGACCAACGGCATCAGTCCGCGGCGCTGGCTCCTCCAGGCCAATCCCCGGCTGGCGGCGCTGATCACACGCACGCTCGGCAACGATGCTTGGGTGCGGGATCTCGCCCGGTTGCGCGACCTTGAGGCGTGGGTGGGCGACGCCGATTTTCGTCGCGAATTCATGGCGGTGAAGCGCGCCAACAAGGCCGATCTCGCCCTGCTCATCGAGCGCGAATGCGGCGTCAAGGTGTCGCCGGACGCCATTTTCGATGTCCAGGTGAAACGGCTGCACGAATACAAGCGGCAGCACCTGAATCTGCTCCACATCATGGCGCTGTACCGCCGCCTGCTCCAGGATCCGTCGCTCGATTTCCATCCGCGGGTTTTCATTTTCGCCGCCAAAGCCGCGCCGGGATACGATCTGGCCAAGAACATCATCCGCGCCATCAACGTCATCGGCGACCACATCAACCACGACCAGCGCATCGGCGGGCGCCTCAAAGTTGCCTTTCTGCCGAATTACCGGGTGTCCCTGGCCGAGCGCATCATTCCGGCGGCCGACATTTCCGAGCAGATCTCCACCGCGGGCAAGGAGGCGTCCGGCACGGGCAACATGAAACTGGCCCTCAACGGCGCCCTCACGCTGGGTACGCTCGACGGCGCCAACATCGAGATCGGCGAGGAGGTCGGCGCCGACAACATCTTCATCTTTGGCCTGACGGTGGACGAGGTCGCCGCGCTGCGGGCGCGGGGCTACAACCCGTGGGATTTCTATCACGCCGACGAGGAACTGCGCGCGGTGGTCGACTGGATCGGCTCCGCCTTCTTCACACCGGAGGAGGGCTCGGCCTTTGCCCCGATCCATCACAGCCTGCTGCACGGAGGCGATCCCTATATGGTTTTGGCTGATTTTCGCGCCTACTGTGACGGCCAGGCCCGCGTCGACGCCGCGTACCGCGACCGGGACGGATGGGCGCGCAAGGCGATCCTCAACACGGCGCGCATGGGGTGGTTTTCCAGCGACCGGACAATCGCCGAATATGCCAGCGAGATCTGGAAGCTCCCGATGATCACCCCGCCGTAAGCCGGGCCGGGGGGCCCGTGGCGTCAGGACCCGGCCGCGGATGCCCCGGCACCTTGCGGTTGCAGAAAAACGGGTTAGATTGCCGAAAGCCGATGAATGTCGTCTGTGCGTGGTGTAGCAGAGTAATCGTAGATGAAGCCGGCCCGGGGCCCGTGTCCCACGGCATTTGCGAGGATTGCCGACGAAAGGTTCTCGAGGGCAATCTGGTGAGTCTCGCCGAATTCATCAATTCTATCGATTTCCCCATCCTTGTGGTCGCCAGCGGGGCTGTTGTACTGGAGGCCAACCGGGCGGCCACGCGAGTGTTGAAACGGGATCTGTCCGCGATGAGGCAAGCGCTGACCGGTGTGGCGATCAATTGTTTCAATGCGGACCTACCGGGCGGGTGTGGCCACACGGAACACTGCAGCGGATGCGTGCTGCGCCGGGCGATCTTGGACACGCAGGCGGACGGCTGCCCGCGCTACGGAGTCTATTCGGATCATCATGTGGCGGGGGAGCGGGAAATGCGTTCGGTTCATTTTCGCTTCTCCACGAGCAAGCTGGACGGGATGCTTGTCGTCGCGATCGAAGACACCGGCGAATTAGTGCCGAAAACCGACCCGCGGCCGCAGACCCGCCCCGGAAGCCCCGAGGCGGGCGGTGCGGCGGCCTAGGAAGGCGGGCGCGATTGCTCCCGGATGGAGCGAACCGCCTCGGGTGGCAGCCCGAGCCAGTGCAGGAACGCTTCATGGGCTTCCGGATGATGAGTTTCAAACAGAGCATGCAGCTTGTGCTTCTGTGCTTCGTTGATGCCGGCCTCGTTGAGGATGGCGACGAACTGGTCTTTGGTGATCGTCTTCATGATGGTTTTTCTTTCGGTTAACGACGCGCCGCGTTTTGCCGCGCGTCATCCGACGACCCTGCGGTATGAACCCGTAGTCGGCTCCAGAACTATTTGGGGTCGGCATGGATGCCCCCTGGCCGCACCAGGGAGTATCCCGACTACGGCTGCACCGACCAGACCTTGATCGCATCCGGCGAGCCTTGGCTGCGGATGCCGTTGTCGTTGAGGATATCCTCGCTGGCGTCGACCGTCTCCTTGCGCGGGAAGACCAGCGCTTCCGCCTCCCGGCCGCAGAACTCGATCGCGATGAACTCGTCTTTGGACTCGCGCAAAACCCGGACCAGATGGTTAAGATTCTGGATGGCAACGCCGTTGATCGTCTTCACCACCCGCCCGCCCGGAGGCCCGTAGCCTTTGGCGAGTTTGTGCGGGAAAAACGGCGAGGAGACGATCACGAGTTCCTCGCCTTCAAACGAGGGTTTGTCACTCCGCCGCGCCACCAACGGACTGCCGAGAGCGCTCAGCATGTTGACCACGTTGGCGTTGGCGCCGACGGCGCCGACATACTGCTGGGACGCCACCGAAAAAACAAGTGGCCCGTAGACGAAGTAAGGAGGATAGGCACCGCGCAGGTCGGGAATGACCATCGGCCGGTCCGGCGAAACGGGCAGTTTCACCGCGATTTCCTTCCCGGCACGCACGATGGTGAGCGGAACTTGGCCGTTTGCTGCGATCTTCTGGATGAGGTATGCGAACCAGACCCGCAGGTTGTCGCCCAGCTTGACCATGCCCTGGTCGTCGACCGGCGTATCTCCGATCCGGGAGATGACGTCCCACTCCCGAAGCGAGTAGGAGGGATCCTCAGAGTAGGGCTGATGAACGACAATACCTTCGACCGTCTTTCCTGCGGCCGTCTTGTCCAGCTTGAGAAACGTGCGGAGCGCCGGGTTCTCCAGCGTCTGGAGCTCGTCGAACATCGCCGGTTTGCCGTCGTAGTGCCCGTCGGCGATGTCCGCCAGGAACAGTTCGATTTCTTCGCAGGGAATGATGTAGCCGATGTTCTCGGCGCCCCCGCCGAGCCGGCTGAACGCCAGGCCGATCATCTTGTCGCCGGCCACCGCCGGCCCGCCGCTGTTGCCCGCGTTGATCGCCGCGTCGATCTGGATGCGCAGGCCGGACACCGGGAAGATGTAACTCGCGAATTCAATCCGGGAGACAATGCCTTTCGTGATTGAAAGACTCGTGCCGCCGGTGGGAAATCCGTAGACCATCACCGAATCCTTGATCGCGGGCAGGGCGTTGGCTCGAGCCAGGGCGGGATGCGCGTCGAAGAACGACGCGTCGTCAAGTTTGAGCACGGCCAGGTCGATGCCGGGCGCGATCGATTCGACCGTGGCGGAGATCTTGTCGCCGGCCTGGTTGGCCTGCACCTGCACCTGGCTGGCGTACGAGACCACATGGGCGTTGGTCAGGATGCGCTTGCCCTCGATCACGACACCGCTGCCCGTGACCTCCTGCGATGGCTGCTTCGTCCACGGCCGGCCCAAATCGGGGTAGCGCACGGTGGCGAAAACCTTGACGACCGTGGATTCGACCGTGCTCGCGGGCGAGGCGGCGGGGGCGACCACCGGTGCCGCCGCGGGCGGCGGTTCGAGGGGAAAGGCCGTGGGTGTCAAAATGAGGCTGGCCGCGAACACGCAGGCGGAAAAATGGCGAGGACGGGTGGTTTGGCGCATGGGGTTGGAGGAACATTGGGAAATGAGAGGTCCCCCGCCCAAACGCCAGTGTTTTTTGGAACGCCGGTGATGACAGGGCGACGCAGCGGCTGTTCGCCGTGGCCTCACGGCGCTCGCCTGCAACTTTCCGCCCGGGTCTCGTGTTCTGAGGAGGGACGGCCCTGCGGCCGCAACCCGGCAAACTCCAACCAATCCTTCCCATGAATCCGATCCTTCCGACGTCCCTCATCGCCATCGCATTAACCTCTGCCGTAGCGTTCGCCGCCGATCTCGGTCCCGGCGAAATCGATTTTGGCCAAATAGTCCCCTCCGCCAACGGCAAATTCGTCGAAGTCAACATCCCGGAGGGCCTCCTCCGCTTCGGATCGCTGCTCGCGGCCAAGCAGGAACCACAGGCAGCCGAAGTGCTGCGCAACCTGAAGCGCGTGCGGGTCAACGTCGTCGAATTGAACGACGCCAACCGCGAGGCGACCATCCAGCGAGTGAAGGAGGTGCGCCGCGAGCTCGCGACCCGGGGTTGGATGCCGATTGTCACCGTCCGCGAAGACCCGAAGGGTGACGATGTTGGGATTTTCGCCAAGATGCACGGCGAGGAGGCGATCGAAGGTTTGGTCGTCACGGTGATCAACGGCACCCATGAAGTCGTGCTGATCAATATTGTCGGCGACATCAAACCGGAGCAGATCGCGACGCTGGCGGAGCGGTTTGACATCGACCCGCTCAAGAAGATCGAGCTGCCCAAGCACCACCAGTCGTGACCCGTGGACGGCCGGGGAATCCCTGCGCATCCTACGCCCATCTTCCTACCGAGGTTCCCATGAATGCCTCCGATATTCCTCCGAATGCAAAACACCGCGTTTGGCCATGGTTGGCCGGCCTGTTCCTGCTCCCGTGGGTGGCCGTCGCTTTCCTGGTGCTGCAAACCGTCCAGCTCGACCGCGATGCGACCGCGCTCCGGCGGCTGATGGTGGCGGCCACCGGCGAAACCTGGCATACCAAAGTGCAGCTGACCGTGGGCCCCGCCGTGCTGGCAGCCGTGCGGGCCGGCACCGCGTCGATTCACGATCTGCCCGTCGAGGCTCGGCAGGCGCTCCGGGCGGTCCGTTCGGCGAGCGTTGGAGTCTATGAAAGGGCCGCCGGCCACTCCGCCGCGCACCATGGCAATTTCGCCGCCGCGGTCGATGCAACCATGGCCCGCCGCGGTTGGACGCGCATCGTGGGGGTGGAGGACCATGAGGAAACCGTGCTCATCTACCTGCCGGCTGGGGAATCCAGGAATGCACCCTCGCGAGTGTGCCTGGCGGTGTGCGACCGGGGAGAACTCGTGGTCGTCGCAGCCGATTTCGATGCCGATGCGCTGGCTGACCTCGTGGCGCGGGAGATCGGCGGCCAGCGGTCCTGGCGACTGTGAAACGGAAGCCGGGCGCAACAAAAGATTGTTGGCGCACGCCGAAACGGAGACAAAAGATGCAGGCTTGCACCCTGCCTCCGTTTTTCCGTGATCCGCCCGCTGCCAACGATCGTCCATCTGGACGCCGATGCGTTTTTCGTCTCGGTTGAGCAAGCGTTGGATCCCTCCTTGCGCGGAAAGAAGGTCGCCGTGGGCGGACGGGAGCGTGGCATTATCTCTTCGGCCAGTTACGAGGCGCGGGCGTGTGGCGTGTACACGCCGATGCCGACGGCGCGCGCGCTCAAGGTCTGCCCCGACTTGGTCCTCGTGAGCCATTCAGCCGGCCGCTATGGCGGCTATTCGCGGCGCCTGTTCGACCTGTGCGAGCAATGGACCCCGGTCGTGGAGCGCCGCTCGATCGACGAGGGGTTCCTCGACGTGGGTCCGTGCGGCTTCAAGACTGCCGCGGAGGTGGAGACGGCCGTGCGGGCGCTCCAGGAGAAGATTGGGCGCGAACTGGAGCTGCCCGTTTCATTCGGCCTGGCCGCCAACAAGCTGGTCGCCGCCATCGCGAGCAAATTGCGCAAGCCGCGCGGTTTCGTTGTGGTCCCGCCCGGGACGGAAGCGGCATTCCTCGCCCCGCTGGAGGTCGGACGCCTGCCGGGGATCGGCGTGAAGACCGAGGCCGTGCTCCAGGCGCGGGGTATCCGCCGCATCAGCGATCTGCTGGCGCTCCAGGAAGAGGAACTGCATGCCATTTTCGGCGACGATTGGCGCGCCGTCGCGGCCCGCGCCCGCGGCGAGGACGAGAGCAAGGTTGAAACCGCGGACGAAGACGCAAAATCCTTCTCCCAACAGGAGACCTTCGCGGCGGACATCGGCGACTTCGCCGCGATCGAACGCATCGCCAAACGCATGATCGACGAACTCATGCCCAGAATCCGCACCGACGGGAAACGGGTGCGCACCCTGACGGTCAAAATACGCTATCCAGGCATGGAGAACGAGACGGCCGGGCGGAGTCTCGAAGCGGCCACGGATCTGGAGGCACCGTTTTACGCACTCGTGCGACCCTTGCTGCGCCAGGCGTGGACCAAGCGCAAGCCGCTCCGGCTGGTCAGCGTGCGCTTTTCGGGCCTGGACGAAGGACCGACGCAACTGGAGATTTTTGGACAGGCCGATGACAAGCGACGCCGGCTGGCGGCGGTGCTCGACCGCCTGAACGAAGGCGGCAAGGCACCGGTGGTGCGGCACGGCCACCAATTGGAGCCCGAGCGAAGCCGCGAAGACCACGGGAATCGGGAGAGCAAAGACGTCTTCTGACTTGAAAATGCCCCGCCAAGGGTTGTCCATTTATCCAGCCATCGATCCATGCCGATTTACGAATACTATTGTCCGGACAATCACACGATCTACTCCTTTTACGCGAAGACGCTCGCGCAGGGGCAGACCATCCCGCGTTGCCCTGATAACCCGGCCTATCGCCTGGTGAAGATCCTGTCGCCGTTCGCGGTCACCGGGCGCTCCGACAAGGCGGGAGGTCGGGCCGGGGAAGAAGGCGGCCCCGGCGGCAAAGACGCCGGTGCGGGCGAATCCCCGGCCGACGACGCGCGGATGGAGGCGGCGATGTCCGCGATGGAAGGCGAGTTCGCCAACGTCGACGAAAACGACCCGCGCGCCATGGGTCGCATGATGCGCCGCATGGCCGACCTCACGGGCGAAAGGCTCGATGACCAAATGGAGGAAGTGGTGCGCAAACTCGAGGAGGGCGCGGACCCGGACCAATTGGAGGAGCAAATGGGCGGCGCTTTCGGCGAAGGGGAAGGTGGCGCGATGGACGATCCATACGGGATGGGCCCGGAAGAGGGCGGGGCCAAGCCCGCCACCGATCCGAAAGAACCGAAACACCGTTTCCGCGTGCGCCGGGGCCCGCCGATCCGCGATCCGAAACTGCACGACTACGAATAGCGCCCCGGTGGCGGCGCGCTGCAGTCCTACCGTAGCACGCGCACCACGACCGTGCTGCGGATGTCAGCGGAGGACGCCCCGATCAGCAATTCGTAGGTGCCGGCGTCCACCCGATAGCGCTTCGTCGGCGCGTCCCAGCGGCGGAGCGTCGCGACCGGCACGTCGAAGACCGCAATCGCATGTTGCCCTTGCGGCACCGCGAGCCGCTGGAAGGCGCACAGCCGCTGGCGCGGCAACTTCGGATCTGCGGCTCCCCCGCGGCGGGCGTACACCTGAACCACTTCGTCGCCGTCCCGCGCGCCCGTGTTGCCGACCTCGACACTGAGGTGGATCACGCCGTCGGCGGCAACCCTGGTACGCTCCAGCTTGACGGGACCGTAGACGAACTTCGTGTAGCTCAGGCCGTGCCCGAATGCGAAAAGCGGTTGTCCGGCAAAGAACCGGTAGGTGCGGCCGCGCATGGCGTAGTCGTCGAAGGGCGGTAGGTCCGTCGTCGCGCGATACACCGTAATCGGCAGGCGCCCGGACGGATTGGTG